>Ga0208856_1000143_pt1 | contig 30741 bp, 17 predicted proteins | sample LakMenEpi13Jul12_FD_150690 | JGI IMG/M metagenome (GOLD analysis project Ga0208856, IMG submission 150690) | Freshwater microbial communities from Lake Mendota, WI - 13JUL2012 deep hole epilimnion (SPAdes) | ecosystem: Environmental > Aquatic > Freshwater > Lentic | place: Lake Mendota, Madison...
AGCGGCTCGCGAAGCCTGCCGACACGATCGAGAGCCAGTCGCTCGTGATCCAGGCGGCGTCGAATCCGGCCTGGTATGCCGTGCTCAGCTTGCCAGCGATCATGGAGGCGAGCGACGAGAGCACCGAGACGCTGTTCACGCGGCTCTACGCCAACAGCCTCGCGCGGCACCTCGCCACCCGTGACCCGCGGATCGCAAAGGTATTCGAGCAATGGAAGGGCACGAAGGCCCTGGAGAGCCCGCTCCAGAAGAATACGGATCTCATGAGAACGCTCCTCGCCGAGACGCCGTGGGTGCGCGAGGCCGTGGACGAGCAGGAGGCCCGGGCCAGGATCGCGCTCTTGTTCGACGCCAATCGCGCGGCGAACGAGGTGCAGGCGGCGTTCACCCGGCTCGACACGCTCCGCAACGCCGATGGTGGCTGGCCGTGGTTCCCGGGCGGGGGCACGTGCGACTCGGTCACGCTCGGGATCATCGCCGGCTTCGGCCGGCTACGGTCGAGCGGCGTCGAGATCGACGTGCAGCCGGCGGTGGGCACGATCGGCTGGCTCGACAACCGGCTCATCGAGGAGCAGCGGTGGGCGGAGAAGGTGGAGGAACCCGTGCTCACGCCGATCGGCGCCTTCGCGCTCTATGCCCGCAGTTTCTTCAACGAAGACGTGCCGCTCGCCGGCCCGGCGGCCGAGGCCCACGCCTGGGGGCTCGACGTGGGCAAGAAACGCTGGATGAAGATCGACCACCGCCGTTCGCAGGGGCACCTGGCGATCGCGCTCAAGCGAGCCGGCGACCGAGAGGCCGCGCTCTCGATCATCGATAGCCTCAAGCAGCGCAGCACGGGGCTCGACAGCCAGCTGGACTTCAACGTGGGCAACTGGCAGGGGATGTGGTGGCGGGATCCGCATCCCGTGTGGTGGAGCTGGGCGAGCGCCCCGATCGAGACGCAGTCGATCATGATCGAGGCCTTCGACGAAGTGGCCGGCGACGCGGCGGCCGTCGAGGGGCTAAAGGCATGGCTGCTCTCGCAGAAGCGCACGAGCCGCTGGGAAGGCAACCGGGCCACGGCCGACGCGGTCGCGGCGCTGCTTGGCCGCGGCGACGATTTGCTCGCCTCGCAGGAGGCTGTGACCGTGACCGTGGGCGGCGAGGCGGTGAAGCCAGGAGCGATCGAGGCCGGCACGGGCTTCTTCGAGGAGCGGTTCACGCGGCGGGAGATCACGCCGCGGCTGGCCGACGTCGCGATCAAGAAGGCCGACAAGGGAATCGCCTGGGGCGGGATCCACTGGCAGTATCTCGACGACATTGCGAACGTGCCGGCAGCGGGCCGTGAGGAACTGGCGATCGAGAAGAAGCTGTTCGTGAAGCGGTTTACGAAGGCGGGGCCGACGCTCGAGCCCGTGGCACCTGGCAAGCCGCTCGCGATTGGCGATGAACTCGTGGTGCGGCTCGTGGTGACGAGCGACCGCGACTATGAGTTTTTGGAACTGGCGGATCACCGGCCGAGCCTCACGGAGCCCGTGGACGTGCTCTCAGGCTGGCGCTGGGGCGACGGCGTGGGCTGGTATGCGGCGGTACGCGACGCCTCGATGCAGTTTTTCTTCGAGCGGCTGCCGCGGGGCACGCACGTGTTCGAGTATTCGCTGCGGGCCACGCACCGCGGCAGCGGGTCGAGCGGGTTTGCATCGATCCAGAGCCGCTACGCCCCGGAGTTCTCGGCCCACTCGGCGAGCATCGCCGTGGACGTCGAGTGATGTGGGGCAAGCGTCCCGCTTGCCTGGGGATCTGTGGGGCAAGCGTCCCGCTTGCTGAGGCGACCGGGACGGTCGCCCCACATTCGACAGGCCGTTGCGTATCTCGCTACGATTCATTCATGCCTGACCGAGACACGTCACTCACGAACGAACTGGCCCGGGAGCGCAACCGCGAGGCGGCCGACCGCACGCTCCTCGCCTGGATCCGCACGAGTCTGGCGATGATCTCGCTTGGGTTCGGCATCGAGCGGCTGGGGCAGGCGGCCTTGGGCTTCGATGGCGATCTCGTTGGGTTCTCGCTGTTCAAAACCCGCGTGGCAGGGGCCACGCTCATCGTGCTCGGGATCACGGCGACGCTCGCCGGGATCTGGGAGCATCGCCACGTGCTGAAGGCGATCCTCGATGCCGACTACCGCTACGCAGACCGGCCGGCCATCGCCCGCTCCATGGGCTACGGGCTCGTGGCCGTAGGGCTCGCCGCCCTGGCGACGATGCTTGTCGTCTGACTACACGCTCAGGGCATGACGCTGCATGACCTGGTCGCACGTCTACGATCCGCTCGGTTCCCCGCTCCTTTCCACGGGCGTCGCGGCGCTGCCGCTCGTCGTGCTCCTCGGCCTCCTCGCGGTGGCGGGCTGGTCGGCGCCGCGGGCAGCGCTCGCGGGCCTGGCTACGGCGCTGGGGATCGCCGTCGGCGTCGTGGGAATGCCGGCTGATGCGGCGGGGGCGGCAGCCATCTACGGCGCAGCGTTCGGACTGTTTCCGATCGGCTGGATCATCGTGACTGCGATGTTTCTCTATCGGCTCTCGGTCGAAGCCGGGGCCCTCGACGTGATGAAGCGGTCGGTGATGGGGCTCACGGCCGACCACCGGCTCCAGGCGCTGCTCGTGGCGTTTTCGTTCGGGGCGTTTCTGGAGGGTGTGGCAGGCTTCGGTGCGCCGGTGGCGATCTCGGCAGCGCTCCTCGTGGGCGCGGGATTTCCTGCGCTCGAGGCCGCGTGCCTCGCGCTTCTGGCGAACACGGCGCCCGTGGCGTTCGGTGGGCTGGGTACGCCGATCGTGACGCTCGCAAAGGTCACCGGCCTCGACGAGCAGGCGATCTCGGCGATGGCCGGCCGGCAACTACCGTTTTTCTCACTGCTCGTGCCCGCGTGGATGGTCGTGGCGATGGCGGGCTGGCGCGGGCTTGCAGGCGTCTGGCCAGCGGTGCTCGTGTGCGGCGCGTCGTTCGCAGGCGTGCAGTTTGCGATGGCCAATTTCGTGGGGGCGACGCTCGTCGATGTGGTGGGAGGCGTGGTGAGCCTCATCGCGCTCGCAGGGTTCCTGTGCGTCTGGCAGCCACGGCAGACCTGGCGGCATGGAGACGGCTGGAGCATGAGTGCGCGTGCCCATGCGAGCACACGCGATCCGGCCGCTCGCGTGGCCTGGGCCTGGGCTCCGTGGGCCGTGCTCTCGGTCGTGATGTTTCTCTGGGGCCTGCCGGCCGTGAAGGCCGTGCTCGAAGGGCGGGCCGGACCACTCGCGGCCGGCGTCGTAACGCCCGAGTTTCCGGTGCCGCGGCTCGACGGCCGCGTCGCCAAGGTGCCGCCGGCTACGCGCGAGCCGCGGGAGATCGAGCGGGCGGTCTATCGGCTCAACTGGCTTTCCGCCGCCGGCACGGGCATCCTGGCCGCCGCGCTCCTCGCCGTGCCATGGCTCGTTATTCCCTGGCGGCGGGCCTGGCGGATCTGGTGGGCGAATCTCGCGGCGCTTACCGCCTCGCTCGCCACGATCGCGGCGATGCTCGCCCTCGCGTTCGTGACCCGCTACTCGGGCACCGACGTCACGCTCGGCCTCGCGCTCACCTGGTCGGGCGCGTTCTATCCCTTCTGTGCGGCGATCCTCGGCTGGCTCGGGGTCGCCCTCACGGGCTCCGACACGTCGAGCAACGCGATGTTTGGCAGCCTGCAGCGGGTGACGGCGGAGCAACTCGGCCTCGACCCGCTTCTCATCTGCACGGCCAACAGCACCGGCGGCGTGATGGGGAAGATGATCGACGCCCAGAGCATCGTCGTGTCGGCCACGGCCACGGGCACGCACCGGCAGGAGGGAGCGATCCTGCGGCGTGTGTTTCCACACTCGCTCGCGCTTGCCGCGCTCATGGGCCTGCTCGTCTGGCTCCAGTCAGGCCCGCTCGCGTGGATGGTGCCGTGAAAGAAGTGCCGGCTCGGGAGGCGGCAAAAGTCTCGTCGCGTGGGCCGCGGCGGCCCAAGGCTCCTCGAGCGTTCGCCGACCCCCCTCGCCTCCCCTGTGGTTCGGCAAAAATCACCGCGCCCGGAACGTGCGGCTGTCGATGAGGTCGAGGACGAGGTCCTGAAAACCCTTGCCAGACTCGCGGTTGGCACGCACGAGTTTCTCGATCTCACGCTGCTCGGCGTAGTTGGGCACACGGCCGGTCGCGTAGGTGAGCAGTTTTTCTGCGACGCACGAGGAGAAGAGATCGATGTTGGCGACCACCCAGGCCTTGAACTCGACGGGGTTGTTCACGACCGTGCCGTCGGGCAGGGTGCCGGAGGCGTCGATCGGGGCGTTGCTGCCCGGCCACTTCGCCCGCCAGCGGCCCACGGGATCGTAGTTCTCGAGCGCGAAGCCGACCGGGTCGATCCGCGCGTGGCAGATGGCGCAACTCGACTCCTGCGTGTGAGCGGCCAGCAGATCACGTGGCGTTTTCGCGCCCTGCGTGTCGGGCGTGAGGGCCGGCACGTTCTTCGGCGGGGGCGGCGACGGCATGCCGAGGATGTTTTCCAACACCCACGCGCCGCGGATCACCGGCTGCGTGTCGACGCCGTTGGCCGTCGCCATCAGAATCGCCGCCTGGCCAAGAAGCCCGCCATACCGGCCACCTCGGTCGATCGTGAGCCGTTGAAACCGCTTCAATTCCTCTGGAGACAGTTTCTTTTCCCGCCCCTTCGCGACCGCCGGTGTGAAGCCGTAGTTTCGCTGGCAGAAAGCGATCGTGGAGAACGTGAAGTCGGGATCGATGAACGTGGTCATCGGCAGATTCGAGGTGAGAATCTCAGTAAAGAACCGCTCGGTTTCCTGCCTGGCGAGGCTCACGGCCTCGTCGTCGAAGTTGAACTTCGGGTCGGGCATGATGCCGGGAAGCGACTTCGTGTCGAGCCACTGGCCGACGAAGCTGCGAATCAGCGGGTCGGTCGGCTTCTTCGGCATCAGCCGGGCGGCCTCGCGCCGGAGCACCCACGATTCGCCGAGCCGGTTCCGCGTGGCCAGATCGATGAGCGTCGCATCGGGCGGAGCCTGTGTGAGGAAATAGGAGAGCCGCGTGGCGAGGTCGAACTGGTCGAGGTTGCCGGCTGCATCAGCGGGCTCGACGCAGCGGTAGAGGAATCGAGGGGAGACGAGAACGCTCCGCAGCACGAGGTGCATCCCTTCGTCGAACGAATGGCCCTCGTCCTGGTGACGGGTCGCGATGGCGAGGAAGCTCTCCACCGTGGTGTCACTCACCGGTCGGCGAAACGCCTGCGGTAGAAACGACTTGAGCATGCCACGGGCGACATCGCTGTCGGCCTGGCCGTCCTTGCGGCTGCCAACGATTGCCCGCCGCGCGGCTGCCCGCGCCTTGTCGCGTGGGCTCTCGATGGCCTTCGACGGACCCTCGATGGCGACGCGGTGGATTTCGAGGGCCGGCCCCCGCTCGTGATAGAAGTGGCAGAGGGCATCAGCGATCTCGAACGTCCCCGAATTCGAACGGCACACTTCCAGGAGCCGCTGCGTCTTCTTCGTGTCCATGGTTGCCTCACTCAGGTCGAGCGCGGGGTCGGCCCAAAGCTTGGAGACGATGTCCCAGCCGTTACGGCCGCGGAGCCGCGATGTCTCCGGCTGGCCGGGATTCCCCGAGGGAAACACCGCCTTTTGCCAGGCGGCGAGGAACCGCGGATCGTCTCGAAACCATGCTTCCATCTGATCGGCAAGTTCGTTGAACTCGTGGGTCATCTCGGCGTTGACCCAGCGAAAGAGCACCGTGTCGCCCTCGTAGAGATCGGCCTCGAACGTCGTGGCGGCGGGCGCCTCGGACGTGACTTCGATCGTGTGCAGTAGTCGGAAGGCCTTCACCTGCGAGCGGTCGGTGGCCGACACGGGCCGGGCGTAGACCTCCAGTTTCATCGGCCCTGCGAAGCCGTGGCCCTCAGGCGAGAGAAACTGCGAGGCCTCGACGGTGATCGCGTAGGTGCCGGAATCCCGCATCTCGATCCGGCTCGGCCACGTGCAGCTGCGCATGATGTCGACACTGCGAGACGCCAGCCGCAGCGCGTCGCCATGAATCGTCGCGGCCGAGAAACTCAAGACGAGGTCGCCTGGCCCGGCCTCCCAGTGGCCAGGCGTGGCCGCGGGCCGCGGTGGCGGAAAGATCTCGTCGGCCACGTCGCGGGCGACCGCTGCGTAGGCTTCGAGATGGGCCGGCGAGAGCACGAGCCCCTCGGCGAGGTTGTCGAAGCCGTGCCGCTCGGTGTCGGGTGGGAAGCCGACCGGCAGCGTGAACTGCGGCAGGTGGCAGAGCTTTCGGATCGTGGCGGCATACTCGTCGCGGTTGAGCCGGCGTGGCGGCGTGCCGCCGAAGGACGTGTGGGCGAGGATGGACGGATCGAGGAACGCGACGATCGCCTCGCGATCTGCCTGCGAAGCCGGCTCCGCGTCGGGTGGCGGCATGCGGCGGTTTTCCATCACCTCGACGACCCGGCTCCAGAGGCCGACCTGGGCGGCATCCCCCCAGTCGATCGTGTCGCGGTCGAGGCGGACGCCGGCTTCGGCTGCGTCGCCCGTGTGACAATCGAGGCACCTGCCCGCGAGGATCGCCTGAACGGGCTGCGGCACCGCGGCCGGCTCGTCCGCCCGAGCGGCGGCGATCGTGCCGGCCAGACCCACGATGACGGCGAGCAACTGCCGCATCAGAGGAGCACCTCGTTCATGTTCTTCGAGGCGTTCGAAAACCGGTCGGTCTCGATGCCCAGCCGTTGCATGAGCGTGACGTAGAGGTCGCCGAGCAAGGGCGCGCCTGCCTGCTTCGGATCGACCGCCACGTGGCTGCCATGCTTCAAGCCGCCGCCGGCGACGAGCGTGGGGAGATTAGAGTTGCTGTGGCGGCTCGCATCACCCATGCCGGTGCCGACGAGCACGATCGTATCGTCGAGCAGCGTTCTCCCCTCGGGCGTCTTCTTGTCCTGGAGCTGCTTGAGGAATCCGGCGAGACAGTGGATGTGTGCGGTCTCGATCGCGACGAGGTCGCGGATCATGACGGGATCGTTGCCGTGATGCGAGAGGCCGTGGTAGCCGGCCACGAGCTGCCGGCCGTCGAGCGAAAACACCTGCCCGAGCCCGTGCAGGAACATCGTGATCACCCGGGTCTGCCCGCTTTCGATGGCGAGCGCCGACAGGTCGTACAGGATTCCCTCCGCTTCGATCTGGAGGTTCGGCGTGATCGGGTCATAATCGGGCAGTTTGTAGGTCGTGGTGGCGGCGGGCTCGTCGAGGGCGGCGAGTTGCCTCTCCATCCGCTTCTCCACGGCGCGAATCGACTCGAAGTATTCGGCGAGCTTCGCCCGGTCGCGTTGGCCGAGCGACCGCTGGAGCCGGTTGGCATCGTCGAGCACCATGTCGAGCGAGCTTTCGCCGCTCGCGAGCAGGTATTCGGTCCGCGCCCGGTCGGCCTCCGACGCGAACAGCCGTTTGTAGAGCACGCTCGGCCGGTCGATCTGCGGCAGTCCGACGCCCTGCTTTGTGAAGCTCATGGCCCAAGGCCCTTCACCCGAGCCGGCCGTGAGTTCGATCGAGGGGATGCGGGTCTCTTGTCCGATCGAGTCGGCAATCATCTGGTCGAGCGACCACGTGCCCGGGTTCATGCCGCAGAGAAAGTTGCTCCAGGCGTTGTGGCCGTTGGGTGCCCGGTGGTCGAGCCCGGAGAATACGGTGAATTGGTCGCGCAGGCCGGCGAGCGGCGAGAGCGTTGGGGACAGTTCGTAGTCGGGGCCGGACTGCTTCGGAAAGAAGGCCTTTTGGTGCCAGCCTAGGTAGGTGCCGATCGCGACGAAATTCCGCGGTCCATGCGTGGCCGCCGCAGGTATGCCAAAAGCCTCGAGCGCCGGCAAAGCGATGACAGTCGCCCCAGCACGCAAGAACTGCCGGCGGCTCACACGATCCGATGCATAGTTCGACCGGGGAAGATTCGATGTCATGCCGTGCGCCTCCTGGTGCTGGCCGATCAACCGAAGAATTCTTTCATCCTAGCAGCACTGCGCCGGCCCTAAACTGCAAAAACCCGCCAAAAATCTTTGAGGAAACGCAGTCGCCATTGCCATTGTAAATTCCGCACCCTGAAGGCATCACGATGTTTGCAACCCCGTTGCGCTCACAACCTCCACAATGCGGTCTTGTTCCTTGATGACGTACACAACGGCAAGAGGCAGCACGACCAGCAAACGGTCGCCGTAGAAATCAACACCCTTGACTGTTGGATCGGTACGGAGCATCCGGTCGATTCGTGACACGCTCTTGGTCACAGCCTGCTGCCGATCCGAAGCGGACCAGATCGCAGCCAAGTCATTCAGCGCCTGTTCGTGCCAGACGACCGTATATATCGTCACTGCCCACCTGCGTTACGCAGGTGACCGAGAACTTCCGCAGTTGAGAAGGTTGCATGTGCGACCTGCCGACGCTGAGCAATGTCGTCGCGACTGATAGCCATGGCAGCATCGGCGTAGAATTTCGCCGTTTCCGTCGAGGCGGGCGAAAAGAACCCGAGCAACTCTCCATGTTCTCCGCGTACCTCGATCGTCTCGGTGATGCCCTCAAATGTCGATTGCAAGGTAGCGTCGGCGATGATGCGAATCATGGCGGCCTCGCGGTGTGGTAGGTGCGACCCGTGTGCTGAGAAATGAACGCCTGTGCAGTTACGATAACATTCGGGCGCAGGCGTGTCCAGCGGCACGAATGCAATCTGGTTCATGGCTCTCTTTGGCCCACGAGCATGGCCACGGCATGGGCATCGGCCTCGGCACACGTGGGGGCCCGCACCGTGGCGATGGGCACGGCGGGAGCAACGACGCGGCCTGTACGGGGGTCGATGGGCGAGCGGCTGGGTCGGGCGGTACTTGTGGCCAAGGCTTCGCCTGCCGCAAGACACACGTTCTCGCCTGTGTGCCGCAGCACCACCCGCCAGGGCTCGCCGGCCGCCCGCTCGCCCCAGGCCCGCACCTCGCCACCGAGTTCGACGAGATGATCGGTCGATCCGAGCTCCTGCAGTCGGCCGCCGATCTGATCGACGGCATAGCCAGGGCCAATGCCGCCGAGTTCGAGCCGTAAGCCGGCGATCTTCTTGCGCATCGCCGGTGGCGTCGTCCGGGCCTCGACCTCCGGCATGCGTCCCACGAGTCCCGCACCAGCCGTGATGTCGAAGGCGCCCTGCGTTTCTTCATGCACGCGGCGGGCGATCGCCACCACGGCGATGAGGTCGGGTGCGACGTCGATCCACTCTCCGGGCTGTGCCTCATTGAAGCGGCTCGCATCGGAGTCAGGCCGCCAGGTGCTCAAGGACAGGTCGACCCTTGCGAGCACGCGTTCGACCTCACGGTGCACCTCGCCGAGTGACATTCCCGGCACGTCGCGGGCGAGCGTCACGCGGTAGGTCGTCCCCATCGCCGGGCCGGCAAACGTGGGGAAATCTCCCGCCACGGCTGGCAGGGAGACGACGAGGCCGAGCAACGCAACGACGCCTTTCATCGGGGCCACCAGTGCGCAAGGGCGGCGGCGGCGAGGCAGGCGAGCATGATGCCGTCGCGCCAGGTGAAGCGGTCGGAGCGGCCGTTGAGCCGCAGGTGATCGAGCAGGGCGCCCGTGGGGCAGGCGTGGCGGCAGTAGGCCATCGGAGAGAACGTGCTCGCGACGAGGCTCAGTGCGAAGATCACGAGGGCAGCGGTGCCTGCGACGGTCGGTAGATAGGCATCGAACGGCTCGAGGTCGACGAGGTTGAGAGACAGGTGGAGCACGGCCGTGAGGACCGCGAGCGCGAGCAGGGCCCAGGGCAGGACAGCGAGCCACGGCCGCAGCCACGCCGGCACGCTCCGTCTCGGCTTCGCGATCCTCACGAGCAGTTGCTGCGCGGCGCCGTGGGCGCAGAGATGCGAGCAATAGACGTTTTTGCGAGTTGTCGCCGGCAGGACAATCGCCGCGGCCGCGAGAGCGGCGAGCACGACGGCGCCCCGTGGCACGCCCGCCTGCGCCCAGCCCCACGCTTGCGCCTGCGAGAGCAGGGCCCCGGCGCCAAATCCCAGATACGCGAGCACGGCGAGCGGCAGGGCGAGGCGGCCGAACCATGTGCCGCGGAGCCGAGTGAACGCCGTCACGATGCCCGCCGCGATCACGCCGAGGGCGCCGAGCCGCGGTCCGTCGAGGTCGTGCGTGATCGTGCCGAGCCAGGATCGCTGCCCGCCCGCCGCGGTCTCGTCGCGCCGGGACCGGGCGGCAAGGACGATTCCCCGCGCTACGGCCTGGCTCGTCATCGTGGCGCCGCTCACGCCCTCGACGCCGGTGTGTTCGGGGTCGAGGCCGGCGAGATCCTCGAACGTCATCCCGCGGTAGACGCGGCGAAACGCCCGGTCGTCGCGGACGTAGCCCACGTACGGTTCATTGTCGAACGTGGCGAGCACCGCGACACCGGCGACTTTTCCCTGAGCGTCGAAGCCGATGATGGCATCGGTGGGCCCCTGGTAGCCGATCGTGCGGTCAGCCGTGGGACTCGTGCGGAGCGCCCAGCCGAGCGGGATTCGGTCGGCTGCGAGCACGCGAATCACGGCTGCGTCACCCGCGTCGGGTTCGATCGACACCGCCTCGGGAAAGATTTTTTTCACATCGGCGAGGGTGGGCGCCGTGTCGAACCGGCTCATGCCAGCCGAGCCCCCGAGCCGCAGCGCCAGCCCCTCGGCGATCGCGTGGCAGGTGAGCGTGGAGCCTCCCACGGCGTCGATGCGGCCGGCGGCGAGGACGGCGAGGTCGTCGAGCGACTTACCGCGGAACGAGGCGAGGTAGCGTGGATCGCGCTCGATCGCCGCGACGTGGTCGCGGGTGTCGCGGCTGGAGAGGATCTCCACGCCCGCCACGCGGAGGTCGGCGTCGCAGACGACGAGCAGGTCGGTCGGGCCGGAGAAGCCGATTGCGGCGTCGCTGACCGGCGAGGTTTTGAAGATCGTGCCGACGCGCTCGCCCGAGTTGGCGACCACGTCGCGCCCACCCGCCAGGGCGTTCGAGTCGCCGCCGAGCGTGGCCGCTTCGGGCAGATACGCGCGGATGCGGTCGATCGGGAGCGCTGCCAAGTCGGCACCCTGCTGCCGGCGGAGGAAGGCCGCGTGCTCGGCGTGGACGAGCCACGCGATCGCGGCAACGACGGCAAGGCGTGCCGCGTGTGCGAAGAGCAGGCGGAAGGAGGAGGAGCGCATGCAGCCTGTTCTACGCTACTTCACCGGCACGAGCATGACGGCGTCGGCGTGGGCGTTGCCCTGTGCCCCATCGGTCGCGATCACGACCACGCACTGATCGCCCTTGCCGAGCGTCACCTTCCCGGCCGAGGCGAAGCCGTCGAGCGGCGCCGGCTTCTGCATGTCGAACCGCACGCTCGTGCGGCCGGCGGCCGTCTCCACGAGCACGGGCACCGCCGAGCCCCGGTTCTCGTGCGGCTGCCACGAGAGGAGCACGTCGTAGGTGCCCGGGGCCGGAGCCTGGAGTTCGTACTTTGCGGTGGCTCCGGAATCTTTCGCCGCGTAGTGATAGCCCGAGCCGACGAAACCCTTGAGCCCGTATCCCGAATGCCAGTTGCCCTCCCGCACGGCCTCGATGTCGTCGCGCACAACGGCTCGCTTCTCTCGGGCCAATTTCCGGGGGTCGATGCCCGTCGGCGGACCCTCGGCCGGCGCCAGCGGCAGGGCATCGGGCGGGATGTCGATCGCCGACTGGAGCGTCGCCCGCCGGGCCTTGCCGGGGAGTTGCAGCAGATCGTGCATCTCGGCCCAGTGCTTTTCGTAGACGCCGCGGGGCGTCGTGCCGTGCTTCACGGCCACGCTTGCGGCCTTGCCCACGACCTCACCCATCATGCCGCAGGTCTTCATGACGCGCACGGTGCCGAGCGCCTCGTGCGTGACGGAGATGCAGCGGCCGGCCATGAAGAGGTTTTCGATGTCCTTCGAGTAGAAGCAGCGATAAGGCACGGGATAGCCGTAGGTGCGGTCCACACGCTGATCGTGGACTGCGATCGAGATGAACGGATTGTCGGGAAACTTGGCCGCGTATTCCTTCTTCGGATAGTGCAGGTCGATCGACCACGTACTCGGCACGCAGCCGTCGGGGAACTCACGCTTCGTCACGATGTCGTCCTGCGTGAGCACCACGTCGCCCAGGATCCGCCGACTCTCCCGCGGGCCGCCGACGTACGCCACCCACGTGAGGACGGCGTTTTTGTGATCAGCCGCGCCGGCGCCGTTTTTCATGGCATTGAATGCTCCGTAGACCGCCCGCAGGTTCCAGTCGCGGATGCCCTCGGCATCACCGAGCGGGTCCTTGTCGAAGCCGCTCTCCCAGAACCACTCCCCGTGGAAGTTGCGGGGGTAGGGGAAGTCTTCCATCGTGAGCGGCAACGCCCACGGCGTCTCTGGGAACGACTGGGGGCTTTGCTCTTCATCCCAGGCCCACATGTTGCTCATTCCCATCCGGCCCTTCGGCTCCATCACGGTCTCGGCCGCGGCGAGGTGGCCGATCGTGGCGTGGCCGGTGGCGTCGCAGAAAAACGTGCCGGCAAACCGCAGCTCGCGGCCCGTCTTCACGTCGAGGCAGGTGACGCTCTTGATGCGGCTGCCCTGCTTCTCGACGGCGAAGGCGTGCGTATGGAGAAACAGGTCAATGTTCGGCTCGTCGCGGACGATCTGTTCCTTCTTCGCGTCGCCGAACTCTTCGTAGGTGCCCGGACTCTTCTTGGCGCGGTCGCAGAACTCTTCAATGATCTCTCCGATCCGCGGATACTTGCCGCGACGGATGAGGCCCATCGCCCACACGCGGACCTCGCTCGAGCCGTTGCCGCCGAGCACGCCGCGATCTTGGATGAGCGCCACCTTGAGGCCCATCCGGGCAGCCGAGATCGCGGCACCCATGCCGGAATAGCCACCGCCAACCACGACGAGGTCGTAGGGGCCGACCTCCTTGGGAACAGCGGGCAGACCGAGTGCCGTCCGGCGCCAGCCGGCAAGCACGGCTGAATCATTCGGCGGAGGAGCCGAGTCCGTCGTGAGCACGATGCAATCGCAGCGGCCATCGAAGCCGGTGAGATCGTGGAGTGCGACGGTTGCCTCACCTGCCGGCAGTGTGACGGTGCCACCGTCGTGCCAATCCCAGGTCGCGCCCTTCGTGCCGAACGGGTCGGCGAGGGCCTTGCCGTTGACGAGCACCTGGAATTTTCCGGGCGCGCCCGAGGCGTTCCACCGCGCCACCCAGTCTTTCGTGCGCACGAACACGCGGTAGGTGCCGGCCGCAGAAATCGCGACCTTCGTGGTCGCGTCGGCCACCGGCTTGCCGAGGCCGTGGGCAAGCAGATACGGCGAGCCCATCTCACGGATGAATTGCGTGTCGAGGTTCCAGCCGCCGTGGTCGACGAAGCTTTCGGCCTCGACAAGCACCGTCGCGGCGGAGGCAGCCTGGGCGACTGACAGGAGCATCAAGCCAAAGAGGGTGAACCGACTCACGATGTTTTTCCTCATGGTTTCGCCTTATTGGACGGTGCGGTTGCCTTCTTGGGCTTCAGCGGTGCCTGCGGCACCTCGAAATCGATTGTCACCGCCTTCGTGGGCAGTTCAACCACGCTGGTGTATTCGGGAAACAGCGGCTTGCCGTCGATCAGCTCAGGGGTCGTCTTCCCATCGAACCCAGCGATGCGCACGATTTGCGGGCCACCGACCGCACCCATCCGGGGGTGTGTCGCAAACAGACCGTCCATGATCGTGCCGTAGCCGCCGGGGCCCGAGTTGCCGGCCCGCGTGTCGGGCTCGAATGCGATCGTGCCGCGCGGCACAGGCTGGCCGTCGAACGTGATTTTTCCACTCACGGGAAACCGTGCCGGCCCCGGCGGCGGTTTGGAGCAGCCGGCGGCGAGCATGAGGCAGGCCATGGCTATCGCTCGCGGCATCAAGGTCGCGGGTCGTCGGCACGGGAGCATCACAGGCCGCCCTTGTTCGACTGACCTGAAGACCGCTGGCCGAAGCGGCGGTACAGGGCCAGATCGATCGACTCGCTCACGAACACGGTCGCGCCGTCGGCCGTGGCGAACATCGCTCCTCCCGGATGGTTACTGCCGAATGTGGACGTAGCCCCCGCATAGTCCTCCGAAACGGCGGGATCCCTGAACGATGAATTGATGCCGTTCGTCGTCGCGCACAGGCCCAGCGGCATCGAGAAGCCAGGGAAGGCACGCAGCGATGAATCCCATGACATGTGCGGCCGCCCAGTGGGCGGATTGGTGGTAAGCGTGGCTGTCGTCCAGTCCTGATGGGCGGCATACTTCGTCTCACCGATCAGTGCCACGTGCGACGTCCCATCGAGGATGTCTTTCGTGCGGATCTTCGAGTTGTTGAAAAAAATACCGTTGTCAAAAAACAGTCTACTGCCAGCCGTCGTGCACGCCGCTTGTGAGGATAGGCCCCCACCCTGGCAGGCGAAATAGTTGGTGTTGCAGGCGTCGAGTCGCGAGTTCTTGTCGGATGGGCACTGGAAATTCGAGTTGGCCTTGAACTGCCGGGAAAAATTTGGCGTCGTCGTGTCCGTCGACATGGGAGAAAACGGCTGGTCGATCGCGTACTGGTCATACCGTGGCTGATCGCCGCTGTATGGGAGGATGGTAACCGTCCACGACGGGCCGCCGTCGGTCGTCGCCGAGCCGTCCAGGCAGTTCGTGCTGGAGTAGGCCACCGTGATTTTCGTGATGCCGCCGGCCGGGAAATGTCCCCGTGCGGAGTGGTGCGAGTGCGCCGCCAGTGCCAATTGCCTGAGTTTGTTGCTGCATGCTGCCCGGCGAGACGATTCACGGGACGACTGCACGGCGGGGAGCAACAACGCGATCAGGAGGCCGATGATCGCGATCACGACCAGGAGTTCGACGAGGGTGAAACCGCGGCGGTTGTTCATGCGGATGAAGCGACGAGTTGTGTCTCCCCTGTAGCCGCAGATTGGCAATCTGCGGAATGCGTGGTGCAGATTGAACAATCTGCACCTACTTACGACGGCGGGCCCATGCGAGAGCGGCGATGCCGATGCCGGCGAGCGCCAGGGCGGCCGGCTCGGGCACGACCACCATCTGCATCACTTGCCCACCGTTGGCTGCCACGGTCGACACCGTCACGCTCTTCGACGAGTCGTACTGGGCGAGCGACTTGTATGCCTGCCCGTTGTAGGAGAAAGAGCCGCCCGCATCCTGCACGAAGTATTGGTAGTTCGCGCTCGAGATGCTGTTGAGGAAGTCGGACTGCAGCGAGGTAAAGAACCCGCCGGTGAGCGTGCCGAGCTCGGCCGCGGCCGGCGTGAGGTAGATGCTCACGACATTCGCCGACGTGAGCGACGAGGCGAAGGGCGTCAGGCCCGAGATGCTGAGGAGGTCGTTACCGCTGGCGGAGGCATTCGTATAATCGGGATTGGCCTGCGTGAACTCGAACGCAAAGTCGAGCCCGCCCGTCGGATCGACGCTCGTGGCCGAAAGGATGCCGGGCGAGTTACCCGGGCCAACGAGGCCCGCACCGCTGATCGCCCCGACGCTGCCGCGTCCACCGAGCGATGTGCTGCCTGCGAGCGAAACGGCCGAGGCGAGCGAGCCATCGACGACGAGCGAGCCCGCGGAGACCGTCGTGGCGCCCGCATTCGTGCTCGACCCGGAGAGCGTGAGCGTGCCGGCCCCCGCCTTGATGAGACTGCCCGCACCCGAGAGGCCGCCGGAGAACGTGTTCGATCCGCCGTTCGCCCCGACCGTGAGCGCGACGGCCTGGCTTGATCCGTTTTGCAGGGCCAGGGTGCCCGAGCCCTTCAGGCCGGCGAACGTGGCCGCGGTCATCGTGCCGAACGAAAGCGTGCCTGCGCCCGATGTATCGAACATGCTGCCGGCGAGGGCGAGCGATGTGTTGCCGGTGGCGCTCGAGAGCGTGAGCGTGCCGGCCGACACGAGCGTGTCGCCCGTGAAGGTGTTCGTGCCGTTCACAAATGCCTGGGAGTCCGCCGTCGTCACGAGCAACGGCACCAGCGTGAGGTTGCCGGCGCCAGTCTTCGTGAAGGCGAGGTTGCCGGTGATGAGGCCGGTGTAGGTGCCGGACGAGGCCTGATTCACCGTCAGCGTCTTCACGGCGGCGCCGGTGTTCGTCACGTAGCCGTTGGCGTAGCCGAGCTTGGCGTTGTTGCCGGTGCTCGTCAGGCCGGCGACAGTTTGGTTGAAGCCGTTCAGGTCGAACGTGGCGGCTTGTTGAGCGGCGATGGCGTTGGAGATGCTGTACACGTTGAGCGTCGTGCCGACGGGCAGCGTGTTGTCGGCACCGATCTTGAGCCAGCCGCGGATGAGCCCTGTGTCGCCGATGTAGCCAGTCGGGCCGGCGAGCGTGACGCCGTAGGCCGAGCCGGTGTTCGTTATGCCGTCGCCATAGGCGCTGAGAGTAAGGCCGCTGCCACCGACCGACCCCGTGATGACGAGGCTGCTATTGTTGTTGACACCCAACCGCCCGCCGCTGAGGCTGACAGTTCCAGCCCAGGTGCCGGTGCCGCCCGAGATCGCCGTGAGGCCGCCGTCGGCGTTCGCGCCATTTGAGAATACGGTCACCGTCTTGCCGGCTCCGGTCGTGATGCCGCTGCCAATCGCGAGGGACCCGCCGCTGACATCGATTTGCGACGAACTGCCAAGTGCGGCAGCGTTATCGAGGACGAGATAGCCTCCACCGGAAGCGATTGTCGTCATGCCAGAGTAGGCGTTGGCCGCCGAGAGCGTGAGGATGCCGGTGCCGCTCTTCACGAGGCCGCCCGAGTTACTGGCTGCGAGCGCGGAGGCGAATGTGACATTCTGGGAATTGGTGTCGATCGCGATCGCCGCTGTGCTGCTCACGATCCGGCTCGAGTAATCGCCCGTGTTGCTGGCGGAATACTGCAGCGTGCCACCGGTGAACCGCATATCGCCAGAGGCAGGCAGGGAATTCGCATTGCCGAGGGCGAGGACGCCACCGCCGAGCGTGACCGCACCGGTGAAGCCGTTTGCCGCCGAGAGCGTGAGCGTGCCGGAGCCGCTCTTCGTGAGGCCGCCCGAGTTGCTGGCGGCGAGGCCGGTCGCAAACGCGATGCTTTGGCCATTGGTGTCGATCGCGACGGCCCCCGAGCTGCCTGCGATACGAGACGACAGGTCTGTGGTGTACGACCCGGAATATTGCAGAGCACCACCGGTGAATGTGACGGTGCCGCTGGACGGCAGGGCGTTTGCACTTGCGAGGGCGAGCGTGCCGCCGGCGAGCGTCGTGTCGCCGGCATAGCTATTCGATCCGGAGAACGTGAGCAGGCCTGCACCCGACTTCGTGACGCCGCCTGAGCCGCTGATACCGCCGGCGTAGGTACTCGCGTCGGAGCGGCTGAAAACGAGCGCCGCGTTGTTGACGACGTTGCCCGCGAGTGAGCCAGCGGTACTGCCACCGCCCACTTGCAGCGTGCCCCCCGTCACGGTCGTCGTACCCGCGAACGAGTTGGATCCGGAGAGGATGAGCGAGCCCGTGCCAACCTTCTCGAGCGAGCCGCCGCCGGTGAGCGAGCCGGCGTAGGTCGTGCTCGCGTTGTTGCCGCCGACCTGGAGGGCGATCGCCGTCGCAGCCGAGTTTTGCAGGGCGAGCGTGGCGGCGGTGCTCGATGAGGCGAGGCCGCCGACTGTGAACGCATTGCCCGCCACGACCGAGCCGAACACGATGCCGCCGGTGCCGGAGAGCGAGAGCGTGGAATTTTGCAACGCATTTTGGTTTTGAAGCTGAATCGTGCCGTCGCTCAGCGTCGTCGCGCCCGAATACGTGTTGGCACCGCCGAGCGCGAGCACGCCCGACCCGGTCTTCGTGATCCCGAAACCACTGCCGCCGTCGCCGATCACGTTCGTGAAGATCACACCTGGCTGGCCGGCGCTCGTGCCACTCGTGATCACGTTGTTGACCTGGAAGGTCCGGGTGCCGCCGGCGAGCGTAGCCGAACCGGTGAACGTGAGATTTGGATCACTTACCACCCCAAAAAACTCAGTGTTTCCTGAAAAAGTCACCGCATTGGCGAGCGACCGCGGCGGGCCGGACCGCGATCGGATCGCTGCGCCGGCGAGTTCCAGCGCTCCCGTGCCGAAGGCGTTGTTGTTGTCGACGACGATGGACATGCCGGCTTCCACCTTCGTGCTAGCGGCGTAGGTGTTGTTGCCGGAGATCACGAGCAAGATTCCGGTGGATCCGGCGGTGGTCGGTCCATAGGTCAGGAGCGCCGTCGGAGATGTCCCGGAGATGACACTCCCGGGGTCCACGCGGAGATCCGACCGGATGGCTCCACCCCCCGGACCAACGGTGAAGGGAAACATACCCTTCCCAAAATTCTGGGCTCCGGTCGCGTTGACGAGCGTGCCGCCGTCGAGCGTAAAGCTGCCCGGCAGGGCATTTACCCCGGTGATCGAGAGCGTGCCGCCGGCGATCGTTGTGTTACCGCCGATGTTGTTGGAGCCGGAAAGCGAGAGCGTGCCTGCCCCCAGCTTCACGATCGAATTCATAATCGAGGCAGTGCCGGTGATCGAGCCAGAGTAGGTGAGCGAGTCGGACCGGTTGAAGATGATCGCCGCGGTGTTCGACAGCGAAACGTTGCCGGTGATCGAGCCCGTCGTGCCGCCATTGCCGACCTGCAGCGTTCCGCCGGAGACCGTGGTTAGGCCCGTGTAGGAGTTGTTGGCCGCGAGCGTGAGCGTGCCCGAGCCGCTCTTCGTGAGGCCGCTCGAGTTGCCGGCCACAAGGGCACTTGCAAACGACACGCTCTGGCCGTTGGTGTCGATCGCGATCGCAGAAGTGCTGCTCACGATCCTGGCGGAGTAGTCGGCCTGGTTCGAGCCCGAATACTGGAGCGTGCCGCCCGTGAAGGTGAGGTTGCCGCCGCCGGCAAGGGCATCGGCGTTCGCAAGCCGCAGCGTGCCGGCCGCGAGCGTCGTCGTGCCGGAGTAGGTGTTCGACCCGCCGAGGGCCAGAAGGCCGACGCCAGCCTTTACGAGGCCGTAGGCGTTGCCACCGTCGCCGATTGCGCCCGTCATGCTTGCGATCGAGACGGTATCGCTCACCGTGATCGTCCGCGTGGCCCCGATGATCGTCGCGGGGCCGGTGAACGTGAGATCTCTGGTGAAAACACCCGTGTTGAACGTGGTATCCGCCGCTAGCGCCAGGGGGTTGGCGAGTGTCCGTGGGCCGGCGCTCGTCGCGCGGATGCTCCCGCCGGAGAACGTAATCGTTCCCGTGCCGAGTGCAGTATCGGTGCCAACGGCGACCTGTGCCGCCGAGAGAATCGAGCCGCCCGTAAAAGAAGAGTTGGCGGTGAGGATCATGTCACTGGTGCTCGTGCCCGCGAAGGTCAGAGCGCCGGTGCCTGCACTGCCCGTGATGGCGGAGTAGATGTACCACTGATTGTTTCCCAGATTGTTCACGAGTGCGCCGCCCGAAGCGCCGAGCGTGATCGTTGCGCCGGCGGGGATGCCGCCCGGCGAGTTCAGCCCAACACTCCCCGTCGCCAGCAGTGCTCCACCGTTGAGCGATACGCCGGTGACGCCCGTCGGGAACGCAAACGATCCGCTGACCGCGAGCGTGCCGCCCGTGATCGTGATCGGGCCGGTGAATGTGTTGGATCCCGAAAGCGTGAGCTGGCCCAAGCCCGTCTTCGTGAGGCCGCCGGTGTTGGTATTTGCGAGGTTGCCGGCCCAGGTCACGCTCTGATTGTTGGTGTCGACCGCGATCGCGGATGTGCTGCTCACGATCCGGGAGGCGAGATCGGCCGTGTTCGACCCAGAGTATTGCAGCGTGCCACCGGTGAAAGTGATGTTGCCCGAACCCGGCAGCGCATTGGCGTTGCCGAGGGCAAGGACGCCGGCGGCGAGCGTCGTCGCTCCGGTGTAGGCGCTCGATCCCGAGAGCGTGAGCGTGCCGGAGCCGAGTTTTGTGAGGCCGCCGGTGTTGGTGTTGGCGAGATTGCCGGCCCAGGACACGCTCTGATTGTTGGTGTCGATCGCGATCGCGGATGTGCTGCTCACAATCCGGGAGGCGAGATCGGCCGTGTTCGACCCAGAGTATTGCAGCGTGCCACCGGTGAACGTGATGTTGCCCGAACCCGGCAGCGCATTGGCGTTGTTGAGGGCAAGGACGCCGGCGGCGAGCGTCGTCGCCCCGGCGTAGTCGCTCGTGGCCCCCGTGAGCGTAAGCGTGCCGGTGCCCACCTTCGTGAGGCCGCCAAGGCCGGTGAGCCGACCGGCAAACGAACTCGACACGTCGTTTCCGCCGACGGAGAGCGTGAATGCCGAGCCAGAGTTCGTGAGCGTGAACGTGCCCGAGTTTTTGAGGCCACCGAACGTGGCGGCTGAGAGCGTGCCGAGCGAGAGCGTGCCGGTGCTCGCCGTGTCGAACGTGCTGCCGAAGAGGGCGTTGGCGTTGCCGAGCGTCAGCGTGCCGGCGGAGACGAATGTGTCACCGGAGAACGTGCTCGTGCCGGTGGTGCTCGTCGAGGCGGTCGTCACCAGTGTCGGAGCCAGTGTGAGGTTTCCGGCGCCCCCCTTCGTGAACGCGAGGTTGCCCGTGATGATGCCGTAGAACGTCCCGGTGGTGGCCTGATTCACCGTGAAGGTCTTGGTCGTCGCGGAGGAGTTCGTGAGGAACGCGGATGCGTTCCCCACAGAGCCCGATGAGGCCGCGATGGCGCTGCTGTTCAGGACCGCGACCGTCTGGTTGAACCCGTTGAGATCGAAGGCAGCCGCATCGTTCGCGGCACTCAGAGCGGTCGAGCGGATGTCGAGCGTCGTGCTCGTTGGCAGGGCATTGTCGGCCCCGATCTTGAGCACGCCACGGGCGACCGCCGTGGTGCCGGTGTAGCCGTTGGTGGTGCCGGAGATCACCACGGCGTATCGCGTGTCGACAGACGTACGGTTTTGTGCAGTATCGTTGCCGCTGATGAGGAGCGTGTTCGAGCCGCCGATCGAGCCCGACATAACGAGGACGCTGTTGTTGTCGTAGCCGAACCGTGCGCTTGAGCCAAACGTGACCGACCCGGCCCACGTGCCGGTGCCGCCCGAGATCGCGGTGAGGCCGCCGTAACTGGCGTTGCCACCACTGTTGTTCGTCAACGACTTTCCCGCGCCGACCGTGATGCCGTTGCCGATGGCGAGCGCACCAGACGACACGGTGACGCTCGACGAATTTCCGAGGGCCGAGGCGTTGTTGAGCACGAGGAAGCCACCGTTGACGGTCGTGTTGCCCGAATACGTGTTGACGCCGGAGAGGACGAGGGCGCTCGAGCCAGTCTTGTTGAGGCCGTTCGAGCCGGCGATCACGCTCGAGATCGTGGCAGCCTGATTGCCGAACACGGTCGCGTTGCCAAGCCCTGTCACGCTAATCGTCGGCGCACCCGACACAGTGGCGAGCGTGAGCGTGCCGCCCGTGAGTGTCCAACCGCCGGCGGGCGCTGTCGTGTCACCGAAGAGAAGCGTGCCGCTTGTCACCGGCGAATTGAGCGTCACGGTCTGCACGCCCGAGATGTTGAGCGTGCTGAAGTTCGCGACGGCGCCGGTGCCGCCCGCGATGGCGCCGCCGGACCAGTTGGCGGAGTCGCCCCACGTGCCGCCGGTCGTGCTTGACCACGTGCCGCTCGTCTGGGCGACGGCGAGCGACGCAATCATGGCCAGCGCAAGCGCAGCCACGATCGCCCTCACGTTCGATGAACGTACAAATCGGAGCATGTTGAAATGACGAGGGGAAAACTACTTCGTGGAGAAACGGCATCGTCAACCCCGCCGCTTCCTCACTGAAATGTACTTGGCGATGGAGGGCGGGCTCCATGATGCGAACGCGCAGTTTTCCTTCGCGATTGCGCCAGGCCCTCGTTCAGGGCAGAAGGGTGGTGCCGCCCGCCTGCTCACGGCGACTTGCCGCCTGCGCCGCTGGCCCGCTTGCCGAGCGACCGGTAGACGGCGAGATCGATCGACTCGGCATGGCGATCACCACGAGCAGTTCCACGAGTGTGAAGCCACGACGTTCACGCATGGTGATCCAAAGCCCTCCCCCACAAGACATGCCCGACATACTCATGGTACCAGCACCTCGAGGATCCTATGGGCATAGATCCGATGAAGGAAATCGTTGGGGTGATTCGCACCATTGCCCGACGTGTCGAGGTATTCCTTGCGGTCGAGCAGCCGGAGATGGGTCGTCGTGATATCGACGAGGGCGACCCCGGGGCCCCCGAGTTGCAGTGCCTCGTCGCGAATGAAGAGCACTGGGTCGAGGCCGCTCGGTTGCTTCGGATTGTTGAGCATCGGAGTGACGACGACGAATTCCGTCTCCGGGGACCTCGCCCGCACCGTGGCGAGAATCGTTTCCAGGTTCGCGCGGTACTCGGGCCGGCGCTCCTCGCTCCGGTCGTTCATGCCATAGGCGACGATGACGAGATCGGGCTTGAACCACGCAACCTGGCTGTCGGCCTGGGTCGCCGCATAGCCCGAGGTGGCACCACCGCGGGAATGGTTCATGAACTCGATCGGACCACCGTATCGCCGCCGAAGCGCGCGGACGACGAGTTCGCCGTACGTCGGCTGCCAGGGACGGGCCCCCTGAAATTTCGAGGCGTTGCCGCCGGCAGAGATGCTGTCGCCGAAGAGGATCAGCCGCAGCGGCTCCTTCGCCTCGAGCAGGCGCCTCGTCCGCGGCAAATCCGCGAGCGACGAGCATGGCTCCGGCATGTTCCAGTCGCGCGACACCGGCTCGTACGTCACCTCGAGCTGCCGTTCCTGATACCAGGTGCCCTCCATCAGTTGAATCGCGTTCCGGGACGTGGTCACGGTGCCGTCCTTCCCCTTTCGCTCCACGGCGAAGAACTCCGGGGCAAACTGGATCGCGGGATTGCCGGCCCGGAGCACGAGCAGCCCGTCGCGCAGGTCGTAGTCGCGGCCAGCTTCGAGTTTTTCACCCGTCAGATTGCAGACCGCCTCGATGATCCGCCGTGCCGGATAGAGCAGCTGCACGACGGCCTCGGCGGCACGGTCCTCGACGAGCGGCAGGCAGGCCTCGCGATAGACGGTCGTCCCCGTGGTGAGCGGGGCGATTCGCTCTTCCCAGTCGTCGTTCCATGCTGTCTCCGAGACGACTTCGAGCGTCGGCTGGGTGTGGCCCGCTGCGACCGGGAGCCCGTACACCTCGTAGGGTAGCGGCTTGCCGGTGATGCGTACTTCGAGCCGCAACGTTCGCGCGACGTCGTTTCGGGCCAGCATGGCATTCACGGCGTCGGTGACGTCGAGCACGTAGGTCGTTGCATGCCCCGGTTTGACGGGCATCGAGGCGACGAGTGCCGCAGGCCCGTCGGCCGTGGCGGGCAGCGACACATGCACTGCGCCGCGTTCGCCGCTCTGCCGTGCTCCGGGCCGCTTCACCGGCACCTTCGCGACGTCGGCGAGGCGCAGCCGGGCAAGCGGCACGACGCGATCGGCAAGCGACGCCACGTCGAACTCCAGCCCGATGCCCGTGGGCTGCGTGTCCGGCTCGTTCGACAAGACCGCGATGGTGCCTGAGTCGACACCTTCCGGCAGAGGCCCGAGTTGCTCGACCTTCGTCGCCGCAAAGAGGGACACCTTTCCGATGATTCGCGGATCGGATTCAGGCGTGGCGGCCCGAGCGCAGGCCGCGCACAGAACGGCGGCGAGCAGGGCAGCCATTGGCACGCGGACTCGATGGATGAGATGTCTCATGGCGTCGCCGATTCCTGCACGCTTTCGGCATCTGCGACCTTCCGCACATACCCGGCAAGCACATCGACGAGTTCGTCCTTGGATGGATCAAAGCACTCGAAGGCGTGTGGCCAGCGGAAAGGAATGTGCTGGCTATGGCTGTCGGCGATATTCGCCTCGATCCAGACAGATTGCGGCCGCCCTGCTTTGACGAACAACAGTGGCAGGCAGTGGTCCCGCTCGATGATGTGGAAGAGCGGCACCGCTTCGTTGTAGAGCCATGGGTCCTTGTCCCGGAAAGCCGCCCAGTTTCCAGACACCACCCCGATGGCTCCGTCGAGCCAGCCGCCCCCGTGGATGAAAAACACCACCGGGAGAGGCTCGGTCGGTGACGTCTTCGGCGTGTAAAGATCGAGCAACAGGGCCCGCTCACCGAGGACGTTGTAGGTCACGTTTTCATGGACGTTGAGGTCGGCCTCCGAAGGGCGCCTGGCGGGCCGCACGTCGCTGATCACCGCTTCATCGAGCTGCATGGTCTTCCGGATCGCCGGAAGAAAATTGTTCGTCATGAACCGGAGGACTTCGGCGTCTGCTCGCGCGTATTCGCTTTCTGCCTTGACGAGCAGGCCGCCGGCATCCCGCACCAGCGGGACCACGTATTTTTCATGGAACGGTTACGGTGGCGGAAAGCCCTGCAGATAGGGATTCGGGCCCCTGTTCCGGACGTCCGCCAGACGGCCGTTGCTGCTGATCAAGTCTTGGTCGTCGATGGCCCGATTGAGCAGGCTGTTCGCGGTGGCGAGCACGGTGAAGTCGGAGCGGTGCACTGCTCCACTGGCATCCTCGATCTCGAACTGCACTCGCACCGGCTGGTCGCATGCAGAGTCTGGCAGGCTGAATTCGAATGGGTATGTATCGTCGGTGTGGTGCGTGACCGAACCGCAGTGATCAACGGTGAATCGGACGCGATGCACATCGCTGGCACGGCAATCCACGTAGGCATAGACCCACGTCAGCCGCTCCCCAAACGAAAGCCTGATGGCCCGCGCCGAGCCACACGGCATGACCGCGGTGACATCGGTTGTCCCGCGACCGCCGACAGGTTGCGACCAGAGTTTGTCCTGGAACGTGGGTGTCGGCACGAGCCCATTGATGACCAGCGACGTGAGTCCCTGCGGTGCGATGGGTACACGCACGCGGCCACCCTCCACCGGCACCGGTGTCGGCATCTTCACGCCGTCCTGCCAAACCTCGGCCACGACCGTGCCCGACGGGTGGGCGAATCGCGAAAGGTCGATCGTGACCGCAACGTCATCGAGTGACCGATCGCATTGGTTCATGAGGGCGATGCACAGACTGTCCGCGGTGCGGCCAGCTACGTAATTCACCTGCACGCTGTCTGTCGTAATCAGGCCCTTCGGCATCCAGGGCCGCACGCCGCTGCGGTCGTGGAATTTCCCGGGTGCGCCGTACACGCGGCCGCCGAGATAGGCATAGCCCTCTGCAAACTCTGCGGGAAACTCGATCGCGCCGCCCGACCGGGCGTAGGCATCGGCAAAGAGGTAGTCGAGCACGAGGTTCGCCATCGGCAGGCTGTGGTTGTAGTGCATCGAAGTGGTCACCCTGAGCTCGTCGAACGGGTGCGATGCGAAGTCGGCCTTCTCCTGCGCCGTGGAATACCGGGTGTTGAAGTGGTAGCCCGGAAAGCCGGCGAATCGGCCGACGAGTGCCGACCGGGCGATGTCGTGAAGGAACGGGTCGGCTGCGTCGTGCGACAGTCGCATGAAGAGCGGGGCGTGCATCGCGAGGTAGAGGGCGATCCGCTGCACGGTGCCGTTGCCTTCGCAAGCGAGCCCCTGCTCCGACACCCGCCAGGCCGGCACCGTCTCCGGGGCGACGCGCACCAGGCCGTCCTCGTCGGGCCTGCCGCGGCGCGGGGCGAAGCCGGTCTGGTTCACCGTGACGGAGCCCTCGGGCACGGCCGGATAAAACCAGACGAGCCGGGCGTATTGCCGAGCGCCGGCGTGGGCGGCAGCGAGATGCCGGGGATCACGGGTTTCGAGCCACAGCTCGTAGAGTTCTTTCCACGGCGGGAGCATGTAATCGAAGAACGTGCCTGTGCCCGCTTCCGTGAAGTCGGTCGGGGGGTGAGCGGCGCGGTCGGCGATCCAGGCGTCGGCTTTCCGCACGGCAGACTCGAGCCACTGCCGTTGGCCTGTGGCGCGATACAGCCAGAGGTCGTTCTGCCACGAGTTGGCCGGGCTCACCCATTCCATGTTGAGCATCCGGTCGACGCCTTTGAGTCGCTCGGCACTCGCGAGAAAAGAGGGCGAGGCTCCCTGCGAAAGCCGCTGGAACGCTGCCAATTCCGACACGGGCATTGCCGGGCCGGCGAGCCTCCGGGACGGCGTCTGAGAGCTGGTGGCCGTGTCGCTGAGCGCGAACAAGAACTTCTCGCGGGAGAGCAGGTATTCGAGGATCGGCACGCCCTGGTCGCGAAACAGCCGCTCGTCGTCGGTGACGATCGCGAGGCTGATGGGATGGAGTGCGCTGACGTTCTTGACCGTGCCCTCGGCGTCGGGATAGGTGAATGCGCGGTTGGCAGCGTCGAACCGGCCAGCCGGCCCCGTGGCGAAGGCGAGGATGTTGTCGAGTGCCGTGTTGAGCGAGGTGAGCGTGTTTTCACGGCGGTCGCGAAAGCCGCAGACGTCGCGGGCCACGTGCTCGAACGCCGCGTCGAGCGGCTCGGGCCTGGCGACCAGCACGACGGAGAACGACCGCGAGTCGCCGGCCGATAGCACGGCGTCCGGCATGCCGGGGAAGGGTGCAAACACGAGCGGCTGGGCCTGTCCCGCGGCGTTCCGCACGCTCACGCCGAACTTCCGCCGGCTCGACAGGGGCATCTCGAATGGAAACTGGCTCGGGTCAGCCATGACACCGACCGTGCCGCGAGCCGACTGCACGAGACAGCCGGGAATCGAGCAGATATCGTCGGGGATCAAAACACTTTCAGGCGGCAGCCGGCGGTCGTTCCAGACAAGAGGCTGGAAGAGTTCGACGACGTCGTCGAGCGCCGCTGCCGGTGCGCCGGCGTAGGCGACGGTCCACATGCCAGCGGTGCGCGCGGTGAGCGTGGAACGGATCCGCACGAGTCCGCCATCCGGTGGCACCACCACCTCGGCCTCGACCAGACAGTCGGGATGGTCGAACCGCCAGCGTACGCCAGCGCCGTGCCGCTCGATTCGCGGCGATTCAAGCGTCAGGACGTCGCCCATCTCGAACACGTCGGAGACAATCCGCCCGTCGGCTCGCTTCACACCTGCGAGGTTGTAGATCGGCTGTGTCCACTTCACACCGACAGCCGGCAAAGGCCGCTCGGCGTGAACCGCCACGAACGAAGGACGAAAGACGATCGATTCACCGCCTGCCTGGGGAGTCATGAGCACCGAGCCATCGGCGTCGATCCGCACTGCCGGGCCTGCGTCCGCCGGAGAAACGGTAAGGCATGAGAGGAGCACGAACCCGAGGGCGTAGCGAAATCCGAGCACGGGAGTGGAACCCTCACGCAAACAGGTCGAGCACGGGCTTGCCATCATGTGCGATCGTGAACGGCCGGCCTGATGGCGAATGCTCCGTGGCGGCGATGTCGATCCCCAGGGCGGTGGCGACGGTCGCGTTGAAGTCGGGCATCGTGACTGGCTTGTCGGCGACACGAGTTCCCGAAGCATCGGATGCTCCGTAGACGATTCCCCCCTTGATGCCCCCGCCGGCAAGCCACCAGGTGAATGCCCCCGGATGGTGGCCGCGGCCGGCCGTGACCGAACCGATCTCGGGGGTGCGGCCGAACTCCGTCGTCAGGATCACGAGCGTCGTCGCGAGCAGGCCGCGCTCGTGGAGATCGCTGAGCAGTGCGGCAAGCGTCTGATCCGTCGGTGGCGTCATCTGCTCCATCTGCACGACATGGTCGTTGTGCGTATCCCAGTTGTGCTCATCGGTGACCTCTACGAACCGCACGCCATGCTCGATGAGCCGGCGGGCAAGCAGGCAGCCCTTGCCGAACGTGTGGGGGCCATAGGCGGCCGCGACGGATGCCGGCTCGCGCGAGATGTCGAAGGCCGCGAGGTCCTTGCTCCGCATGAGGCCGACCGCCTCCTCGTGGATCTTGGCGTAGGCGGCCGCCGTACGGTTTTTCGTGCCGGCAGAGAATCGGCTCGAGAGGGTTCGGGAGAGCGCATCGCGGCGGGCAAAGTCGGCCGGTGTCTCGCCGCGCAGAAGGGTCGAGTTTTGCAGGCCTGCGGCAGGATCGATGATCGGCAGTGGGGAGAGGTGCGATGCCATGTAGCCGCTGCCAGGGTGCTGCGGGCTGCCGTTGACGAGCACGAATCCAGGGAGCAGCGGGTTGTCGGTGCCGAGTTTCTTGAGCGTCCACGTGCCCAGCGACGGGTGGCTGATCGTCGGCGTCTGGAAATAGCTGGTTTGGGCGAGGTAGGCGCCGCGCTCGTGCACGCCCTGTGTCGACGTCATCGAGCGCACGAGTGCGATGTGGTGCATCTGGCGGGCCAGTTTCGGGAACCACGCTCCGACCTGCACGCCGTCGGCACTCGTGTCGATCGCCTGCACGCCCGCCATCTCCGGCCGGCCGGGTTTTGGATCGAACGTGTCGACGTGCGACAGGCCACCCCGCAGATAGATCGCAATGACCTGCTTCGCGTGGCCGCCGACAGAAGGCGCGGCCGACACGCGACCGGCAAGGCCGCCGACGCCGACGCCGAGGAAGCTCTTGGCAAACCACTCGATGAAGTGACGGCGCGAGAAGTCGGTGTCGATCGAAGGCATATCGGTTACCTCACTGCACGAAGAGGAACTCGGGGGTGTTGACGAGGGCCCAGGCGACGTCGCGTTCGGGAGTCTTGGAGCCCTCCCATGCGGCCTGGCACGCCCGCGACTCCTCGTCGGTCGGGCTCCGGACCAGGATGGCCTGGTAAAGGGCGAGGATTCGGTCGTTGCGGTCCTCGCGGGTCGCGAGCGACTTCATGAGGAGCGACGTGGGTGCCACCACCGCGCCGGTCAGGTCGCCGTTCATGAGCGACAGCGCATGTGTCACCTTTGCTTCGCGACTGAAGGCGTCGATCTCACGTCGGTCGGACTGGCCAAACTGCCGGAGAAAGTGGCCGAGTTGCACAGGCACGGCAAGTTCGGAGGCGCGCACCCAGCCGGAATTGAGCCGGCTCCAGCGAGGGTCCGCTTCCTTGGCCTTGGCTGCGGGCTCTACACCAGCGGAAACCTTGAGATCGACGAGTTCGCGATTGACGGCTTTCAACTGTGCATCGAGCCGTCGCTCTTCTTCGCTGTTGCCGCTGCGTCGGGCCGCATCGAGGCTGACGAGTAGTGCCATGCGCTGAAGGCCGTTCTCACGGCGCTTGCGGAAGAAATCACTCATGACGCGAGAGCGAGCGAGCAGTTCGTCGGGGCCCATGGCGGCGAGCCGGAGATACTCTTCCCGCTCCCAGGTGTGGTCGTTCGGTGTCTTCCGCTCGTCGAGATCCTCGACGAGGAGCGTGAGCAACGAATCCCAGACCTGCTCCGCAGACAGTCGACGCACGAGGGGACCACGCAGAGCGGATGGCTCCCCGGGGGCAGGAGGCTCCTCGTCCGCCCCGCTCTGGTAGAGACGTGTGTTGAGCACGACCGCGAGGAATGCCCGTTCGTTGAAGCCGAGGCGCGCCATCGTCTCGGCGAGGAAGTCGAAGAGTTCCGGCTGCGCGGGCCGCGTCATCGGCGACAGCGAATCGACCGGCTCGACGAGGCCGACACCCAGCACCCGCTTCCAGAGCCGGTTGGCGATGTTCGGCGAGAATCGCGGGTTGCGCGGCGACGTCATCCAGGCGGCGAGCGCCTCCCGGCGATTGTCCACCGCGGCCGGCGCCTCGTCGCCGAACGGCGTGCGCGTGCCCGCCTTCGTGCCGCGGAGCGGCTCCTGCGCGTAGTCCGGCGGATAGACGAGGTCGTTCGCCGTGTCTTTTGTGAGCCGCTTGAGGACGGCGACGGTGCGGCTCGCGGCCTGGCGGACGTCTTCCCCGGCCTGGGTGTCTTTGAGCTTGGCCTGGAGCGCCTTCCAGTGTCGGACGTTATCGGACGAGAAGCCGGCCGTGCTGCACAGGTTCGTGACGCCGAACGTATACGCGGAGAGCTGGTAGAAGTCCTGCTGGGTGACGGGCTCGTGCGGATGATCGTGGCACTGGGCGCATTCGATCCGGGTGCCGAGGAAGACGCGGGCCATGTTCGACGTGTGATCGAGCGGCATGCCGAGGTCGCGAAGATAGAAGCCCACAGCACCGTCATCCCAGGGGTATCCACTCGACGTCACGAGCCGGCGCACGAACTCGTCGTACGGCATCCCGGAACGCACCGATTCCTTCACCCACTCGTCGTACATCCAGCCGGGCGTGCCGGCGATGATGCGGAGCAGGTCGGCTTTCCAGTTGAACGTGTGGCTGACATATCCCGGCCCGTCGAGAAGTTCGTCGATCAGCCGAGCCCGCTTGCCCGTTGATCCATCGGTGAGAAACCGGCGAGTTTCCTGGAGGCTCGGGATTCGGCCGGCCACATCGAGGTAGACCCGCCGCAGGAACGCCTCGTCGTCGATCGGTGGGTTGAGCCGCGTGCCCTGCGTCGCGTGCCAGGCATCGACGAGCCCGTCGACCTGCCGGGCAAGCGTCGGAACGTCGGCACGCGAGAGCTGCGCACCGGCGAATTCGATCGCCGGTTCGCGGTGCTCGAATGCCTGCCAAGAGCCGAACGGTGCGCCGGCCGCGATCCAACGCCGCAGGAGATCCCGCTCGGCTTCGGAGAGCGGCTGCCCTCCGCCCTTCAGCGGCGGCATGAAGTGCTCGTCGGAGATCGGGAGCGACACCCGTGCGAGGAGTTCGCTCTCGTCGGGCTTGCCCGCGACGACGGCGCCGCTGTCGAGGATGCCGC
>Ga0208856_1000144_pt1 | contig 30715 bp, 29 predicted proteins | sample LakMenEpi13Jul12_FD_150690 | JGI IMG/M metagenome (GOLD analysis project Ga0208856, IMG submission 150690) | Freshwater microbial communities from Lake Mendota, WI - 13JUL2012 deep hole epilimnion (SPAdes) | ecosystem: Environmental > Aquatic > Freshwater > Lentic | place: Lake Mendota, Madison...
GATGACTTTGGGGCGTTTGCGGGACGGGCTGCGGCAAAAAGGGCATCGGGTGCATGTCGTGCACACCGGGCTCAACGCCGAGCGCGGGGAGAGTCAGGCTGCGGCAGTGCCGCTGCCTGGGTATCCGGCGGTGCGGGTGGGTTTGCCCAAGCCTTTTGAATTCCGCACGAGGTGGATGGCGCGGCGGCCGGATGTGATTTACATCGCGACGGAGAGCCCCTTGGGGAAATCGGCGATGAAGGCCGCCAACGCGCTTGGAATCCCGGTGGTGAGCGGGTTTCACACCAATTTCCACGATTACATGGGTCGTTATCGCGTTGGGATGTTGCGGCCCTTGGCGATGTCGTATCTCAAGCGATTTCATCAGCGGGCCGACCGTACGGTGGTGCCATCGCGCGAGGTGGCGGATCGTCTCATGGCCGAGGGCGTGGCGCGGGTGCATGTCTTGGGGCGTGGGGTGGACACCGGCTTGTTTTCGCCGGGCAGGAGGTGTGATGCCTTGAGGCGTGAGTGGGGTGTTGATGGGAATGCGCCGGTGGCGCTGACGGTCGGTCGTGTGGCTGCCGAGAAAAATTTCGATGTGCTTATGGAGGCATTTGAGCGCATGAAGGCCGAGGTGCCGGAGTTGCGTTTTGTGGTCGTGGGCGACGGGCCGTTGCGGCCGCGGCTGGAGGCGGCATTTCCTTGGGTGCATTTTGCGGGAGAGCAAATTGGCGAGGAACTCGCGCGGCATTATGCTTCATGCGATGTACTGTTGTTTCCGAGTGAAACCGAAACCTTTGGCAATGTGTTGCTGGAGGGTATGGCCAGCGGTTTGGCCTGTGTCGGATATGATTATGCCGCCGCGCGCTCGCATGTGGAGCATGGGGTCAACGGACTCAAGGTCGCGAAGGGTGATGCCGAGGCATTCATCGTCGAAGCCATGCGCGCTTTATGGATGGGGCCATCGCATGATCTGCGGATTACCGCGCGGCGAAGTGTCGAGTCGCTTGGCTGGGATCGAATTGTGGGCGGGCTTGAGGGTATCTTTCAAGAGGTGGTCTCGGCTTCGGGTGTGCGCGCGAAAAATAAACGACCAGCGAAGCGCGAAAAACTTTCATGCCGCACGGTGTTTCTTTCCGACATCCACCTTGGCACGCGCGACAGCAAGGCTGATGAGGTGGTCGATTTCCTCAAGCACATCGAGTGTCGTAAGCTGGTGCTCAATGGCGACATTATTGACGGCTGGGCATTGCGGCGCGGCGGTCAATGGACATCCCGTCACAGCCGCGTGATCCGCAAGATTCTCAAAATGACCGAGCGCGACCAGACTCAGGTTGTTTATCTTCGCGGCAATCATGATGAAATTCTCGAACGCTTCATGCCGTTGACTTTCGGCAGCGTGAGCCTCGTCAAGGAACACATCCACCACACGCCGGATGGCAAACGCTATCTGGTGATTCATGGCGACGGCTTCGATAGCGTTTCAACCAATCATAGGTGGCTGGCGGTCGCGGGTGCCGTCGGATACGACCTGCTTCTTGGGATCAACCGCGTTTACAACCAATGGCGCGCATGGCGCGGCAAGGAATACTATTCAATCAGCAAGCAGGTGAAGGCCAAGGTCAAGTCGGCGGTGTGTTTCGTCGATCGCTACGAGGAGTTGTTGCGCAACCTCGCTCGCAGAAAAAATTGCGACGGCATCATTTGCGGGCACATCCACGCGCCAGAGGATCGCAATGAGGGTGGCGTGCACTATCTCAATTCCGGCGACTGGGTCGAGAGCCTCACGGCGATCATCGAACATCACGATGGCCGCATGGAGCTCGTTCGCTACGATGAGTTCATCGCCAGCCGTGTGGCCGTGCAAAATGATGAGCCGCGTCAACCCGAGCTAGCGGCGGGGGCCTTTGCCGCCTGATACCGCTCAGTTTTTTGTTTCGATCGCCTTGAGTACATCGGCCGCCTGTTGCTCGGTTGATGCTGAGAAGTCGACCCACACGAGCGCGCCGTCCTTGAAGAGGAAGGCTTGGCGTTTGGCGAAGCCCATCGTGGTCGGTACACCGAAGGCTTTGACGATCGTCGAGTCCTCGTCGGCGAGCAGATCGAAGGGCAGTTGGTATTTTTCCCGAAAGGCTTTTTGAGATTTGGGTGAATCGGCGCTGACCCCGAAGACCTTCACGCCTTTTTCTGTGAGTGTCGCAAAGGCATCGCGCAGGCTGCAGGCTTGTTTTGTGCAGCCGGGCGTGTCGGCCTTTGGGTAAAAGTAAACGAGCAACCATCCGCTGGCGCCGTGTTCGGCAAGCGCGATGGTGAGGCCTTCCTGGTTTTTCTGCGAAACCTGCGGGAGCTTGGCGCCGATCGCGAGAGGTTCGGCGGCGTTGGCGGCGAAAAGGCCGGTGGCCATGGCGGAGATGGCTTTGACGAGTGCGGACATGAATGGAGGATCCGCTCTGGCGTGCGGTCGCGCAAGTGCATCCTTCGCGTGTGATTGGATCGGGCAATTTGCGTCTTGATCGCGGCGCAGCGGCCAAGCAGTTTGGATTTACCCGATGAATGAACCAAGCGAGAAAATCGAAACCGTATACGAGGGGATTCCCGCGTCTCCTGGTATCGCGATTGCTCCCTTGCACGTCATCGCGCGCGGGTTTTCGGCACCCGATGTTTATGAAATCGCTGAGTCCGAGGTGGAGCACGAGCAGGAGCGCTTCAAGGATGCTTTGGAAGCCACCAAGCGTCAACTCGTCGAGTTGCAGGGTCGACTCGAGGACCTTTCGGGTGACAACGAGAGTGGTATTTTTGAGGCCCATGTGATGATGCTTGAGGACCGCTCGCTGGTTGAGCGGGTCTTGGCGGCGATCGCGAGCCGCCGACAGAATGCCGAGTACGCGTTTTACGCGGTGATGCAAAATTTCCTTGAGGCGATGAGGCGTATTCCCGATCCGTTTTTACGCGAGCGCACGGCCGACCTTGAGGATGTCGCACAACGGGTGCTGCGAAATTTTTCGGCCGACGGCGACAACCGTCATGGCGGGCCCGATGACCGGCATATATTGGTCGCTTACGATTTGGCGCCGTCCGACACCGCCTCGATGAACCGCGGTCAGGTTTTGGGCTTTGCCACTGAGCAGGGCAGCGTGAATTCCCACACGGCGATTCTTGCGCGTGCGTTTGGCGTGCCGGCGATCGTTGGGCTTGAGGGCGCGGTGATTGACATGACCGCGCTCGCGCCGGCGATTCTCGATGGTTACACGGGTAAGCTGATCCTTTATCCGACCGAGGAAACGCTGGCGCAGTATCGCCTGTTGAATGACGAAAAAGAGCGGGTGCGCAGTTTGGTGGATGCCAAGCGCGCCGATGCCACCGAGACCATCGATGGCAGGTTGCTGACTGTTTCCGCCAACATTGAAATCGTGGACGAACTGCCATTGGTCAAACGCAGTGGAGCCAAGGGGGTGGGGCTTTATCGCACGGAGTTTCTGCTGCTCGGTGGCGAGGAGATCCCCGACGAGAAGCTTCAGTTTGAAACCTACTCGCGAGTGGCCATGGAAATGTCGCCACACACGGTGATTGTCCGCACGCTCGATGCGGGTGGGGACAAATTGCCGGTCGAGCCGCTCACCGAGCCCGAGCCGAACCCCTTCCTCGGCTGGCGCGGCATTCGCGTTTCGCTGGCCCGACCGGCGATGTTCCGCGAGCAGATCCGCGCGGTTTTGCGGGCGAGCGCGAAGGGCAAGATCGCTGTGATGTTTCCGATGGTCTCGGCACTTTCCGAAGTGCGCCGCGGCAAGGAGATGGTGCTGCGCTGCATGGATGAGCTTGAGAAGGAGGGCATTCCCTATGATCCGAATCTGCCGGTGGGTGTGATGATCGAGGTGCCTGCGGCCGCGTTGTGCGCCGACTTCATCGCGCCCGAGGTTGATTTCTTTTCGATCGGTACCAACGATCTCATTCAGTACACCGTGGCGGTCGACCGTGTGAATCCGCATGTGGCCGACCTTTACCGTCCAACGCATCCGGCGGTGATCAGGCTGATCAAACGTACGATCGATGCTGCGGGTGACAATGGAATTTGGACCGGGATTTGCGGCGAAATGGCTGGCGATGTGCGGCTCACGCCCTTGCTGATCGGCTTGGGCGCGGAGGAATTGTCCGTCGGCCCGCAGCAGGTCTCGCGGGTGGGTCATGCAATTCGCTCGCTCAGTTATGCCGAGTGCGCGGCGATGTCGGACGAGGCCTTGAAGCATCCCCGCAGTCAGGGCGTGCTCGAGCTTTCGATGGAGCTCGCCCGCAAGCGCTACGGCGAATTGCTCGATTGAGCTAGGCGACCCGCAAGGAGCGCCATCAATAAACCGGCGCGTCGCTGTAAGCGTCGCCACCACCACTGCCCGATCCTTGGATTTTATCCTTGGTCCAGATCACCCCCTGCTTGGTGTCGCGATACATGCCGATGATCGTGTTGCAGGAGTTGAGGGTCAACAAGGTCAGTGCGAGAAGGGTGAATTTCATGACCAAGAGTTAGGCTTTCGAAATCCTTAAGAAAAGCAAAAAATACATGAATCCGTGATAAATCGAGGCGTTTTTGGTCCGATTCGCCCTCGCGGGGCCCGAGAAAAACCCTCCTGTCCTTGCTGAAATTTGCTTTACAAAGCCCGGGCGCTTCCTATTTTCCGCGTCCCGAACCGCCTCCTGCGGTCAATCATCACCAACCTTTTCGCGCCATGAAAGTCCTCTCCTCCCTCGCCTCCGCCAAGCGCCGTCACGCCGATTGCCAAGTCGTGAAACGCAAAGGAACGGTGTACGTGATCTGCAAGTCGAACCCGAAGTTCAAGGCCCGCCAAGGAGCGACTCCCGGCACCCGCCTTTCGAAGAAGGGTCTGTGATTTTAAGGCTTTCGCCAAATGCCGTCTTGCAATGGGCGGCCTGATGATGCGCGGTTTTTTGAATCGCGCATTTTTCTTACCCGCGTGCCAAGTGCTCAAGCACACGTGAGGCGGCGGTGAGCCCGAAGTTAGCGGTGAGGTGCGTGGCGGTGCCAAAGCCCGAAGCGCAATTGAGCCGCAGGTCCGCATCGTCGGGACGCTCGTTCGATACCGAGCCGTCGCACTGCGGGTAGGCTTGCGGTTCGTCGGAAAACACCGCGTCGATGCCCAGCGGCGCGGGTTTTTCGCCGAGGGGGGTTTTGGGGAATCCGTGTTCGCGGCGCAGCGTGCGGCGCAGTTGGTGGAGCAGGGGATCCTTGCCGCTGTGGGCGAGGTCGGCGACGCGGATGCGCGTCGGGTCGCGGCGTCCTCCCGCACCGCCGCAGGTGACCGCGAAGATGCCGCGGCGATGGCATTCGGCGATGAGAAATGCCTTGTGGCGTGATTGGTCGATCGCATCGACGACCGCATCAAAGCCGGGGTCGAGGATTTCGGCCGCGGAGTTTTCGGTGAAAAATTGCTGCCGAATTTGGACCTCGGCATCGGGGTTGATCGCTCTGGCGCGTTCGGCCATGGCATCGGTTTTTTGTCGGCCGATCTGGCCATCCATCGCGTGGAGTTGGCGGTTCACATTCGTGACGCAGATTTCATCGAGGTCGACAAGGGTCAGGTGGCCGATGCCCGATCGCGCGAGTGACTCGACTGCCCATGAGCCGACGCCGCCGATGCCGATGATGGCGACGCGCGCGCTAAGAAAGCGGCGTGTTGCGGCTTCGCCGTAGAGTCGGGCGATGCCGCTGAAGCGGGTGGGGATGGGGTCGCTCAAGTGGAAGTGGGAGTTGGGTTCGCTGCGAGCCACAGGCTGGCGTGGATTTTGAAATCGACCAGTTTGCCGGCAGCTTCCTGTGCGGCGAGCCATTGGGGCAACTCCGCGCGCGGCACGAGATGAACGGTGATATTTTCGCAGCCGACGCCACCGCCCTGATGCTCGCGCACGAGATCGGTCGCGAGGAACAAGTGAGTGATTTCCGGGGTCATGCCGGCCGAGGTCGGGCTGGCAATCAGCTGCCGAATGCTTCCAGCGCGGTAGCCGGTTTCTTCGAGCAATTCGCGCGCGGCCGTGTTGGCCAGCGATTCGCCTCGGTGTTCCTCCTCATCGCCGACGATGCCGGCAGGGATTTCGATCACATGGCGCTGGGTGGGAATTCGAAATTGTTCAACCAGCACCACTTCGTCGTTCGGCGTGATGGCGAGGATGCCGACGCAGGCATCGGAATGCGGGCGGCGGACAAAATCCCAGGTACCGATGCGCTCCATGCGCAGCCAGCGGGTTTCGTAAAGTTTCTCGGAGGTGGGCATTTGGTCGATTGATGGAAGAAACATTGGCGCAGGATGCCAAGGCAGTCTAGTGGTGGCGCGCGCTGATGTCCCGGTACGATTTCCAAATTCCCCTGAGCTTCAAGCACCGTATCGTGTTTTCGCGCGATGTCTTTGGTGACGGACTGTCGGATTTGGCGGGTTTGTTCACCGATGCCGCTGGTGAAAAACGCGGGCTGATTTTGATTGAGGAGTCAGTGACGCGGGCCTGGCCGGGGCTTGAGTCCGGCGCGCGTGAGGGCTTGCGTTCGATCGGATTTGAAATTGCCGGCCTTGCGGTTTTGCCCGGCGGCGAGCGGGTCAAGGCTGATGATGCCTTGGTGCGCGAAGTGTGGCGACTCATTGATGCCGCGCATCTCGACCGCCATTCGCATGTCTTTGCAATCGGCGGTGGTGCTTTTCTCGATGCAGCCGGTTTTGCCGCAGCCACTGCGCATCGCGGCATGAGATTGGTGCGCGTGCCCACCACCAGCTTGGCACAGTGCGACAGCGGCGTGGGGGTGAAGTGCGCGATCAACGCGTTTGGCAAAAAAAATTGGATCGGAAGTTTCGCGGTGCCTTACGCCGTCATTAATGACTTCGCTTTTTTGCATAGTCTCGACCCTGTCACGTGCCGCGCGGGCTTGATCGAAGCGGTGAAGGTTGCCTTGGTGAAAGACCGCGAATTTTTCGAGTGGATCGAAGCGCACCTTGCGGGACTCGCCGCAGTGGACGCGCCGCTTGTCGAATCATGCATCGAACGCTCCGCCATGCTGCACGCGCGGCACATTGCCGAGGGTGGCGATGCCTTTGAATCGGGCAGTAGCCGTCCGCTCGACTTTGGTCATTGGGCGGCGCACAAACTGGAATCAATGACCGGCGGCGAGCTTTCGCATGCGCCAGCCGTTGCCATCGGCCTTGCGCTCGATGTGCTTTATTCGGCAGAGGTCGGCCTCATCGTGCCGCCGCTGGCCGAGCGGATTTTGGCGGTGGTCTCGGGTCTGGGTCTTGCGACATTTCATCCGGCTCTGAACCTGCGCGATGCGGGCGGACGTAGGATCGTGCTCGATGGCTTGGAGGAATTTCGCGAGCATCTGGGTGGTCGCCTGAACATGATGATGTTGGACGGCATTGGCCGGGGAGTGGACGTCTACGAGCTCGATACGGAAGCAATGGGCCGTGGCATCGATAAGCTTTGCGCCATGGGTTGAGTTGAAATTTGACGCGTTCCGGGTTTTTTTGCCTGCCGCTTTAAGGTTTGCATTTTTCACATGAAACCTCTTACTAGACGAATGTCCTTGAGATTCATCCTCCAAGCATTGTGCCTTGCCGCGTCGGTTTCTTTTGCGAATGCGGCAGTCTCCCTACCCGGCGAACAAACCATTGCAAGTCTGCCTTCGGATATTGAAGGTCCCGTCAAGGAGGCCATGGAGGCCTTCCAGGGTGGGCGTCATTACAAGGCTGTTGATCTTGCCAGACCGCTTGCGGAAAAGGGCAATCCCGAAGCGCAGTATCTTTTGGGTTTTGCGCATGAGACCGGCCAAGGTGCCGAAGCATCCAAGGACAAGGCTGTTGAGTATTATCGCAAGGCGGCAGCCTCGAAACATCGCGACGCGATCTATCGCCTCTCGTTCATCCTGCTTGCATCCGACAAGGCAACCGAACGCGAGCAAGCCCGCACTCAACTTGAAGAGGCGGCGAAAAGTGATCCGGCAATTGCTGCCCGCATCCTGGGTGAGGCATATCTTCGCGGTCGTCTGACCCCAACGCCCGATCCGGACAAGGCGATCTTCTGGTGGAAGCGCGCCGCTGATGCGGGCGACAACCTTTCGATGTCGCTCATTGGGCGTTTTTATGAAGGTCAGTTCGGTTTCCCCGAGTTGCGTGATGTGAAGGCTTCACTTGAATACTATGCCAAGGCTGCGGGCCTTGGAAATTCCGCCGCAATGGTGGTCATCGGTTCGCGTTACCTCAACGGCGATGAGAAATTCCGCGACGAGGCCAAGGGCCGCGAGTGGCTCAAGAAAGCGATCGAGGCCAAGGATTACACGGCTTATCTCGCGCTTGGAGACTATGAGGAAAACGTCAAAAAGAATTTTAATCAGGCTTTGGTGCAGTACGAGCGCGGAAAGGATGGCGGTCAGATGGATTGCATGCTGCGCAGTGCCGATTACTACATCGAGGGCAAGGGTGTGTCGAAGGATGTCGATCGTGGCATGAGCATTCTCAAGAAGGCGGCGGAGTTGGGCAGCCCGATTGCCAGTTACCGTCTCGCTGCAAATTTCCTCTCCGCCAAAAAGCCCGACATTCTCTCCGCTTACAAGTATCTGCTGGCATCGGCCAACGGCAATTTGCCTGAAGCCCAAAGCGAGCTTGGCCTACTTTATCTTTCGGGCAAAATGGGCGAAGCGGATCCGTCTGCCGGAATTTCGTGGCTGACGCGTGCGGCGCAGAACGGATTGGCTCAAGCCCAATACAACCTCGCGGTGATTTATGAGCGCGGCGCGGGCGGTCAGGCACGCAACATTGAAAATGCCGGGCAGCTCTACACGCTGGCCGCAAATCAGGGTCACGGTCCTTCGACTCTGGCGTTGGCGCGCCTCATAAACGAGGGTCTCGGCGTCAAGGCCGATCCGGCCAAGGCATGGGCGATTGCCACTTTGGCGGCTGAGCGCGGCGAGAAAGACGCCACCAAATTTGCGGCCGACATTGCCGAAAAATTTGACGCCAAACAATTTGAACAGGCGAAAAAGGAGCTCATGATCATTAAGTCGGACAAGCCCGCGCCCGCGAAGGCAGCGGAGCCCAAATCGACACCGGCTGCGAAGGATTGAATTTGCCGCGATAAATAAATCCCGGGTGCGGCCGCAATGCCGCGCCCTTTTTTGTTTGCGCGACGGACATGCCAAGAACAGGGCTTGCGATGGGCGGTGGCATGTTCAGACTTCGGTGGTGAACATTCTTGTGACCGCCGGTCCCACTCGCGAGCCGATCGATCCGGTGCGTTACATTGGCAACCGCTCGTCGGGCAAGATGGGATATGAAATCGCCGCAGCCTTTGCGCGCGAAGGTCACGCGGTGCTGCTCGTCTCCGGGCCGACTTCGCTGGATGTGCCCGATGGCGCGGATTTTTTGCCGGTGGAAACCGCGGACGAAATGTACGGAGCGGTGGCGAGCCACATCGGGCGGATGCAAGTTGCGGTGTTTGCGGCGGCGGTGGCGGATTACACGCCATCCGCAGTCGCGAAGGAAAAAATCAAGAAGTCCGCCGACGCGCTCACGCTCCAATTGGTGCGCACGCCGGACATCCTAGGGTCATGCCGCAGCAAGCATGGCTTCGCCGGCACGCTGGTTGGTTTTGCCGCTGAGACTGAAAACCTGATCGCCAACGCTCGCGAAAAACTCACGCGCAAGCAATGTGACCTGATCATCGCCAACGATGTTTCCAAACCCGGCATCGGCTTTGAGTCGGATCAGAATGAAGTGAGCCTCGTTTATCCCAATCGAATCGATCAGCTTCCGCTTGCCAGCAAGCACGATCTCGCCCATCAACTCGTGCGTGCGATTCTGATGCTGCACACCGAGAAAAACGCCGCAAACGACTGATTTTTTTCAAGCCCATGACCGATCTTGCCCTTGCCACCGATGCCGCGCTCGCCGCAGGCAAACTTTTGCGACAACACTTCGGCGGCGATGCGGTGGTGGATGAGTCGACGCAGCACGACATCAAGCTCGCGCTCGACAAGGAATCACAGGAGCTGATCACCGGCATCCTGCTTGGCGCGCGTCCGGGCGACGCGCTGTATGGCGAGGAGGGAATTGCAGGAAATCAGGACTCCGACCGCCAATGGATCGTTGATCCGATCGATGGCACGGTGAATTTTTTCTATGGCATTCCGCATTTCTGCGTGTCGATCGCGCTGCGCGTTGCAGGTGAAATTGTGGCGGGCGTGATTCACGACCCGATGGTCGGCGAGACATGGACCGTGGAAAAAGGTGGTGTGCCGATGCTCAATGGCAAAGCGATACGCGTGAGTGCCCGCACAAATTTTGGCGAATCCATTCTCTTCGTCGGCTGCGGCAAGGATGAGGCGGCGAAGAAGACCGGCATCGAGCGGTTTCACCGCGCATCGTTGCGGGCGCGCAAGATGCGCATGATGGGCTCGGCCGCGCTCGGTATGGCCTACATCGCCAGCGGCCGCCTCGATGCCTATATCGAGTCGCGCATTTCGCTGTGGGACATCGCCGCCGGCCAGCTCCTCGTCGAAGCTGCGGGCGGCAAGGTCGAGCTCACTGCGGTTGAGGGTCATGCCGACGCATGGTCGATCGTCGCAAGCAACGGTGTGTTGCCGCTTGCCGAAATCCTTTAATTCTCGCGACAATTTTCATTCATCCCTCCTTACGACCATGATCGGAATCGGCTACGATGTTCATCGTTTTTCAGAAAACCGCCGCTTGGTTCTTGGTGGCGTGATGATTCCGCACAGTCACGGACTGGAAGGGCACTCCGATGCGGATGTGCTGTGCCACGCGATTGCCGACGCGGTGCTTGGTGCTATGGGTTTGCCGGACATCGGTTATTATTTCCCACCTGGTGATCCGGCCTGCGAGGGGATTTCTTCGCTGAAGATTTTGGAAAAGTGCCGTGATCTTGCTGCGGAGTCGGGCATGCGGATTGTGAATGTTGATTCGACCTTGGTGGCCGAGGCGCCGAAGGTGTTGCCGCATCGTGATGCGATGAAATCGAACATCGGCGCCGCATTGGGCATCGCGCCGGAGCGGGTCGGCGTGAAGGCAACGACCAACGAAGCGATGGGGTTCATTGGTCGGGGTGAGGGCATTGCGGCAATGGCGGTCGTGCAGGTCGAGCCCTCATGAGGCGCCGCCGATGCGGGCGATCAATTCCTCGCGCGTGGATGGTAGCGCTCCAAGCGTTTCGCGCAGCGAGCTGGATGGCTCGCGTTTTTCGTGCAGGATTCCCATCATTGTCGCGAGCTCGCGCTCGAAATACAGCAGTGCGCGCACGCTTGGTTCATTGGTGTCGATGTGGTTGAGCGCGCGCACGAGAAGTTGGTAAAGCTGCGGCTCGGGGTGCTCGGGTTCGACGGCGGATTCGGCGAGTTGGCAGCAATAGGCGGCAAACAGCGTGCTGCCGTAACTTTTTCTGAGCCCTTCACGCCAGTCATGGATCACCACCTCGCGCAGCGCGTGCAACTCGCCCTTGCGCGCTGATTGGTAGCTGATTTCGCCTCCGAAAAAAAGATCGAGTCTGCCCGCAAAGGGGCTGCCCGGCCGGCGCGCGCCTTTGGCTACGGTCTTGATCAGCCCGTGTGCTTCCGTGAACCAGTGAACGATCAGGCTGGTTTCGGTGAGTCGCGTGAGGCGGATGGCAATGGCCCGTGTTGGGTGCACGCGTTGAGCATTGGAAATGCGCGAGGGCCTGACGATGCAAAAGCGCGGAGGGTCCAGCCTTGTGGGGCACTTTGATCGAATTGCGTGCTGGCGGATGTTTTGGCGGCGGTTTATCACGGCGGCGTGAGTGTGGACCGTGCGCTGATATTTGAGACATCGACGCCGCATGCGACGCTGGCGCGCGTGGATGCTGGCGCTTGCGTTGACGAGCGCGGATTTTCCAGTGATCGAAATCACAACGCGCTTTTGTTTGGGCCTTTGGATGCCTTGCTCGGCGAGGATCGCGAAGTCGATCTGGTGCTCGTTGGCAGCGGGCCCGGAAGTTACAGCGGCACACGCGTTGGGATCGCGGCGGCGCAAGGAGTGGCGATCGCGATGGGTTGCCCGGCGGTCGCCGTGCCATCATTGCTTGCCGTGCCATCGGCCGCATTGGGCAAGCCGGCGCTCGCGATTGGCGATGCGCGTCGCGGCAGTTTTTGGACAGCGCGTGTGGCAGATTTCAAACTCAGCGCCGCGCCATCGCTGTGTGATGCGGCAGGTTTGCATGAGCGTGTTGAAAGTGCGCTCGATGAGGGCTTGTTGGTTTTTTCCTGCGAGGAAATCGCACGCTTTCCATTACCCGAGGAAATTCGCGCAAGGCTTTCGTTCGAGGTGCCATCCGCCACGCGCTTGTGGCAGGCGTGGCGATCGACCGATGAAGCCACGCGCCGCGCATGGTCGGCGGAAATTCCGCAGCCGATTTACATCAAGCCGCCGCACATCACGCCGGCGAAACCCCGGAGTTCCACCATTGGGGTTGGTTTCCGGCCTTCCACTTGATGTTGCATCCGCTGCTCGGGTAAGGCCTAGCAGGTGCGGCCTTGCCATCGAGCATCAGGCGCGCGGCGGCGAGCATGTCCGCGCCATCGGCAGTTTGATTCGAGCGCGGTCGCGAGTGGTCGAATTGACCGGTGTAGAACAGTCGAAGTTTTTCGTCGAAGAGGAAAAAATCCGGCGTGCATGCCGCACCGTATGCGAGCGCGACGTCTTGGGATTCATCGACGAGATAGGAGAATTCCCAGCGGTGTTTCTTGGCGAAGGCGGGCATCAATGCCGGGGCGTCTTGTGGGTAGTTTGCGGTGTCGTTTGAATTGATTGCGACCGTGTGCACGCCCTCGACGGCCAGTGTGCGGGCGAGATCGCCAAGCGCATCGGCGAGGTGGACGACGAAGGGGCAGTGGTTGCAGGCAAACACCACCAGCAGTCCGCACGGGCCTGCCGCATCTTGCAGCGATACCATGCGGCCATTGGCATCGGGCAGGGAAAATGCGGGCGCGGCATCGCCTTTGCCTAGACGGAATGTGGAGCGGACTTCGGACATGTCTGAAACCTACCACCTTGAATGACGCGTGAGAAATGCTTTTCCACCTTGGACAGCCACGCGATTCAGGGTCATGTTCTGCGCGCCATGCAGGCCAATCTTTCCGCCGCCGAACTGGCGCGTTATTCGCGTCACCTGCTGATCCCTGAAGTCGGGATCGAGGGTCAGTCGCGTTTGAAAAATGCCTCGGTGCTGTTGATCGGCACCGGTGCCTTGGGCTCGCCCGCGGCGCTTTACCTTGCTGCTGCCGGTGTCGGCCGTCTCGGCTTGGTCGATGACGATGCGGTCGATGTATCCAACCTCCACCGCCAGGTGCTGCACGGTGAGTCATGGATCGGAAAATCCAAACTCGATAGCGCGGCCGCGCGACTTCGCGAAATCAATCCACATGTGGAAATCGATCTTCATCGCGTGAGATTCGCTCCCGAAAACGCGATGGCCATCGCCGCAGGGTACGATGTGATCGTCGATGGCTCCGATAATTTCCCCACGCGATTTCTCACCAATGATGTCGCATGGTTTCTCAAGAAGCCCCTGGTGCATGGTGCGATTCATCGCTTTGAGGGTCAGGCAACAGTCTTTGCGCCGCATCTTGGCGGACCTTGCTATCGCTGCATGTTGCCGGAGATGCCCGCGCCGGGAAGTGTGCCGTCGTGTGCGGAGGCTGGTGTGCTGGGCGTGCTGCCGGGCATCATCGGATCGATCCAGGCGATGGAAACGCTGAAGCTGATCCTTGGCATCGGTGAGTTGCCGCTCGGAAAACTCACTGTGTATGACGGACCCAAATCGTCATTTCGCAGCTTGCGCATCGGCCGTGATCCGCATTGCCGTTTGTGCGGTGCTTCGCCAACGATCGATTCCGTCGCAAATGCCGAAACGCTGGCATCGATCGCCTGCGCGGCATCTCGTGATGAGGTGCCGGCGATCACGACCGACCGTTTGCGCGAGATATTGAACGGGTCCTTCGACGGGTTGCTCATCGATGTGCGCGAACCGCACGAGCATGCGGTTTCGCGGATCGATGGCGCGCGCCTGATCCCGTTGCGTGAGCTTCCTTCGCAGCTGGGTGAACTGCCGCGTGACCGTGAAATCATCGTCCATTGCAAATCCGGCGCCCGCTCGGCCCGGGCGGTGAAACTCTTGCTGGAGAGCGGTTTTTCGCGCGTTACGAATGTACAGGGTGGCATCGACGCGTGGCTTGCTGGCCAGTGAATGGATTTTACTCGGCCACAAAAAGTGTTGGCGGCTGGCCCAGAGGCGTTGAAACTGGGGCCATCAGCGGGATCCGCCCTGTGTGACCAAATTGTCACATGCGATGGGTTTCCGCTGTGCGCTCCAGCAGCCTAGTTTCACTCGAAATGCACCGGATTTTAATCGTTGAAGACGAACAGGACATAGCCGACCTGATAGGCTTCAATCTCGAGCGTGCGGGCTATGAGGTGCTAAAAGCCTACGACGGCATCAAGGGCTGCGAGCTGGCCCTGCGCGAGAGGCCGGACCTCATCGTTTTGGATGTCATGTTGCCCGGCCGCGATGGTTATTCGGTGTTTCGGGAAATCCGCCGTGACCCGCGATGTGCGGAAATTCCGGTGATCATTCTCACCGCGCGCGCCCAGACCGAGGATCGCATCCATGGGCTTGAGGCCGGTGCCGACGATTACCTGACCAAGCCGTTCAGCCCGAAGGAGCTGATGCTCCGCGTGCAGGCCATCCTCAAGCGAGCTGATCCGGCTCCCGGCTCGGTCGATTTCGAGCACGGGCCCTTCCGCTTTGATAAAAACTCGCTGAAATTTTACCTCTCTAGTGAACCGGTCGAGCTGACCTCCACCGAGTTCAAGCTCATGCTTTTCCTGGCCGAGCGCGCTGGAAAACCGCAGGAGCGCAATGCCCTCTTGCGGACGGTTTGGGGCTATAGCGATGCCGCCTACAGCCGCACGCTCGACACGCACATGAAACGCTTGCGCCAGAAACTTGGTGCTTATGGGGCTTGGGTTCACACGATTCGCGGCATAGGCTACAGCATCGCCCAGCCCGAAGAATGACCGCGTTCGCCATCACCGCCACACTTGCCGCCCTTATTTTGCTGGTGGCACTTGTCTCATCCAAGATTCGCCACGCCCGCTTCGCCAAAAAAATGAAATCCCAGGTTCTCGAACTCACCCGGCTCTGCCAAGGTGAAACCGAGCAGGCACGCGACGAGCGCAACCTGTTGCTCGACGCGCTTGGCGATGCTTTCATTCTGGTGAATTCCGAAGGCGTGATCCGATTTGCAAATTCCGCAGCTCACCAACTTTTCGGCAACCGCGAACTCAACGGTCGCCACATCCGCGAGGCATTTCCCGATCCGCGGCTCATCGACTCGATCCTGCCCTGCATCCAAACCGGTGAGCCGGTGCGCTCGGAACTTGTGCTCCCGCAGCAAAGCTCGCCGCTCGGCGACTCAGAAAACCGCGGCATCAATGCTTGGCGCGTCGATGCGGCACGCCTGCCAAACACCTTGCGCGGCGGCTCGACCACTCGCGTGATCATCCGCGACCTCACCGCCGAGCATCAAACCGAACAGATCCGCAAGGACTTTGTAGCCAACGCATCGCACGAACTCCGCACGCCGCTGGCGATCATCAACGGCTACCTCGAAAACCTGATCGAGGACGACATGGTCAGCGACCACGACATCGCGCGCCATTACCTCGGCATCATGCGCAAGCACGCCGACCGCATCTCGCGCATCGTCGAGGACATGCTCGTCATTTCGCGGCTCGAATCCGGCGAGGCATCAACGCTCAAGCTCGAGCCCTTTTTCATCAGCTCTTGCGTCAACGACGTGCTCGAGCGCCTCGAATCGATGATCCGCAACCAAGGGGCCGATGTGCAAAACCTGCTACCGGAAAAAGGCCTGCACATCCACGGCGACCGATTCTACTGGACCCAAGTGTTCTTCAATCTCATCGAAAACGCGCTGAAGCAAAACCCTCGTGCGGGCCTTCGCGTCGAAATCGGTTGCGACGAAACAGCCGATGCCTACCGCGTTTGGGTCTGCGACAACGGCATCGGCATTCCGAGCGATGACCTGCCCCACATTTTCCGTCGCTTCTATCGCGTCGAAAAACACCACTCGCAGCGCGAGATCAAGGGCACTGGTCTCGGATTGTCGATCGTGAAGCGCGCGATCGAAGCTCACGGTGGGGCCATCCAAGTCACATCGATTCCCGGTCAGGAAACTCGCTTCACGATCACTGTTCCGAAAAAATCTTGAGTCGTCGGGGAGCGCGGATGAAGGCATTGGGTTGATTTTGAGCATTATTTCTTTTTTAATTTTTGGCACGAATTTTGCTTCATATTTGATTTAATCCTGCGCAGCATGGCGTTGGCAAATTGCCGTCGGCCATGTCGGATGCCTCCCTCCATCAGTCGCTCTCGCAGAGCCAGACGCTCGCGCCGCAGATGCGCAAGAGCCTAGAGATTCTGCAGGCCAGCACGCTGGAGCTGACGCAGATCATCACGCAGGCGCTTGAGACCAACCCAGTGCTCGAGGATGCCACCGAGTCGATTTCGCTCGATGCCGAGGGGCCTGATCCAGAGGAAGTGGATTCGTTGGGTTATCTGAATGAAACCGACGACGACTGGCGTGACAGCCGAATCCTTGAGGGTCGGGTGGCGCAGTGGACGGGTGAGGATGAGGAGCGGCGTCAGCATTTGTACGAATCGATCGTGGCGCCGGTGACCTTGCAGCAGCATTTGCAGCAGCAGCTCGATCTCTCGATGGTTGATCCCAAGGTGCGCGAGGCGGGTCAGGCGATTCTTGGCAATCTCGACGAGCGTGGATTTCTCGATCTGCCCGCCAAGGATCTGGGCATTAGACTTGGCATCAAGCCCGCATACCTGAAAGCGGCCTTGCGCTTGGTACAGTCCTTCGATCCTGCGGGCGTTGGCGCGGCGAACATCACCGAGTCGCTCATGCTGCAGTTGGAGCGCAAGGGAGGTACGGAAACCATCGAATACAAGGTCGTGCGAGATCACCTCGAGGACCTTGCGCGCAAGCGTCATCCGCAGATTGCCAAGGCCCTTGGCACGAGCATCGAACGCATCACCGAGGCTGCCTCGCGCATTGGGCGTCTCACGCCGAATCCTGGCGGTGACTTCAACCCATCGGGCAATCCTTACATCCAGCCCGATGTGATCATCGAGCGCGACGAAGATGGAAGTCTTTCGGCCCGACTTACCGGTGAAAATTTGCCCGACCTTCGCATCAACGATTTTTACAAAGACATGCTGGGAAAGGACGGGGTTAATGCCAAGGCGCGTCAGTTTCTGCGCGATCAGATCCGCGACGGCCGCAGTTTGATCCGATCGATTTCATTGCGTCAGGAGACGATCCTTGCGATTGCTCACAAGCTTATCGCTCATCAGGTGGATTTTTTCAACAAAGGCCCGCGTCATTTGCGTCCGCTCACGATGAATGAGATTGCCGACGAATTGGGCATGCATGCGACGACCGTTTCGCGCGCAGTCGCCGGCAAGTACCTGCAAACGCCGCAGGGGTTGGTGGAAATGCGTTCGTTCTTTGCGACGGGTTATCAGACGCGCGATGGCGAGGAAGTTTCCAACACCGGCGTGCGTGAGGCGATCCAGCAGTTGGTGGCGGCCGAGAATCCGGCTAAGCCGCTTTCCGACGAGGCTCTCATGAAGGCGCTGGCCAAGCAAGGCATCAAGGTCGCACGCCGCACCGTTGCCAAGTACCGCGAGCAACTCAATATTTTGCCCTCGCATTTGAGAAAGTCGTTCTGAGCGATGTGCCGCACGGGATTAGTTTGAACCACGAAATACACGAAGGGCACGAAGCATGGGAGTGGGCTGCTATTCAGTCAGCTCGACCCAAACAGGGGATGTTTAAAAATGACCACTGATTTTTGATGAGTGGAAATGAGCGTCAAAAAAACATATTCTCTTTCTTCGATCAGTTCATCAGTGAAATCAGTGGTTAAATGATTTCTTCAATCCCGATCGACTCTGCACGTCCATCACGCCTCAGCAGCGTTGGCATTTTCCGCTTTGTTTTTTCTAAAGCGGCGCACGGGCAGGTGATGTGGCAACAATGCCGAGAACGCATGCACGAGCGGGTAGGAGAGCAGTGCGGCGATCACGCCGGAGACCATCGTGCCGAGCACGAAACTGGCGGCATTGAACATGCCGACCTTGGGCACATGGAATTGCACCTGTGCGAGGAAAGGCGGCATCGGCACGTTGAGTGAATCGCGCAGCCAATTGCCAAGGAAGCATTGCCCGAACAAAATTGCCGGAGTGGTGATCGGGTTGCTGATCCAGCAGGCGGCAAATGCGAAAGGGACATTGGCGCGAAAGCGCATTGCCAGCAGTATGGCGACGACAGATTGGAAGGGCATCGGCATCAGCGAGAAAAACATTCCGATCGCGAGGCCCGAGGCGACGGTGTCGCGGCAGGGGATCCACAAGCGCCGGTCGGCGAAGGGTCGGGATAGAGCCCGCCACCACGCGCGGTCGCGCAGATGCGGGTGACGGATGGTCCGCAGCGAGCTTCGGACCAGTTTCAAATAGCTCTTTTTCATTGGCCGTCGCGCAAGTTCGACTGGGATGGGCGGACATTCAATCGCAAAACCCTTGCAGTCTTGTCCGCCGCCGCGCCAGAGTGAGCTCGAAATCATGCAAGCTTGGCAAGCCCTCATCCTCGGAATCATCGAAGGCATCACTGAATACCTTCCCATCAGCTCGACCGGTCACCTGCTCGTCGCGCAGCAACTCATGGGCATTGGCTCGGGAGGTCAGGCAGCAAAAGCCGCGGCCGACGCCTTCGCGATTTGCATCCAGGGCGGCGCGATCCTTGCCGTGCTTGGGCTTTATCGCGAGCGGGTGCTGGGAGTGATTCGCGGCATGCTTGGCAGCGATCGCGATGGTTTGAGACTCGGGTTGGCTTTGATCGCCGGATTTCTTCCTGCGGCGGTATTCGGCCTCATGTTTGACGATTGGATCGAATCGAAACTTTTTGGCATGTGGCCGGTCATCTTCGCATGGATCGTCGGTGGCGTGCTGATTCTCGCCGCAGTGTGGTGGCGCAAAAAAAATCCGGCGCAGTCCGGCGGACGCGATCTTCGTGAGCTGACATGGAAGCTGGCATTGATCATTGGCCTGCTGCAATGCGTCGCGATGTGGCCGGGCACGAGCCGCAGTCTGATGACGATTGTTGGCGGCCTGCTGGTCGGTTTGTCGGTCACTGCGGCGGTGGAGTTTTCATTTTTGCTTGGCGTGCTCACGCTCACGGCGGCGACGGCCAAGAAAGCCGTGTGGCCGGTGGAGGGGATTGATCCGGCCTACGATGTCTGGTTCGGCGGTGCGAAGCTGATGTGGGACACCTACGGAGCGATGCCAATCATTGTCGGGGTTGCCGCTGCCACGATCTCGGCGGCGCTGGCGGTGAGATGGTTGGTAAACTATTTGCAAAGCCACGGACTTTCGCTCTTTGCGTGGTATCGCATCGCGGTTGGCCTTGCGATTGCCGGGGTGATCGCCTTGGGCTGGATCAGTGCTTGAGCAAATTTATTTCTAACAGAAACGCACCATGTCCTTGAGGTATTGGCCCCACAGAAAAATGAGTCCGCGTTTTGAGTAGCGGAAGTGACCGTCGCCAGCGTGCTTGATGATGCCGCAGGAGAGGTTGTGTTGGATTTGCCGGCGCATTTCCTCTTCGACGGATTCTTCGATTTGCTCCGGGTCGGGGATCCGCAGTTCTTGCAGCGGAATTTTTTTCATTTCGAGGTAGGCGCGATGGTCGCGCAGGATTTCGTGGAAGCAGTTTTTGCCGCATGGCACATGGTTCCAACAGACTTCCGGTGGGCAGCGCAATGTGGGCGCGAAGGGGAAATTGGTCGTGCGCCAGAGGCGGCCTTCGCCGTCGTGCGAGGTGATCGAGACGAAGGCAAAAACCACATCGCTTTGCTCGCAGAGGCATACCGCCGAGACCGCACGCTCCTCGGGGTGCCAGAACAAACTGAAAAATTGCCGCATGCCGGCCCAGTCCCACCCGCAATCGGAGACATGTTCAAAGCCCGCCTCCTCCATGGCCATTGCTGCTTCGGATGCGTTGGGGAAATAGGCCGGATTGGGAATCGGCCGCCGGCTCAAGCGGTTTTCCACCGGCAGTCGCAGGCGGCGGATCCGCGTGAGCAATTCGACCCACGGTAGGAACGCCCACATGGCGGCGCCGGCCAAGCCACCGAGCCAGCTATCGGTAAGGGAATAGACTGCCAGAAAACTCGCTGAAAGATAAACCATGGCACCAAGCTTGCGCATCATGCGTCGGCGCGAGGCGCGCAGGGCCACCGCCAACATCAGCATTCCAAATACCATCAAGATCGCTCGCATCGGTCGTCAATTTCTCCAAAGGATGCGTTAAATCACATCCGCAACACGATTTCCATGCCTCACGCCCACACGCAAGCGCTTGTTGCCCAAGAGGTCGTATTTGCGGCATTTTCTGCCAATTTGCAACAGATTGACCTCAATCCCGCCTTGCCACGGGTGCAAAAACGAGGCATAGCCCCGCGTCCTGCCGCAAGACCACCCTTCATTCCATGTCCCTTAATATCCGCAACCTCGCCATCATTGCCCACGTTGACCACGGCAAGACCACCCTCGTCGACCAACTCCTTCAGGCCGGCGGCACTTACCGTGAAAACCAGGCCGTCACCGAACGCGCCATGGATTCGATGGACCTCGAGCGCGAAAAGGGCATCACCATCAAGGCGAAGAACACCTCGGTCCACTGGGAAGGTCACACGGTCAACATCGTCGATACCCCGGGTCACGCCGACTTCGGTGCCGAGGTCGAGCGCGTGATGAAAATGGTCGATGGCGTGTTACTGGTCGTCGATGCCTTTGGCGGACCGCAGGCGCAGACGCGTTTCGTGTTGCGCAAGGCGCTGGCGGAGGGCCTCAAGCCGATCGTGGTGATCAACAAGATCGACCGCCCGCTCGCCGATCCGCTCAAGGTTCGTGACCAGGTTCTTGAGCTTTTCCTCGACCTCGATGCGACCGAAGACCAGTTCAACGCGCCCTTCGTTTACGGTTCGGCCCGCGATGGTTATTTCATGGATCATCCCGAGGATGAGAAAAAGGACTGCATTCCGCTTCTCAAGAAAATCGTCGAGTTCATTCCCGAGCCACAGGCTGATCCATCCGCGCCGTTCTCGATGCTCGTTTCCAACATCGAGTGGGATGATTATGTCGGCCGTGTTGCGGTCGGCAAGGTGCTCGGTGGCAGCGTGAAAAAAGGCGACACGGTTTGGCTGCTGCGCAAGGACGGCACCAAGCAGCAGTCGAAGGTGATGAAAACCTTCAGCTACTCGGGCCTTGCGACGCATGATTCGGAAGGTGGCACCGCAGGTGGCATCGTCGGCGTGGCAGCCGGCATTGAGAGTGTCGACATCGGTGAAACGCTCGCCGGTTCGCCGGATGTGCAGCCGCTGCCATTTGTCGAGATCGACCCGCCGACCGTGCAGATGCAATTTTCGATCAACGACGGACCGCTGGCTGGCAAGGAAGGCAAGCATGTCACTTCGCGGGCGATTCGTGAGCGCCTGATGCGCGAGTTGAAGACCAACATTTCCATCCAAGTCGAAGACACCGATCTCTCGGGCGTGTTCAATGTTTCCGCGCGTGGTGCGATGCAGATCGCGGTGTTGGTCGAACAAATGCGCCGCGAGGGATTTGAGGTCTGCGTTTCAAGGCCGATGGTGATTTATCGTCGCGACGAGGGGGGCAAGTTGCTTGAGCCATTCGAAACACTCTACGTCGAGGCACCGGGCGATTACACCCAGGGCATTCTCAAGTCGCTCGCCAACCGCAAGGGTCTCATGGAACACATGGACACCGAGCCGAGCGGACGCACCTTCATCCAAGCAGTGATCCCAACGCGCGGCTTGATCGGATTTGAAACCGAGTTGGTGAACCTGACCTCCGGTCACGGCATCATGAGCCACCTTTTCAAGGAATACAGCGAGTACGCTGGCGAAATCACCACCCGCACGACCGGTACGCTGGTCTCGATGGATTCGGGCGCCGCCACGACCTATTCGCTGCAAGCGCTCGAAGAACGCGGCATCCTTTTCGTCGGCCCCAACGATGCGGTCTACGCCGGCATGCTCGTCGGCGAAAACCCGCGCGTCGGCGACCTGCCGGTCAACCCGGTGAAGGAAAAGCACCTCGACAACATGCGTTCGTCGGGCAAGGACAAGACCTCCAAGCTCACCCCGCCGATCCGCTTCTCGCTCGAGCGTGCGATCGAATACATCGATAGCGACGAACTCGTCGAAGCCACTCCGCAAAATATCCGCCTGCGCAAGCGCATCCTCGATGCCAACGCCCGCAAGCGCTCCCAGAAGGGCGTGGAGGACCGCAGCAATCGTGGCTGATTCCCGCCTTGCCGCATCGCATCGATGCTGACAATTTTTCATCAATTCATCAAACGCCATGGCCAACAAGGATTTCACCGACCCCGTCCGCATGGAGAAGATCGTCTCGCTGTGCAAACGCCGCGGATTCATTTTCCAAGCGGGCGAACTTTACGGCGGCCTCAACGGCTGCTGGGACTTCGGGCCGCTCGGCGCCGAGCTCAAGCGCAACCTCAAGGACTACTGGTGGCGCAAGACCGTGCAGGAGCGCGACGATGTCGTCGGCATGGATGGCGCTATCCTCACGATGGAGCAGGTGCTCGTTTCCTCCGGCCATGTCGGTGGATTCAATGACCCGATGGTCGATTGCAAGACCTGCAAGGGCCGCTTCCGCGCGGACAACCTTGAATCATCGCAGTGCAAGGAAAAGCCCAGCGTTTGCCCTGGTCAGTCGCCGAAGTGCGAACTCACCGAACCGCGTCAGTTCAACCTGATGCTGCAAACCAACTTCGGCGCCACCGGCGAGCAGATCGCCTACCTTCGCCCGGAGACTGCGCAGTCGATTTTCGTGCAGTACAAAAATGTACTCGATTCCAGCCGCGTGAAGTTGCCCTTCGGCATCGCGCAGATCGGCAAGTCGTTCCGTAACGAGATCAACCCGCGCAACTACATCTTTCGCTCGCGTGAGTTTGAGCAAATGGAGATCGAGTACTTCTGTCATCCGGATGACGGCATGCGCCTCACCGACGAGTGGCTTGAGGAGCGCCTGAAGTTTTACGAGGAAATCGGCATCCCGCGTGCCAAGCTCCACATCCTCGATGTGCCCGATGGTGATCGTGCGTTCTATTCGAAGAAGACCTACGACATCGAATACGAATTCCCCTTCGGCATCCAAGAGCTCGAGGGTGTCGCTTACCGCACCGATTACGATCTCGGCGTGCACCAGAAGGGCGCGAACAAGCCGCTCGAATACTTCGACGAGGAGACCAAGCAGAAGTTTCTGCCGCATGTCGTCGAGCCTTCCGCCGGGTGCGACCGCGCCCTGCTCGCTCTCATCTGCGAGGCCTTCGACGAGGAGACGCTCACTGACGACAAAGGCAATGCCGATGTCCGCACGGTGATGCGCTTCAAGCCCGCAATGGCACCGGTGAAGGCCGCCATTTTCCCGCTGCTTAAAAAGAACGCCGAGCAAGTCGCGATCGCCAAGAGCATCCAGAAGAAACTCCAGGCATGGATGAATGTCGCCTACGACGACTCCGGCGCCGTCGGCCGCCGCTATCGCCGCCAAGACGAAATCGGCACGCCCTTCTGCATCACGGTCGACTTCGAAACGCTCGGCGAAGCCGGCGATGAAATCAAAAACACCGTCACCATCCGCCACCGCGATTCGATGGAACAAGAACGCCTGCCGATCGATGCCCTGCTGCCATGGCTGCTCGAGCGGGTGAGGTGAGGGGATGGTAGGAAGATTTACCGCAAAGCCGCAAAGGTCGCAAAGGAGCGCGGAGAAGGAAGAGTGATGGGTTATTGGATACTGGGGAATAGGCAGGGACCTTTGTCCCAAAGGTCCGGGTGGATGGGTTGCCGCTTCATCATGTGGCTGGATCATCTTGATCCAGTCCGTCCATGGAGCGTCTCGCTCCATGTTTTGAACAACCGAAGAATCCGCTGCCTCTGATCTAGCTTCTTCCGTCTGCTCTTGAAACTGACCACTTGAGCCTTGAAACTTCTTCCTCTGTCTTTTGCCAAATCGAAACGCGGAGGCGGGGAGAGCGCAGAGGGCTTCGCGGAAAAAAGTTGGAGGGCTTCGGTGCTCAGGGAATCAGCGTGTGATCCCGGGTCGCTCACTTGATTGAAATTTCCATGCCGCCCTCCAGCGAGGCCGTCGGCAGAAACATCCTAAGGCCTTTTGGGTTCACGCGAAGGAAGCCGTATTTGGCATAAAATTCGACGACTTCCTCATTTGCGGCATCCGCCACCAAGCCCACTCCGCCTGAGCGCACAATGGTCTCCCTCGCCAATTGACGCGCAGTGGCTATCAGCATGGATCCGATTCCTCTGCCCTGGGCGCTTTGCGCCACTGCCAATCGGCCCAACAATACCGCCGAGACCGCCTGCCTGGGTAAGCCTTTGGGGGCACCCGGCCATTCTTTCGCTTCGATGCTGATGCAGGACAATGAGAAATAACCGAGCACGGGTTTGGGCGTTCTGGCATTCATCTCCACCAACACGCGGGTCACGCTTATTCCCTTTTCCAAATGACCGCGGGCCGTCTCTCGAAGGTAGCGATCAACGGATTCGAGACCACTGAAGAATCCCGCTCTGTCGTGAGATCCGTCCAGAAGCTCAAGAGCGTATGACGACATGGCGGGCGGCGAGTTTTGCGGCTTTGAGCATCGCCTGATTTGGCTTGGGAGGTTTGGCAATGATCTCTGCCAATTTGACGGCCTCGTTGCGGGTCAGTTGCCAGTGAGATTCAGATTCGATGACGCGATCTGCTCGCTCTGCCACCGCATCTTGAATGAATGCCGAAACGGCAACCCCGCGCAAGGACGCCGCATACTCGATTTTCTCCGCCAGCCCTGCCGGAAAACGGGCGTTGATTCGCTTTGTGACCGATCCTGGCGGGCGACCTCGTTTGGCAACACTGGGTTTTGATTTGGTTTTCATGCGTGAAGTGTAATGCGCAAAGGCCATGCGACGCAAATTATTTTTTGGTGTCTCTAAGACACCGATTTTCAAATGGATTTTTATTTCTGGTCAATAGGGCAGGGACCTTTGTCCTCAAAGGCCCGCGAACATGGGCTGCCGCTTCGTCATGTAGCTGGATCATCCTGATCCAGGCCGTCCATGGAGCGTCCCGCTCCATGTTTTGAACAGCCGAAGAATCCGCTGCCTCTGGTCTAGCTTCTTCTGTCTTCGCGTCTTCTGTCATTTACCAAATCGAAACGCGGAGGCGGGGAGAGCGCAGTGGGCTTCGCAGAGAAGGATTTGGGGTCCTTATGGCTTGTCTCAATTCTCAAAAAAACTCCGCGCTTTTCTCCGCGCGCTCTGCATCTCTGCGTTTCGATGAAAAATCACCTCGAAAAATAATGCTTCAGCGCCTCGATCGCGCCGTGGGCGTGGATGCCTTGGGCGATGAGGCCGCCGGATGCGGAGATTTTGGCGTGGATCTCTGGCACGGAGTTGGCGGGGCAGGCGATCATGCCGGCGTGGGCGGCGTCGAGCATGTTGAGGTCGTTGTGGCTGTCGCCGATGGCAAAGCAGTTCGTGGCGGTGAGTTCGTAAAGCCTAGCGACTTCGCTGAGGCTGCTGCCTTTGTGGAAATCGCGGTGACCGAAGCGCAGGTAAATCGAGTTGCGCTGCCATGACAGATGGGGTTCTTCGCCGGCGAGTGGCGCGATGCGGCTGACGATCCATTCCATTTCTTCCACCGTGCGCGAGATGATGCCGGCCGGTTCGCCTTCCATGTCGATCCACTGCGCGCCGGTGTGTTCCTCGATGTCGTGGCGGATGCGTGTGAGCAATTTTTTGGCACGCTTGAACAATCGGAGGATTTCCTTCTCGCATTGTTTGTTCCATGGCGCGTGCGGCACCCAGCGTCCGAACTTGTTGGGAATGTAAATTTCGCGTTCGCGCGCGACGACCCAATCGGGGAGGAAGGGGAATCGGCTTTCGAGAAATCCTTCGATCATGTGCACCATCGAGCGCCCGGTGTTGATGCCCCAGCAGGCCTGATGCGTTTCGCGGATGCGTTGGATCAATTTAAAAAATTCCGGCGGGACCGGCGGGCTCGACGCGGGGTCGTGCAGAGTGCCATCGAAATCAAACGACAGAATCGCGGCTGGCTTGGTGAGCGCGGGAAGTGTCCTCATGCGATGGGCTGGTGGGGGACCAGTCGTGTGGTCTCACCCCGCACGGCGGAATTGGTACACGAGGACGGGATCGAACCGCCGACCGACCGGGTGTAAACCGGTTGCTCTACCGCTGAGCTACTCGTGCGTGGGTGCGCGCAAAAGATGCGAGGCACGCTGGCAGGGATCAAGCTCCGAATGTGCTCACAGTTTGACGAGTGCCATCTCAAAGATTGTGTCCCTTGGCACGCCTCTTATTTCGTATGGGCGCTGACATACTCCAAGGCAGCGTGGGCAAGCAGCCCTGAGCGGGTGTCACCTGTTTGCGATGCAAAGGAATCAATTTGCGCAAGAATTCGCTCGGGTAAGGTGATGTTGACGCGCTTGGCCTTCCCCGAAAGTTTGGACAAATCCACATCCACCAGCGCCCAGATGCCTGAGGCAAATTCCCGCTTTGCGCGGTAGTGCTCGATTGGCCTTCCTTGCGGGACGCTCTCGCCATCGATCAACAAGCCTTCCACATGGCACTCGATGGCTTCGATCGCATTGCCAAGTGCTTCGTCCGCGGTAGCGCCCGCAGAAAAGCATCCGGGCAGATCCGGAATGGTGACTCCGTAATCTGAATCGCGATCTTTGTGAATGACGACAGGGTATCTCATGGTTATTGCGGTGGCCAATCCCAACCAGCTTGGCGAAATATGTTCCTCAAAGTCCCCTTCGGGAGATCTTTCTTAGGATGAGGTACAGTGACTCTGCTTCCGCCGGTAGGGTGTTTGTATTGGTGGTGAGAGCCGCGAACATTGACCAACATCCAGCCTTCAAGCTTCAGTCTGCCGATGACATCTCGACTCGTCACCAATGCAGAGTACACACGGTGTGGATCGCGTCAAGGGGCGAAATTCGGCTCAGGATTTCACCAACGCCACCAGCACCGCTTTCTGTGCGTGGAGGCGGTTTTCGGCTTGTTGGAAAATCGTATCGGCGTGGAGTTCGAGGATTTCCTCGCTGATTTCTTTGCCGCGGTAGGCTGGCAGGCAGTGGAGCACGATGTGGTCCTCGGCGGCGTGGGCGAGTAAATCGGCATTCACTTGGAAGCCGGCGAATTCGAGTTCCTTTTCCTTTTGATCCTCCTGGCCCATCGAGAGCCAGACATCGGTGTTGATCGCATGCGCACCGCTGACCGCGACCTGCGGATCATTGCTGATCGAGACATTCGGTGCATCGAGTTGCGCGAGAAATTCCGCTGGCGGTTGGCAGGCTGGCGGTGAGGCCACGGCGAGTTCGAAGCCGAGGTGCTTGGCGGCCCACATCCACGAGCGGGTCATGTTGGAAAACCCGTCGCCGATGAATGCGATCTTGCGGTTTTCCCAGGTACCGAGTTTTTCGCGGATCGTGAGAAGGTCGGCGAGAATCTGACACGGGTGTTCGTCGTCGGTGAGCGCGTTGATCGTCGGGATGCCGGAGTAAGCAGCGAACTGCACGACATCGGATTGCGCGTAGGTGCGGATGACCGCGCCGTGGACCATGCGGCCGAGCACGCGTGCGGTGTCTTTGATGAGTTCGCCGCGGCCGAGCTGGATGTCGTTTTTGGAAAGAAACATCGGGAATCCTCCCAGCTCGCGGATGCCGACTTCGAAGGACACGCGGGTGCGCGTCGATGACTTCGTGAAAATCAGCGCCCATGTTTGGCCGGCGAGCGGTTGACCACCGCGTCCGCGCGTGGCTTTGAGGTGCGCGGCCGAATCAATCAGCCAGCCGATTTCGTCATCGCTGAGTTGTTCGATCGAAAGGAGGTTCTTCATGGTGAGGTGGTGTTATCGAATGGCGATCAAGCCTTCGCGCAGGATCGCGAGTGCGGCGTCGATTTCATCGGCGGTGACATTGAGTGGCGGGAGGAGGCGAATCGTGTTGGGTCCGGCCGGTGGCACCAGCAGGCCGAGTTCCATGAGTTTGCTTACGACCACCAACGCGGGCGTTTTGCCCTCGGGTGTCGGGATCAATGCCGGATCGAGCGCGACGCCTAGCAGCAATCCTTGGCCGCGGATTTCGGTGATGACCGGAAGTTTCCATGAAAGGATCGTTTCGCGGATGCGGGTCTCCATGCGGATCGCATGGCTTGCGAGATTTTGTTCGCGGATTTCCTTGAGCACCGCGAGCGAGGCTGCGCAGACGAGCGGGTTGCCACCGTAGGTTGAGCCGTGCGAGCCGGGACCCATCAGCGATGAAAGTGCGGTGCCATCGTTGTCGATCGCGCGATCGCTGAGCCAGAATGATCCGATCGGCACGCCGCCGCCCATGCCCTTGGCCCACGAGATGCCATCGGGTTCGACTTCGGGTGCGATCATGCGCCATGCCATCGCATCGCCGCAGCGGCAGAAGCCGGCTTGCACTTCATCGATGAACAAAAGCAGGTCGTGCTTTTTGCAAAGGGCCGCGACCGCGCGCAGGAATTCCGGCGTGGCGGTGTTGATGCCGCCCTCGCCTTGGATGGGTTCGAGCAATATCGCCGCCGTCTCCGGGCGCACGGCATTTTCGAGTGCCGCGATGTCGTTGTAAGGAAGATAGCGAAAGCCGGGAAGGAGCGGATCGAAGCCCTCCTGGATTTTTGCCTGACCGGTGGCCGACATCGAGCCAAGCGTGCGGCCGTGGAATGATTGCAGGAAAGTGAGCACTTCGTAGCGTGGCGAGCCATCCGCTTGCGGGCGTTTGTGGCCGAAGCGGCGAGCCGATTTGATGAGCCCATCGTTCGCTTCGGCGCCGGAGTTGGAGAAAAACACCTTGCCCGGTAAGCGCACATGGTGGGTGTTGATTTCCTCCGCGAGTTCCGCCTGCAGCGGGATCTGATAGAGGTTTGAGCAATGGATCAGTTTGCCAGCCTGCTCGCGGATCGCCTCGACCAAGCGCGGGTGGCAATGGCCGAGCGAACACACGGCGATGCCGGTGCAGAAATCGTAGTAATGTTTTCCGTCCGCATCCCAAAGGTGGCAACCTTCACCACGCTCCGGCACAAGCGCGAATCGCCCGTAGGTGGGAAGGACATGCTGCTGGAACTGATCGGCGGTGGACATCGAAGTGGAGGACCATAGCGACCAACCCGCGATTGGCAAAGCGTGAAATGACTGCCCGTGGTGAGGCCGAAACACTGAGTTTGCCGACGATTCCGCTCGCGGGGACTGCCGTTTCCGATTGGAATCCGCCAGACGAATCCATTCATTCGACACGCATGCGACTCAAGCTCACCATCGCCTACGACGGACGCCCCTACAACGGCTGGCAATCGCAGGCCTGCGGCAACACCGTGCAGGACGTTATTCTGCGCGCGTTGGAAGAAGTGGCGAAACAAGCGATCAAGCTCCAAGGCTCCGGCCGCACCGATACCGGCGTGCACGCGCTTGGGCAGATCGCGCATTTTGATGCCCCCGCGGAGCTGACCATGAATGCGTACAATTGGGTGCCGGCGCTCAACACCAAATTGCCGGCAACCATTCGCATCATGGCCTGCGAGGAAGTGTCGCAGGATTTCCACAGCCGCTTTTCGGCGATCGGAAAAATTTATCACTACGACATCTGCACGGACCCCGTGCTGCCGCCCTTGAAGGCCGGGCTCGCATGGCATCTGCCGCGCGCACTTGATGCCGTTGAGTTGCAACGCGCGCTCGATCTCTTCATCGGTCGGCATGATTTCCATGCCTTCGCCGCTTATCGTGGCAACGAGCAAGCCGACATGGATTGGCATCGCACGATTCATCGCGCGGAGCTTGAGGCGCTCGCCGATGGTTATCGCATCACCTTTGTTGGCGACGGGTTTTTGTACAAAATGGTGAGGCTTCTCACTGGTGCTGCCGTGCACGCTGCACAAGGTCGCATGCGCATGGATGATCTCGCCGCGATGTTGGATCAGCCCCCCGGCCTGCCTTTGGGAAAATCACCCAACTGCGCACCAGCGGATGGCTTGTATTTGCAGGAGGTGCTTTATGTATGAGTTTTTTGAACCACTGATTTCACAGATTGACTGATTTTTGAGAATGGCAGATTCCGATACGATTTCATCTGTAAATCAGTAAAATCTGTGGTCATGTGAGAAGCCTGTGTTTGCAGAAAGTATTGTATGAAAGAGTTTCTTGAATCGGTTACTTCGTTCGACGGCGTGGGGCTTGGCCTTGCTTGGGCGATCACGGCTTGTTTGCTGATCGCTGGATTTGTGGGCTGCATCTTGCCCTTGGTGCCGGGTCATTTGCTTTTGCTGATGGCGGCGCTTGCGCATCGCTTGATGCTTGGAGCGGAGGACTCGGGTCTGACTTGGTGGTCTTTGGGTTTGTTGGCGCTGATGGCGATCATTTCGCAGTTGCTTGAGATGGCGAGTGGTGCGGCGGGTGCGAAACGATTTGGCAGCACGCGATGGGGAGTGAT
>Ga0208856_1000145_pt1 | contig 30535 bp, 35 predicted proteins | sample LakMenEpi13Jul12_FD_150690 | JGI IMG/M metagenome (GOLD analysis project Ga0208856, IMG submission 150690) | Freshwater microbial communities from Lake Mendota, WI - 13JUL2012 deep hole epilimnion (SPAdes) | ecosystem: Environmental > Aquatic > Freshwater > Lentic | place: Lake Mendota, Madison...
GCCCGAGGCGTGAGCCGAAGGGAATACGCGTCGTGTTTCGCCACCGGGGCATCCTCTCGGCTTACGCCTCGGGCTTTCATTGAGGAGGCGAGGGGTTACCCCTATCGTTGAGCCGGCGTATTTGACCAGCGCAGGCAGGAGGCCGGAGCGCAGGCAAATCCGAGCGAGCGGAGGCCAGGATGGCCGCAGTGAGCGTCCGGCGAGACGGTATGAGGTAACCCCGAGCCGGCGCGCACGAGTCCAAGCCACGACAGGCTGAAGCCTGTCCTACAAGCATCACTCGTCGGTGACGCAGCCCTTCGAGGCCGGCTGTACGCAGCGGATGTACTTCGCGAGCATGCCGCGCGTGGCCTTGGGGGGCGGGGCCTGCCAGGCGGCCCGCCGCTTCGCGAACTCGGCCTCCGAGACCTCGGCGTCGATCGACGCGGTCTCGGCGTCGATCACCACCCTGTCGCCGTCGCGCACGAGCGCGAGCGGCCCGCCGTCTTGCGCCTCGGGCACGACATGGCCGACGATGAAGCCGTGCGAGCCGCCCGAGAACCGACCGTCGGTGATGAGCGCCACGTCGTTGCCGAGGCCGGCGCCCATGAGCGCCGAGGTGGGCGTGAGCATCTCCGGCATGCCGGGGCCGCCCTTCGGCCCCTCGTAGCGGATGATGACGACGTCGCCCCGCTTGATGCCGCCCTGCTCGAGGGCGGCGAGCATCGCCTCCTCACTGTCGAACACACGGGCCGGGCCGCTGAATTTCGAGCCCTCCTTGCCCGTGATCTTCGCCACGGCCGAGCCGGGCGCGAGGTTGCCGTGGAGAATCGTGATGTGGCCTGTTTTCTTGATCGGGTTTTCGACCGGCTGGATGATCTTCTGGCCCGGAGCGAGCCCCTTGCTCGTGGCCAGATTCTCGGCGAGCGTCTTGCCGGTGACGGTCATGCAATCGCCGTCCATGAGGCCCTTGTCGAGCAGGTATTTCATGAGGCCGCTCGTGCCACCGACCGAATGGAGGTCTTCCTGGACGAACTTGCCGCTCGGCTTGAGGTCGGCGAGGTAGGGAATCCGGCGGGCGGTCTTCTGGAAATCGGCGGGCGTGAGGTCGATGCCCACGGTGCGGGCCATCGCGATCAGGTGGAGCACGGCGTTCGTCGAACCACCGAGCGCCATGATGGTGACCATCGCATTCTCGAAGGCGCGGCGGGTCATGATGTCGCGCGGCTTGAGGTCGATCTCGAGCAGGTGGCGGATCGCCGCCCCGGCCCGCAGGCACTCGGCGAGTTTGTCGGGGTGCTCGGCGGGAATCGACGCGCTATCAGGCAGCGCCATGCCCATCGCCTCGATGGCCGTGGCCATCGTGTTGGCTGTGTACATGCCGCCGCAGGCTCCGGCGCCCGGGCATGCCTGGCGGACGATGTCGCCACGCCGCGCGTCGTCGATTCGGCCAGCCACGTATTCGCCGTAGCACTGGAAGGCCGACACGATGTCGAGCGCCGTGCCATCGGCGAGGTGCCCGGGCTTGATCGTGCCGCCGTAGACCATCAGCGCCGGACGATTGAGCCGGCCCATCGCGATCAGGCAGCCGGGCATGTTTTTGTCGCAGCCGGGAATCGCCACGAGGGCGTCATACCACTGGGCATGCATCACCGTCTCGAGCGAGTCGGCGATGATGTCGCGGGATGGAAGGGAGTAGCTCATCCCCTCGGTGCCCATCGAAATGCCGTCGCTGACGCCGATCGAGTTGAACCGCATCCCCACCATGCCGGCCGCCACCACGCCCTCGCGAACCTTGGCCGCCAGCGTGTTCAAGTGCATGTTGCAGGTGTTGCCCTCGTACCACATGCTCGCGATCCCCACCTGCGGCTTGTCGAGGTCGGCGGGCTGGAGGCCGGTGCCGAGGAGCATGGCCTGCGATGCACCCTGCGACCGGGGCTGCGTGATGCGGGAGCTGTAGCGGTTGAGAGCGGCCATGCCTGGGATTCCTTCGGGGGCGAGGATCGCTCCGATCGCGGCGAGCCGCCGGCCGGAGACCTTTTCGGAGGTGCCCTGGGCAGAATAGTATCTCACGCACCGCTTTCAAAGCGCCTACCTCCCGCCGCTCGCCCTCACGCCCACCGATGCCCCGCCGCCCCGACTTCGTGTTTCTCGATCTCGGCAACGTGGTCGTGATGTTCGATCGAGAGCGTGCCCATCGGCAGATGGCCGCAGTGGCCGGCGTGCCGGTCGAGGCCGTGCAGGCGACGCTCGCGGCCACGCAGCTCGAGCAACGGCTGGAGAGGGGGCTGATCGACTGGCCGGGCTTCCACGCCGAGTTTTCCCGGCACGTCGGCGCCGCGGCCAACCCGACCCTGCTGGCCGCCGCTGCCAGCGACATGTTCACGCTGAATGTCGAGATGCTGCCGGTGATCGCCGGCCTCGCGCGGGCCGGCGTGCCGATCGGCATCCTCTCGAACACATGCGGCATTCACTGGGAGCACCTGCTTTCGAAGCGGTATGCCATCCTGCCGGGCACCGCCACGGTGACGGTGCTCAGCCATGAAGTGTCGGCCGTGAAACCGGAGCCCGCCATCTACGCAGCCGCAGCCGCGCAGGTCGGCGTGGCCCCGGAGCGGATCTTCTTTTGCGACGACATTCCGGCCCACGTGGAAGCCGCCCGGGCCTGCGGCTGGGATGCCGAAGTGTTCGAGTCGGCGTCGGGACTCATCGGCGCCTTGCACCGGCGTGGCCTTAACCTGGGCGTGTAGCGGCGACGAACTGACCTTCGTCAAACAGCCCCTCCAGCACGACCACGCCGTCGATTTCCACGACAGGGACACGGAGCCCGAAGGCCCGGGCCGCCTCGGGAACGGCATCGACGTCGACGACGGCCCCGTCTGGAGCATGGCAGGCGAGCCAGTCCTCGACCCGCTCGCAGAGGTGGCAGCCGCGGCGTGAATACAGCACGATGTGCATCGGGACGGTACGATTGAGGCAGTCGGCGACGACTGATCCACCATGAGCGACGCCACACCTCCCGTCCAGACCCTGCCCGAATTCCTCAGGGTGCTGCGCGCCAGCGGGCTCGTGCCCGAAGATAGCCTGGCTCCCCTGGCCGATCCCCTGCGCGGTGAATCGGGGCCCGTGCCAGAGGCGCTGACGACGGCCCTCATCGAAGGCCAGCTCCTCACGGAATGGCAGCTCGAGCAGCTGCGCAAGGGCAAGAGCAAAGGATTCACGCTCGGCAAATACCGCCTCCTCCGCCTGCTCGGGGCGGGGGGCATGAGCAGCGTCTACCTTGCCGAAAACCCGACGCTTCGGCAGCGTGTGGCGATCAAGGTGCTGCCCATCAAACGGGTCGAACAGAGCTCGTATCTGGCGCGATTCGAACGCGAGGCCCAGGTGGCCTATCGGCTTAGCCATCACAACATCGCCCGGGCGTTCGATCTCGAGGCCTCGGGCGCGGTGCACTTCATCGTGATGGAATACATCGAGGGCACCGACCTGCATGCGAAGGTGAAGGCAGAGGGCCCGCTCGACGTGCGCGACACGGCCGACTACGTGCGGCAAGCCGCGGTGGGCCTGCACTACGCGCACGAAGAAGGACTCGTGCACCGCGACATCAAGCCTGCCAACCTGATGCTCGACAAGCGCGGCACGATCAAGATTCTCGATCTCGGCCTGGCACTCGACGACGACGAGGAGCAGGCTTCGCTGACCCAGGAACACGACGAAAAGGTGCTGGGCACTGCCGACTATCTGGCCCCCGAGCAGGCCCGCGACAGCCACAAGGCCGACCGGCGCTCCGACATCTACTCGCTCGGCTGCACGCTCTACTATCTGCTCGTGGGTCGGGCGCCCTTCGCGAAGGGCTCACTCGCCGAACGCATCCGGGCCCACATGAAAGAGCCGCCGCCGAACCCCCTCGACGAGCGGGCCGACGTGCCGCCGGCGCTGGCCGAACTCTATTTCCGGATGATGGAGAAGCACCCCGAAGCGAGGCCGCAGACCGCCCGCGAGGTGGCCGAGGCACTCGAGGCCTGGCTGGCGTCATCGGCCGCCAAACCTTCCGGCCGCCAGGATCCACCCCGGCGGCCGCTCCGACGAACCCCCGCAGCCGGGTCCGACGCCCCCCGCATTCTGCCGCCCGGCACCGTGATGCGCAGCGGCCCGAGCAGCAGCTCCGGCCGGGTGGTGCGATCCGGCGGCAGCGGTGCGTTGGGTGGTCCGCCCCGCTCGCCACCGCGGCCGGCCTCCGTGCCCCCCGGCGTTCCCGCACCGCACCGCACCGACGATGCAGTGGACCTCTCGAGCCTGTCGTTCGGCCCGGCGGCAGCTCCGCCCGGGAGCCGGCCGGCCGGTGGGCCACCCGTGAAGGGCGGCGGGAGGAGCTCTGCGCCGAAGGCGTCGAAGCACAAACCTTCCCGGAGCGGCCTCGGGGCGCCGCTTCGCGTTTTGATGGAGAAGCAGGTGGCGGGTTTGCCGCTCGGCTTTTGGGTCGTCGTGGCGCTTGCCGGCGTCGTGGCCCTCGGCCTGGGCGTGAGCCTCTTGCTCGGTGGCTGACACCGGCTCAGCCGCGAGGCCCGATCCGCCAGGGCCCCTCAGCCAGCGCGTCGATCGCAACCCGGCGTGTGAGATCAAAATCGAGCGGTGTAAGCGTGACGTCGCCAGCGGCGAGCGCAGTCACGTCCGACTCGCTCGGCGATGGTGGGGGCGGCGGCTCGTTGGTGGCCCAGTAGTAGGGCCGGCCGCGCGGATCGACCCGTCGCTCGAACGCCTCGCCGTAGCGGGCGGTGCTCATCGGCACGACGCGAAGCACGGGCGACCCGGTGAGCGCCCGCGTCGGGATGTTGATGTTAAACAGACTGCCAGCGGGCGGCGTGCGCGCGAGCAACTCTCGGATCACGTCGATCGCGATCTCGGCGGCCCGGTCGAAGTCGGCGTGCTCGTCATACTCGAGCGACACGGCGATGCTCGTGATTCCGAAAAACGCGCCTTCCACGGCCGCGGCCACGGTGCCCGAATAGAGCACATTGATGCCCGCATTGAGGCCCGCATTGATACCGCTGACGATCACGTCGGGACGCTGCGGACAAAACTCGGAGATCCCGAGTTTGACCGCGTCGGCCGGGCTGCCGTCGACGGCCCACCCGCGGCTCCGGCTGCCGTCGAAGATCTCCTTGGCAGTCAGCGGCGTCAAAAACGTGATCGCATGCCCCACACCGCTCTGCTCGGTCGATGGCGCCACCACGCTGACGGTGGCGAGGCGGCGCATGGCTCGCTCCATGGCCGCCAGGCCGGGTGCGAAGATGCCATCGTCGTTCGTGAGGAGCGCGTGCATGCGGGATCTTGCGGCACTATAGAACGCCCACAGGGGAATTTTCTATACTGGCGGGCTTTTCCGTCCTTCCGAGTGCTCCGCCATGCCGTCTGCAGCCGCCCCTTCGAGCCCCGCGCCGTCTGCTGGCCCGACCCCACAGTCCGAACGCGTGCTCGTGCTCGATTTCGGGTCGCAGTATGCCCAGCTCATCGCCCGCAGGGTCCGGGAGCAAAATGTGTATTGCGAGATCGTGCGGCACGACATCACCGCCGACCGAATCCGTGAACTCGACCCCAAGGGCATCATCCTCTCGGGCGGGCCGGCGAGCGTCTACGAAGCCGGCGCCCCGCAGTGTGATCCGGGGATTTTTCGCCTCGGCATTCCCGTGCTCGGCATCTGCTACGGCATGCAATTGGTGTGCAAGGCTCTGGGTGGCACGGTGGGGCAGGCGCAGGCCCGGGAGTATGGCCGGGCATCCTGCGACGTGCTCACCGCCGACACCCTGTTCGCGGGCGTGTCACGGACCACCGAGGTCTGGATGAGCCATGGCGATCAGGTCGACCGCGTGTCGGCCGATTTCGTGCCGCTGGCCAGCACGCCGACGTGCCCTCTGGCTGCGGTCAAGCATGCCACGCTGCCCGTCTTCGGGCTGCAGTTTCACCCGGAGGTGACCCACACGCCGGCCGGGGGCAGGATGCTCGCTAATTTCCTCACGGCCGTGTGCGGCTGCAGCGGGTCGTGGCGGCTGGAAGACTTCGCCGCACGGACCATCGACGAGGTGCGGCGGCGAGTGGGCCCCGACCGCGTGATCTGTGGGCTCTCCGGCGGCGTCGATTCCGCGGTCGTCGCGGCGTTGCTCTCCCGGGCGATCGGGGACCAGCTGTCGTGCATCCTCGTCGACAACGGCCTGCTCCGGAAAAACGAGGCGGCGGCGGTGATCGACGAGTTCACCACCCACTTCAAGAGTGACCTCCACGTCGTGCCGGCCGAAGCGCGGTTCTTGGACGTGCTCGCCGGCGTCACAGAACCGCAGGAAAAGCGCCGCCGCATCGGTCGCACGTTCATCGACTGTTTCGCCGACGAGGCGGCGAAGATCACCGGCGCGCGGTTCCTCGCCCAGGGCACGCTCTATCCCGACGTCATCGAGAGCGGCGCGGCGCCCGACGGCCCGGCGGCCACGATCAAGCTCCATCACAACGTGGGCGGACTGCCCGAAGACCTCCAGTTTGAGCTGATCGAGCCGCTCCGCGACCTGTTCAAGGACGAAGTCCGTGCCCTCGGGCTGCAGCTGGGGCTGCCGGAGCGGATCGTGTGGCGGCACCCGTTTCCCGGCCCTGGCCTCGCCGTCCGCTGCATCGGCGAAGTGACGAAGCCGCGGCTCGACACGCTCCGGCAGGCCGATGCGATCGTACTCGAGGAACTCGAGCGGGCAGGGCTGATGCGAAAAGTGTCGCAGGCGTTCGCGGTGCTCCTGCCGGTGCAGAGCGTGGGCGTGATGGGCGATGCCCGCACCTACGACGACGTGCTCGCCGTGCGGGCGGTCGAGACGGAAGACTTCATGACGGCCGACTGGAGCCACCTGCCCTACGACGTCCTGGCCCGTATCTCCAGCCGGGTGATCAACGAGGTGCGAGGCGTCAACCGCGTGGTCTACGACATTTCGTCGAAGCCGCCGGCCACGATCGAGTGGGAGTGACCCGAGAGGCACGGCCTGGCTGCTGTTCCGCGCGATGCACTACTTGATGTACTGCTGGCCGCGGACGACCTGCACATCGGCGAGCCAGGCGATGCAGGCGTAGTGCTCGAAATACTCGTGCGACACGTGCGTGAGGATCGCCTCGGCCACGTGCATCGGCACGACGAACTCCAGCTTCATCGTCTTGGCGCCCGTGGTCGACGCCACGTTGCGGGCACTCCTCGACCCCTCGCCGATCACCTCGCTCAGCGTGTAGCCGGTCGCGCCGAGCTTCAGCCCTTCTTCGGCGATGTCTTCCATGATCACGGTCTCGCCGACGATCGTCACGAGTTTGAGCGGATAAAGATGCACGATTCCTCCCCGGGCAAAGTCACGTCGCCCCGAGCCACTTGGCCATTTCGTAATAGATCGGGATGCCAAAGGCTATGTTGAATGGAAACGTGATGGCAAGCGCCGCCGTGATCGAATACGTCGGATTCGCCTCCGGGAGCGTCAGCCGCACGGCCGGGGGAGCGGCGATGTAGGAAGCGCTGGCCACGATCGCCGCCAGCACCGTGCACCCGCCCAGATTCAGGCCGGCCGCGTGGCCAAGATAGGCGCCCAGGAAGCCGTGCACGAGCGGCATCAGGATGCCGAATGCCACGAGGAACGGGCCGACCTTCACGAGATCGCCGAGCCGTTCGCCGGCGACGAGCCCCATCTCGAGGAGAAAGATGCAGAGCGCCCCCCGAAACAGCATGCCTTTGCTCTGGAAGAACTCGTAGAACGGCTGAAACGCCTGGTCGTCCATGAACATCGTCGAGATGAATCCGATCACCAGCAGGCCGGCCATCAGCATGATCGACTGGCCGGTGATCACTTCGTAGAGCGCCTCGTAGAGCTTCGATTCGCGGACGTGCCGCCGTCCCGGGGCCGCCTTCGCCGCCCGCTCTCGCGCGGAAAGCCCCGCGCCCAAGACGAGCGCGATCGCGATGCCCGGGCATTCGAGAATGGTGACGAGCGTGGGTAGGAAGCTGTTGGCGGGATGGTGCGTCTGCTCGACGAACGAGTTGGCCACCGCATAGGTCACCGCCGACGTGCTGCCGTAGTGGGCGGCGATGCCCGCCGAATCGGCGATCGACATGCCGCCGAGGTAGCGCAGCACGACGAACGACGTGAGCGGCGTGAGGCACCCGAGAAAGAGCGTCGCCAAGGCCGGCTTCCAGATCGTTGCCACACCATGCGCCTGGTACTCGTGGGCAAGTTCGTGGCCCCCGACGAACCCGATCGACATCAGCAGAAAAATTGCGATCGATAGATACAACTCCTTCGGGATCTTGATCCCGCCGTGGATTCGCGTGCACACAATGCCGAGCACGAAGCACAGCGGAATCGGCGTCAGCAGATTCCGCTCGAGCGATTCGAGAATCCGCGAGAGCTGCTCGCCCGTCACCACGGCCCACAGCGGGAGGGCTGCCACGATGGAGAGTGTCATGCTGGATTGGCCTCGGGACGGCTGCGGTGCATAAACTACAGCCCAGAGCCTACAGAAATACGGGCTGTTTTCGATGCCGGTTTCGCCAGGCTGTGCGAAAGGTAAGCGCTGTTCAGGGACGGCCGTGGCATACTGACGGAATCGTGAGCCCGTCGGAGGCGACACCCATGCACATCGCGATCATCGAAGACGACCCGGTCATCGCCAAGGCCGTGCGGACGGCGGTTGAGGAGTCGGGGCACAGCTGCACCGTGGTACCGGATGGTGCCACCGCCGTGCGCGACCATGCCATTCTCTCGTGCGACCTTGCGGTGCTCGACCTCATGCTGCCCCAGCTGGGGGGCCTCGACGTCCTGCGCGAAGCCCGAAGTGCGGGCGTGAAGACGCCGGTGATCGTGCTGACGGCGCTCGCCACGGTGCCGGACAAGCTCGGCGGCTTCGATGCGGGAGCCGACGACTATCTCGTGAAGCCCTTCGAGATGGACGAACTGCTCGCCCGGATCGACGCGGTCCATCGCCGCACGGCGCACAAGCCGTCGATGGAGCTGCATGCCGGTGATCTCTGCCTCAGCCTGTCGACCAAGCGGGTCACGGTGGCCGGACGCTCCGTGGACCTTACTCCGACGGAGGTCAGCATCCTCGAACTTCTGATGCGGTTTCACGGGCAGGTCGTGACCCGCAAGATGCTCTGCGAGCACGTGTGGGGCTTCGACTGGGACGGCCCGACGAACGTGATCGAGGTGCACATCAACCGGCTCCGCGGCAAGCTCGACCGGGGTCGAGAGTCCTCGCTCATCCACACCGTCCGAGGGCGGGGTTATGCACTCGCCGTGGGCTGATTGGATCGGCCTGTCGACACTCCGCGGTCGGCTCACCCTGTGGAACACCGGCCTCGTGCTGGCGATGACCATGGCATCGCTGCTCGCGGCGCGGCTCGTGGCCCGCGTGACGCTCTACGCCGACGCCGACGCCGAGCTTCGCGCCGGAGCGAGCGAGGTGGTACTCGCGTTGCAGGATCTCTATCCCGACCTCGACGCGGTCATCGCCGAAATTCGCCGGATGACCCGCAGCCATGAGGAGCGGGGCTGGTTCGTACAGTTTCTCACCGAAGACGGCACCACCCTGTGGATGAGCGACCACTGCCCCGAGGCCGTGGCGACGTTTCCCCCGTCGAAGCTCGATCGCGAAGAAAATGTCGTCCAAGTCGGACCGTATCGCTATGTCCGACTGCGGATCGCGCGGCCCGACAAGCCGGTGTATCACGTGCGCGTGGGCACCTACACGACCGGCCTCGACGACAGGTTGTCGGCACTCGTGCGGCAGTTGATGGTGGTGGGAGGCGTCCTCGTGCTCGTTACGCCGGCGGTCGGCTGGTGGCTCGCTCGGCGAGCGACACAGCCCGTCGCCGACATCCTGCGGATTGCCGAGCACCTACGGCCCACGCGGCTCGGCGACCGCCTGCCGGCCCGCGGCACCCGTGACGAACTCGACCTGCTTTCGCACACCATCAATCACCTGCTTGATCAGGTGGCGACCCATGTCGACCGCCAGGAACAGTTCGTGGCGGATGCCGCTCACGAGCTTCGTGGCCCGGTGGCCGCGATCCAAAGCTCACTCGAGGTGGCAGTCTCCAGGGAGCGGACTCCGCAGGAGTATCAGGCCACGATCGAGGAGGTGCTGCAGGAGACGAGACAGCTCACGAGGCTCACGAATGACCTGCTCCTCCTGGCCGAAGGAGGAGCGGAATCCGCGGTGGCCGCGCACACGCTTCTCGAACTCGCTGCGCTCGTCCGCCAGGCCGCGAGCATGTTTGCCGGAGTGGCCGAGGAACGAGGCGTCCGCCTGCATGTCGACGTGCAGAGCGATGCACGGGTCGCCGGAGACCCGCGATACCTTCGCCAGGTCTGCAGCAACCTCCTCGACAATGCGATCCGCTTCACCCCGCACGGCGGCAGCGTGGGCATCACGCTCTCCGAAGATCGCGGTCGGCGCGAAGCCGTGCTGACCGTGACCGACACCGGCGCCGGCATCGACGCCGAGCACCTGACACGGGTGTTCGATCGTTTTTTCCAGGCCGATGCCGGCCGGGACCGGGGCGATGCCACCCGCGGAGGTGGCCTGGGGCTTGCGATTTCCAGGACGATCGTCGAGCGGCACCGGGGCCGCATCGGCGTCACGAGCCGCCGCGGGGCCGGCAGCTGCTTTACCGTGCACCTGCCGCTCGCCTGAGACATCCGGCACTCCTGCTCGGCACGCCCCGGCCCGGCCCCCGCACTCCCCTCAGGACACCCAGACTCGCGCCTAGCAGGGCCCGAACGCTGGCTTCGCCGTAAAGGTTTGCCTGAACGTCAAGCGCGCAGCCGGAGTGTGTCGATTAAAAGGGCGATGCAGAGGAGGCAAAGGCTGCCGTGAAACAGGTGTGGCACCTCTGGAGAATCTGTGCGGCCTCGTTGGCACTCGCCAGTGCCGCGGCTGTCGGCCTGCGGGGCGGTGGTCCGCGGGCCTGGGCCGACGATCTGCTCGTGATCGCAGAAACGTCCGCCGGGCCGTCGATCTCACTGCCGAGCGCCGCGGCGAGCTTCGATTCGTTCGAGGCTGTGTCGAACGCGCTGACGGAGGATCGGCAGCGGGTGACGGCCCTCGAGGAACGCCTGCGGCAGCTCGAAGAGAAATCCGCTCCCGAAGCGTTGCCCGCGCCTGCCTCGTCCGACAAGGCTGCCCCCACTGCGGCGCCAGACGCAAAGGCTGACCCAAAGCCCCCGGAGCCGTATGAAATCGGCTCCGACAAAGCCCTCAAAGACACGTGGAAGGACGGCTTTCAGGCCGAGTCGGGCAACAAAGACTTTCGCGTCAAGATCGGCGGCCGGACGCAGGTGGATGCAGTCACGTTCTCGGCAGGCACGGGCCCCACGCAGCCGGCGAATCAGGGTGGCCTCGACCCGTCGCTCGCGAACACGGTCAATCTGCGGCGCGCCCGATTCCGCATGGAAGGCCGGATGTACGAGATGTACGACTGGGCCGCGGAATACGACTTCGCCAACGAACTCAACGTCAACAACGAAACGTTTCCTACGGAGCGCGACTCCGGCCCGATCACGGCCGTCACCGACTTGTGGCTGCAAGTTCGGGAAATCCCGCTCCTCGGAACGGTTCGCATCGGCAACCAGAAGGATCCGTTCGGCTACGAGCACCTCACGAGCAGCCGGTGGCTCAACTTCATGGAGCGGTCATACAACATGGATGCCTTCGAGGGTCCGTTCAACAACGGCTTCGTTCCCGGCATCCAACTCCTGAACAGCAACGAAGAGGGTGATTTCGGCTGGCAGGTGGGCCAGTTCAAGAACACGACGAACCCCTTCGGCTTTTCCAACTCGAATGGCGGCAGCATGACGGTGGGTCGGCTCGTGTACCTTCCCGTCTTCGAGGACGAGGGGCGCAAACTGCTCCACCTCGGCCTGTCGGGTCGCACCATGGAGCCGCGGCGGCAATACACGTCGTTCGACAAGACTACCGGCCTGCCGAACGGGCCCGAGATTGCCGCGGTGCGGTTCCGCAGCCGTGGCGACATCCGCAACGGCCCGCCCGGCCCCCTCAACTCGATCTACGCCGACTCGGGCGTGCTGCAGGGCTCCTGGCAAAACATGGTCGGCCTGGAGTTCGTGGGCAACAACGGCCCCTGGTCGTTCCAGTCGGAATATTTCGGCTCGTGGCTCTACAACGCGCGCACGACTGCCGCCGGCCCGCTCGTCACCAACGGCTACCAGCCAAAGCCGGGCACGAACGTCGGCACGGTCTATTACCAGGGCGGTTACGCCGAAGTGCTGTACTTCCTCACCGGCGAAAGCCGCACCTATTCGAAGATCGAATATCGCTTCGACCGACCCGTTCCCCACAACAACTTCTACGCCATCCGTGGCGGCGGATCCGGCCGACGGCTGAGCGTGAGCGAAGGCGCCTGGCAGGTCGGGGTGCGATACAATTATCTGTGCCTTAGCGACGGCGAGGTGAACGGCGGCGTGCTCAACGGCATGACGCTGGGCCTCAACTGGCTGCTCAATCCCAACGCCCGCGTCTATTTCAACTACGACTTCACCTACCGCGACTTCGCCAGCACGCCCTGGGCCAAGAACACCGCGGGGGCGATCGTGCCGTCGCCGAGTTACAACGGCAGCGGCGGCATACACGGGCTGGGCACGCGCCTGGCCTTCGATTTCTGAGTCACCCAGGCACACGAGGAACCTTTGGCCATGCGTCGCCTGTCGTTCACTCTGCTGATCGCCCTCGCCGCGGGTCCGGCCATGACCAGAGCCGCCTCGTGCGACTGCGGGAATGTGTCCTGCACGGGAGCCGGCGGCTGCCCGGAGTGCGTGCCGGCCTGCAAGGCCACGTGGGACGAAAAGAAAACCAACAAGCCGAAATACTCGATCACGTGCGAGCATGCCTGCACTCGCGGCTTCGATTCCTGGCACGCGCCGCCGCCGGAGTGCCGCTGCAACCCGCCCTGTGGCGACGTGATTGTGAAGAAGCGGCTGTACAAGGCGGACGGCGAGGAGAAGGTGGAGCGAGTGCCGAAATACGACGTGCAGATGGTGCCAGCCGAGCGTTGCGGCTGCGCAGACTGCCGGCGGCACGACACTGCCGACCGATGGAACCCGTTGCACACACTCGCCTGGTTGTTGCCGTGGTAACCGTCGGGCCGCAGGTGGTGGCTGGCATCGTCTTCGCCCTGCCGATCGAGGCCGGACGATTTGCCGACCGCGTCGATGCCGTCACAACGATCGAGGCTGCCGGTCTCACGGTGTGGCACGGGTCGCTGCGGAGCCATCCCATCGCCTGGGTCGTGGGGGGAGCGGGGGTCGCACAGGCGGCCCGCGCCTGTCGCTTGCTGATCGACGGCCACCGGCCGCGGCTGGTAATTTCCGCCGGCTTTGCGGGCGGCTTGAATCCGCACCTGGCCAGGGGCAGCCTGATTCGACCGTGCCGCGCGCTTCGGCCGGGAGATCAGCCAGTAGTTCTGCAGCAGTCGACCGCCGACGCTGCGAAGTCTGGGCATGACATCGTCACCGTCGACGAAGTGGTTCACGGTGTCGACGCGAAATACCGCTTGGCCGAGGACACCGGCGCCGACATCGTGGACATGGAGACCTGGGCCGTGGCCCGCGAGGCAGGGCGAGCCGGGCTACCGTGCCTCGGCCTGCGGGTCGTCTCCGACGCCGCCGCAGACTCGCTCCCCGGAGAGATCACCCGGCTGGCCGAAGCTCGATCGCCATGGCATCGGATCGGCCTGGCGATCCGGACCGTCGGGCGCCGCCCGTCCGCCATCGGTGATTTGTGGGGGCTCTGGGAACGCGCCGTCGTCGACTCGCGGACACTCGCCGATGCCCTCGAACTCGAGGTGGCCGCCCTGCCCGCGCTCAGCCCGCCAGCCACCGCATGAGCCAAGAGCAGGGCAAGTCGGCCGTCAGTGTCGCTGTGTCGCGGCCAGACCACGCGAGCAGCGAGTCTGCAGCGAGCCGCCCGCTGCGCACGGCTCCTTCCATCGTCGATGGCCATCCCGTGGCCGTCCAATCACCAGCCAGAAACAGATTCGGCACGCGGGTGCGGGCCGGAGGCCGGGCGGCTTCGACACCAGGGCGCACCGAGAGCACGGCAGTCGGGTCGGTGACGACCCGCGCTTCGACGAGCCGGGCGGATGCGACAGCCGGAAACACCGCACGAAGTTCGTCGACGACCGTTTCGACGAGTGCGGCACGGTCTCCCCCGAGGAGGCCCCGCGAGGCGCTGATCACCACCTGGCAATAGCCGCGGCCTGCGGCCTCGTCGCCACGAAACACCCACTGCGACACCCGGCCCACGAGAACGGCATGCGGCAGATCGATCACGTCACGGTCAAACCACAGATGAATGGCCGTGATCGGCGATCCCGTCAGCCGCTCGTCGGCCGGCGGCACGAGGTCGGGCACGAGGCGGGCGGCTTGCTTCCACGGCACGGCGAGGATCACGGCATCGCACGGCAGCATGGTGCCGTCGTGGACGACACCACGCACGTTTCCGGCGCCATCCCGCTCGAGGCCGGTGACGGCACACCCGGTGCGAATCTCGACGGCCTCGCGATCGAGCCAGGCGACCAGGCGATCGCCGAACAGGGTGCCGAGGGGCTCGAGGGGCACATACAAGTCTGCCGCCGCCCGGTTGGCGAGAAACGCATCGCGCACCACCTTTCTCGCGGCTGGCACGCTGACCAGATCGAGCGATTCCCCGAGCGCACTTTCGATCACCGGCTGCCAGAACAGCTCGATCACCCTGGTCGGCTGCCCGATCTCCCGCAGCCACGCGCCGGCCGACAGCCCCGCGGGATCATCAGCACCGCGCCACCGCGCCATCCGCAGCATGCCCATGGCGAGCCGCACCTTCTCGACGAACGAGAAGTGTCGCATCGAAGAGAGCAGGGGGGCGAGATGGAGCGGGGCAGGCAGGCTCTGCGTGGGCGTGCAGGCCGCCCGCGTGCCATCGGCACCGATGAACCACATCGTCCGATCCCGGCGCAGCGTTCCGGCGAGCCCGGTCTTTGTGCAGAGGTCGAGAAAATTCGTGCAGCAGCCCATGGCCACGTGCTGGCAGGCATCGACGAGCCCGCCCCCGACGGGATCTTCGAACGACGCGGCACGGCCGCCGCAGCGTCGCCGCGACTCCAGCACACTGACCGAAACGCCCTGCTCGACAAGCGCTGCCGCAGCAGCGAGGCCGGCCAGACCGCCGCCGACAATCACGGTGTGACACGGAGTTTCCGACGCCCGTGGTCGTGCCGTCGCGCTCATGGCCGCGGCCCCATGGCCACGCCCGCGAGCGTCGCCGCCACGAGCACGGGCCGCGGCGGTCGCACCCGTCGGGTGAGAACCGCGGCGCCCGCCCGCTTCACAGCCGCAAAGATCGACCTGTAGGCCGCGAACATCGCCCGAAACGCAAGGCGGCCGTCGGTCGAGAGCATCCCATCGAGCCTCGCAGCCTGACGGAAGGACTTCTCCGTGCGAGTCATATAGAGAGCCAACACCCGGGCGATACCCGGGTGCACTGGACGTGCCGCCAGATCGTCGGGATTGCATCCGCAGGCCCGGAAATCCTCGCGGGCGAGATACAACCGCCCCCGTGCCCGATCCTCGCTGACATCGCGCAGGATATTCGTCAGTTGAAACGCCAGTCCACAGGCATGCGCAGCCGGGAGAGCATCCCTGGTGCGAAAGCCCCACACATGAATCGCCGCGAGCCCGACGGCACTGGCCACCCGTCGACAGTATTCCTCGAGATCCGCAAACGTCTCAAAACCGGCGTGCGAGAAATCCATCTGCACGCCGTCCAGCACGTCGAACAGGGTCCGTTCGGGAACGCCGAATCTGCGCACCGTATCAGCGACCGCCCGGAGGATCGGATCGGACACCGCCTCGCCGGCGAGCGCCGTGCACAGCGCGCCGCGGAAGCCTTCCAGATCGTCGAAGGCTGCCTGCGGATCCGAGGCATCATCGACGATGTCATCCGCACGGCGGCAGAATGCATAGAGCGCCGTCGTGCCCCACCGCTTCTCCGCCGGCAGGAGGCGAATCGGAAGCGAGAAACTGGAGCCCGACCGCCGGAGCACCTCGGCGCAGGCCGCGCGGTCGGCTGAGAGCGTGGTCATGGCCGCCCCCCGTCGCCCGAGATTTTCGACTTCCACCATGCACGTGCAGCCAAGGCGAGCTTCGTCCAGCGGCTCACCGTCGGCCTCGTGGCGAGGGTGTCGTAGCCGGTCCGCTCGATCGCATCGGCGACAGCTCGACCGCCCGCCACGAACAGTTCGATGGCCGGCTGCAGGGCCGGCGGGGCGAGGCCTTGGAGCGGCGCACCGGTGTCGAAGGAGGAGCGAGCCCAGGCCACCTCGTCGCGCAGGAGTTCGCGAACGCCGGGCACGGCTCGTGGGGCATCGAGCGCCGCCACGTCCACGCGATGCCGCTCCAGGTCTTCCGCCGGGATATAGACTCGGCCGGCCACGCGATCCCGATGCACGTCCTGCCAGAAGTTGACGAGCTGCAGGCCGGTGCAGATGGCATCCGACAGTTCGACGAGATGCGGCTCATGGCAGCCTTCCAGTGCAAGCACGATCCGGCCGACCGGATTGGCCGACCGGCGACAGTACTCAAGCAGCGCGGCTCGGGTCGGGTAGCGCACTACGATCGCTGCCGCATCGAACGCCTGATCTTCTTCGAACGCCGAAATCAAGTCCGAGAATGGCTCCGCTTGCAGACCGGTCGCCCGCACCGTGTCGGCAAGTGCCACGTACACCGGATGATCCGGGCAGCCCGCGAAACACTTGTCCAATCCCCGTCGCCACTCCGCCAGGGCACCGGCGGCGTCGGGCGACGCACCGGCCTCGTCCGCCAGATCGTCACTCCACCGGGCGAAGGCATACACGTTTGCCAGGTGCTGCCGCAGCCTGGACGGGACGAGCGACGTGGCCACGGTAAAGTTCTCGTAGTGCCGAGCCGCAACCTCGCGGCAGTACGTTTGAGCCGCCACGAGATCGAGCGTGGCCGGCAGCCTGGCGAGCCGCCAGGGCACCGGTTCGCGGCCGGCCGTGCTACGCAGACCGTGGGATCGGCTCGGCGGGAGGTTTCGCAGCGACTCGACACCGGTCATGGGAAGGCACGTTCTCTGGCCGGGGGAGATCACTTTCACTACGATGCCAGGGAAATCATAGCCGGTTCGCTTCCGGCTGCGTGATTCGACCTGGCTCCGAGAACACCGTGATGAAGATTTTGCTTGCCAGCCCGCGGGGATTTTGCGCCGGCGTGAATATGGCCATCGAGACCTTGGAGACCGCGATCCGGCTGTATGGGACGCCGGTCTACGTCTACCACGAGATCGTCCACAACAAGCATGTCGTGGACCGTTTCGTGCGCGAAGGCGCCGTCTTCGTCGATGCGGTTGAAGACGTGCCTGCGGGCGCCGTGCTGCTCTTCTCGGCTCATGGCGTGGCTCCCGAGGTCCGGCGGGTGTCGGCCGAACGCCGCCTGCGGGCCATCGACGCCACGTGCCCACTCGTCACGAAAGTCCACCTGGAGGCGATCAAGTATGCCAAGGCCGGCTATCGTATCGTCCTCATCGGACATGAGGGGCACGATGAAGTGATCGGTACGATGGGCCAGGCTCCTGAAGCGTTCACGCTCGTAGATAGCACGGATGAAGTCGATGCCCTGCCGTTTGGATCGACCGACAAGCTGGCCTACCTCACGCAAACGACACTTTCAGTCGACGATGCCTCACGGATCATCCACCGCCTCAAGGAGCGTTTTCCACAGATCGTCGGGCCGCCGAAAGACGACATCTGCTATGCCACGCAAAACCGGCAGGAAGCCGTGCGGCTCCTGTCGGAAGGCGCCGACATCGTGATCGTGCTCGGCAGCCAAAACAGCTCCAACAGCCAGCGGCTGGCCGAGTTGGCCCGTGACGCCGGCATTCGCGCATTCTTGATCGACGGGGCAAACGAGATCGATCCGGCCTGGTTCACGGGTGAAGAGACGGTGGTGATCACCGCGGGGGCAAGCGCGCCTGAAAGCGTCGTGCAGGATTGTGTGTCGTGGCTCCGTGCCCGCTACGACGCTGCGGTGGAAGAACGGACGATCCGGCAGGAGGAGGTCTACTTTCCACTTCCCAAGGAGTTGCGTGCCGCCGCGTCGGCCGCCCGCTTGCCGATGGCCTGAGCCCTGAACATGCGGCCCCCTCAGCCATCAACCGGATCGGCGGGCGTCGCCAGGGTCAGTTGGTAGAACGCCGCATCGAGCCACCTTCCAAACTTGTAGCCCACCTGCGGGATCACACCGGCGCGGTGAAAGCCGTGGCGCTCGTGAAGCGCGATGCTGGCCGCATTGCCGGCATCGATGACACCGATCATCACGTGATACTGCTGACCGGCCGCCCGAGCGATGATATCGCGAAGCAGTGCTCGGCCGATACCGAGACCACGATGATCCCGGTGAACATACACCGAGTGCTCGACCGTGTACTTGTAGGCGGGGTAGGCCCGAAACGCTCCGTAAGTGGCAAACCCGAGCACCGTGTCGGAGTCGTCAACCGCGACCACCACGGGAAATCGCCCATCGTCCTTGGTGCGAAACCAGAGCGACATGTCGTCGCTGGTTCGCGGGGAATACTCATAGAGAGCGGTGGTGGTGGCGATCGCCTCATTGAGGATCGCCGCGATCGACGCTCCGTGCCGCGGGGGATCACAGATGACGAGCCTCATGGCAACTCCAGCACATCTGCCTTCAGGCCAAGTGCTTTACGGTAGAACTCCGCGTTGGCTAGTCCTGCCATCAGCGCAGGCGCGTGGTGGCCTACATCGTTCACAACATGGAATTCGTGGGGGATCTTGAGAGCATCCAGGTGCTCGTGAAATCGGAGGCTCAGATGGAACGAAAAATCCTTCGACCCCACTGCCTGCCGGATGATGCTGCCGGGCTTTCGCAGAACCTCTGCACCAGACTCTGCAATCGTCCACGGGTGCGTCGCTTTGAAGTAGTCGATGTCACCCTCGCAGACATCTTCCAGAATTCGGTCTCGCAGTGGATTTCCAGTCGCACGGGGGCCCTCAAACTCTGGATCGAGCGGGCCGGCAGCGAGCATCGAAATCCCGCAAAACATTTCGGGGTGTCGGAATCCGATTCTGGCGGCTCCATAACCGCCCATGCTGAAACCCTCGAGAACCCGGCCCTCTCGATGAGGAATGGTTCGCATCGTTTTATCGACGCGGGGAATCAATTCCTCGATAAAGACTGTCTCTATCGGAGCACGGCCGTCTTTCGAGTTCGTCCACAATCTCCTGGACAACCCGTTGACGAAAACAACGATCATCGGCGGTACTCCTTTGTCGCGAATCGCACGATCAAACATCTGCGAGACGGGACCAATGTGATTCACGCCACCCTCTGTGCCATGGAGCCAGTAGAGAACCGGAAACTGCTCTACCCCAGACTCTTCGTACGCCGCGGGCTTGTAGACGTGATAACTCACCTCTGACTTCGCGGCACGGCTCCTGAAGGTGTGAAAGCTCACCCGCGGCGCTTCCACCTGCTGCGTCACCCAGGGCAATGCATCGGATTTGTTGGCAGCATGGCGTGTGGGTTGATCCTCTGCTCGGGCGGTGATGCATAGAAGCATCGCCACAGTCACAAGCGGAATAACGTAGTGAGATTTCATGACTTTTCCTGCCGAACGTTCGCGATCAATGGCTCGCGACCTTGGACGATCCACACCGGCCAAGTTTATCGCGAGTCCGCTGCATTGCGTTGTTCGGCGAGAATATCCGCGGCTCTTCAGTATTGGGCTTCAAGTTGGAGATGAAGTCCTGGCTGTTCCCGAAAACCTGCTTCGACGAGGCTCTTCCGGACTGACGCTGCGATCTCGATGAACTGCGGCTCGGAAAGCGTTGTATACCGGTCACCTTCAAGACCGATCCAGCCAAGACGGTGGCCGACGTAGAGGTAATAGTCCTCGCCATCGGTCATTCGCCCGCTGTGTACCTGAAGGCCCACGGCCTTGGCGGTCACACATCGCGGATCTGTCTCGTCACCGCAGGCATCAATTGCATCTTCGTCTTCGGGATCAAGAGCCAATTTGATTCCAAAAAAAGCAACGAATGAGTCTGCGCCCATTTGTCAGTCACTCCGTTTATCGTTTACGCCGAACGGGAAAGCTGATCAGCGGCTGACAATCGGCTCAGCCACACCGCTGAACTTAAGCCGCCGTCTGATCCAGCGCCTGGTTCTGCCCGCTACGCGGTCCGCCGAGCATGGAGCAACTCGCCAGCCGCGATCGGGCGAACATCATCCGCGTTGACAGTAATTAACGCCACAGTGTGCCCGCTGCCATCCACAAACTCGACTTCGTAGGCCCGACCGCCTTCGTAGATATGCACGATCGTTCCAACGTCACCACGATTGAGTCTTTCGTGGGGCGGTTCGCAATCGAGCACGACGAGAGAATGTTCGGCAATCATGGCTCTTCATCCGGGTACGCGGTCACGAGTCGAGGAGGACGATCGGCCTCGACTATCCACACAGCCAATACGCTTGCAGAGCGATGGGATCCACGACCGACCCGACCTTTCACGATGTATTTTACGCCGAAAGGCGTCCGGACGGTAGCGAATTGCTCGCACGTGGCGGCGAGGGCCAAGAGATCCATTGCCAGCTCATGCCAACGATCGCGGGCGTAGCCGAGCGACTGGAACCATGCCGCCTTGGAGCCGCCGTCCGGATGCTCCGGATTGAGCAAGTAGTCGCGAACCTTTTCGGTTGCGGCGGTCGCCTCGGTTGCATTTGGGATTGGCATCGGGATGGCAACAGGCAGAACGACCTCGATCAGCGGCTCGCGACCGCAGGGTTAGCCACAACGCGGGATTCTATCGCGAGTCCGCTGCATCGCTTGGTTCGGCACTGCATGGGCTGATCCTCGTCCGAACCCATTCCGCGACCTCCTCACGACTCAACTCGCCCGCTGCAAGTCGAACAATGACGCGCTCTTGTTCATCAACTTCAGCGATGAGCTCTTGACCGTTGAGGACCAGGAACACTTCCATCGCCAAATGACCAACTCGCTTGTTGCCATCGAGGAACGGATGGTTGCATACCAGCGAGAACCCCAGGGCCGCGGCCTTTGTCGGCAGACACGGATACAGGTCTTCCCCTCCAAACATCATTTGCGGCTGAGCGACTGCGGATTCGAGCCCACCGAGATCCCGCAGTCCTTCGAGCCCACCCGTCTGTTGGAGCACGAGGCGATGAAGCTCCAGTAGCTCCTCAAGCGACAAATACCGAATCATGCGAGCCGCCGATAAAGCTCTGCATTCTTCTGGAGCAGATGATCCGCGGCCTTCCGGAACTGTTGATCAGGGCGATCGAGTAACTGCTCAACGCGACGCCGAAGAAACTCCTCCGGCGGCAAGCCAGCCTCCTCGGCCCAAACACGAAGCTGGGCAGCTCGCTCATCGGACAGCGGAATGGTGATCGACGTCATTTCTGGCACCACACGGGAGAGAATCCGAATGCCGCACATAGCGGACAGGTCTATCGTATCGACGCCGCGACCGGCTGGGTACAGCGAGGCGACCGCTGCTTTACTGGCATGCCAAACCGCCCAGCGTCTCCTGGGTCAGGGCTTCTGATGCCGAACGCTGGCGATCAGCGGCTCGCAGCCTTGGGTGATCCACACCCCCGGATTCTATCGCGAATCCGCTGCATGCCGGGTTTAGGCTCCTCCTCGGCGACGCGCTGATGCCTTGCAACTACTTGATGAAATAACCGCTGACGCGCCAGGAGCCGTCCTTCTCCCGCATGGGTGTGACCGTCTCGACGGCCGACGCCTTGTTTTCAAACTGCGTGTCGAACTGGATCACAACGTACTCGCCGTCCGGAGCGCCGGGGGCGGTGAGCGTGAACCTAGCCGCCTTCAGCTTGCGTGCCTTGAGAGCACCGAGGGGCGCGCGAGCGCCTTTAAGCGCAGTCTCCCAGTTGGCCTTCGTGATGGACGCCTGGAAGAGTGAGGACGCCTCGTCCCAGCTGCGGCCGTACTTGGCGGCGTCGGTCAGCGCGAGCCACGTCGTTGCGGCTGACTCGGCCTGTTTGATGGCGGCAGTCTCGTCCGCGAGACCGGGACCGGTGAGAAGAAGAAGGAACGTCGTTGCGAGGAACAGGCGTCTCATGTGGACCTCCAATCGCAGATGACAGGAATGAATCAATCGAGCGTAACGGCGGCAATCAGCGGCTCGCGACCCAGGGCTTTCCATCAGGTCCGACTTTATCGCGAGTCCGCTGCATCGTTTTGTTCTCCCTGCTCGGGCTTCTTCGCTTTGCCGGGGTCGTCGATTTCGAGTTCACGGCAGATCTTCTTCGCCATGAATTCATTGATCTCACGGTGTCGCGCAACTGTGGATACCTTCCGTGCAGTCGGATTGACGTAGACCGTGTGCCTGCCGCCCTCGCGCAGAAAGGCACAGCCGCTGGCCTCGATGTGACGAATCGAATCGCCCCGTTTCATCACGAAGCCAGTTCAAAAGGCTCTCTTTCGACTTTCTGGCCGATCAGAGCTTGCTCTGCCAATTCCCGATTTGCTTCGAGAACCAGCTGGACGGCCTCGCGAAGATTCTCTCGAACCTCGTCGAGCGTCTCGCCCTGGCTATTGGCGCCGGGGATCTCCTCGACAAATCCGATGTAGCCCTCGGGCACCGGCATGAAGACGGCGGTAAACGTCATCGGAGCTCCTCGGGTCGCTAGGGGCGTAACGGAGCGCGTGAAGTGTACCAGTAGACGGAACGCCCGTACATTTACATGGTGCGAGCAGCTTTCGGCGGCATAACGGCTACGGTAACCCGGCGGCGGCCAAGTGGTCTTGAATTCTGAAAACGCCCGATCCGCCGCTCGGGTTGACCGCCTTGTTCGGCTACGAAGTACGCGCAAATGCGAAATCGCTGGTCGGGCCTTGCTCACTTCTTACGATCGGCATGAGTGCCTTTGAGAAAATCCAGTAATGCTTGCTCAGGGATTCCGCGATCTGCACCATGCCCTTCATGCCGGACTTTGTAATGGATCACGTCGCCGTCGAGATAGCTGAAAACCTCCAAGTTGCCGCTGACTCGGGATGGCTCCGTGATCCTTTTCCCCTCATGTCCCATGTGACGGGCCCAAACAAACGTCGACTCTTCGGCGGCAACAAACGCCAGTTTGCCGTCTTTGCCTGGAATGGCTCTTGATGGTCCGCCCATGTATGGAACGAGATCGTCTTTCAGACCCGAGATATTCATCAGTCGCTTGCCCTTAACGGGAGTCGCCGCAACTGTGTAACTGTTGTCATCGCCCTTGGCCTTGAAGTCCTTACCGTCGTACTGCATCACATTGAGAGGACTGACCGCGCTGATGTAGTTGCGAACGTGTGACAGGTCGCTTTCGATCATCAGTTGATTCACCAAGGCTGATCCGTTGGAGGAGCCCATGATCGTAAAGTTTTTTGGATCGACGTTGTCGGCTTTGGCCAGCTTCCCAACAATCGCTTCGATGAATTCGCGATCATCGGCTTTGGATCGCTCGGCAACAATGTTCCAACTCTCACGATAGCCCTGCGGAAACACTGTGATGTACTGCGACGCGATGGTCTTGCGGTGGCGGCCGAATCCTCGCATGGCTTCCCGTGCGTGACCGCCATTACCGTGCAGGAAGATGAAAACTGGAAGCCTATTTTTCCCGACGTGTTCGGGAACTTGGACGTAATATGGTCGCTGAAAAGCCGTCTCCTGCGACCACGATTGAATAATGACGTACTCGCCCGTGGTGACGGGATCGGCAGCGACAGATCCGGTTGCAGCACCGGCGACAAAAAATGCAGCAATCCAGAGAGAATGAAACTGCATGTTATGGTTTCCGTGCATTCATTACGGATGTTCCTGCGGTACTGTATCGTCGTTGCAGTCAGAACTCGCTCCCGGCCAGCGAACGATTCCGATCAATGGCTCGCGGCCACAGGATTATCCACGCCGCTGGGCCTCGTCGCGAGTCCATTGCATCGGGTGGTTCTGGCTCGCAACGACTGCCCCTATGGCCTTTCGGTCATCACCCTATGGGGCGCCGACGGCTTTCGCCGCCTGGAACAATCAGTACTTTTTCGGCCATTTGTGCTCCGGGGGGTGAAGTTGCGGCGAGTCGATCCCCACAGCCTTCAGTTCAGCAAGCCACTTTTCACGATCGAGACCCGTTGTGACTTTGTCTGTGGCCGAGTCGATCACGAAAAACCCAGGGGCGTGATCGGGGTGAGGCGGCGCACCTTTTTTAGGCTCAATTCGCCCGAAAATGTAGTTCCCGGAGTTGCCGAGCTCGGCGACGTGCGGTCCGGCAATACACTCCCCGCCCTTGGTGGCTGGCTTCAAGAGACTTGCCTCGGAGCCGCTCGCGAAGAAAACCGCGTACCCATTCGGCAACGGTTCGCCTTGGCTGCAGCCAACAAGAAAAACCACCATCCAAACGAACAGTGGGAAGTTTCTCTCCCCGCGCCACGTGACAGGCATCGTAGTCCATCTTTCTGGTGTGGGCATGATCATCGCCAGAACGCTCGCGATCAGCGGCTCGCGACCTTGGACGATCCACACCGCGCGAGTTTATCGCGAGTCCGCTGCATCGCTTTGTTATGCCACGTTTCCAACCCGAGCCTCACGGGGCTTGCTCATCACAAATCGAATCACCATGTACAGCCCAAGCACCCATGCCAGCGTGAGGGGCAGATTGAACGTATGAATGCGCGGGTTCGGATTCTGGATTTCACGCACTAACGCAAGCGGATAGCCCATCGTCGGCAGCATGAGCACCAGCCCGAGGGCCAGATACCAGAACCGCGACAGTTCAAGCCGGCCGGTGCGAACGACCACGGCGACGGCCTGAGCCGCGATACCGGCCAGCACAATGCCCACGATCAGGGCGAACGCGTTCATCTTTTTTCTTTCTTCAACAGGGTTGATGGCATAACGTTGGCGATCAGCGGCTCGTGACCTTGGGCTTTCTATCCGGACCGATTTTATCGCGAGTCCGCTGCATCGCGTTGTTCTCCCGCGCGACTCCTTCAGACGTGATAGACATTCACAAAGGCACTCGTAATTCCGCTGTCCGGAAATATCTGCCGCAAGTGGTGCTTCAAGTGCTCGACATAATCCTTCATGACGAAAGCCAAGGTGAACGGCCCGACACCTTCAATTCGAATTGTGTTGTTCAGCCGGTCAGGGCTGACGCGTGAAATCAAGTAGGCGAGGTGTCGGTTATACGCGGCCCACAAATTGACCATACCTTTCCAGTCAGCGTTCGCCCAATTCTGGACGGCCACCCAGTCATCTTGGCGATACCCGGGAAAGTCGAGATCGGGCTGCTGCATCATCCGCACGAATTTCTGCTGATTATTGCACGCGGAGTCGATCAGGTGGCCGAGGATTTCCTTGCGGGACCACTTCTTGGGATCAGCTCGGGTGGGCAGCGTCTGATCCGATGCAAGCGAGTCGAGCATCGGCGTCACCTGCTCGATAATCGCGACTAATTCCTGAGCGACGGTCTGCATCTACTCTTTCCGGAGAACGCCAGAGATCAGCGGCATCGAACACAGGAGCGACCATGAGTGACGAGGTAGATGAGATGTCCGCTGCATCGCGTGGTTCTATTTTTCGAGGGGTAGTTTAGGTGGTGCAGAACATGAGCGAGAACGCTCAAGGCCCGCGTTCGAGTCGCGGCTCCTCGATTCGGAAAGCAGACCGGAGACGGATGGCACGGTTGGATCGTGAGATTGCTTGGCTGGATGCTCGGATGGCGAGCGTGCTGGTGTGGTTCGACAAGAAGGAATACGCCAGACTCGACACGAAGCGGGCGTCGAGGGATCGGCAGCGGAAAGAACTTCGGCTCCGCATGAAGGGGACGAAGGCGGTCGGGAAGAACAAATAGAACGTTAGCAATCAGCGGCTCGCGGCCTTACGCGATCCACACCGCCCGATTCCGCCGCGAGTTCGCTGGATTGCCTTGTTATGGCACTCGACCCATTTCGCAGGGCCTTTGCGCCTTGGCGAACTTTACCGCGCGCAAGTTTCGGCGACAACGGCAAGCCCGCCCATCGACGACATTCTCCCGCAACACTTCTATCCGCTTCGCGAGGCGGCAGGGCGGGCCTATCGCGATGGATGCTGCGATGCCGGACACGAGCCGCACCGCCGCAGGCCGTGAGCTTCGAGCATTTTTCTGAATCGCCACAGGACGCCATCATCCGGCATCGCGGCTGCGCACCAAGCGACTTTCGCTTCGCGGCCGACGTCGCCAACCAACCACGCCTGCCCGTCGAACTACCACGGACGCTGCTTCAAATTATCGAAGCAAGCAATGGGCCATAACGCTGGCAATCAGCGGCTCGCGACCAAGGGATTATCCATGCCGACCGATTTTATCGCGAGTCCGCTGCATTGATTTGTTCGGCGGGCTCACGCGTAAAGGAAAAAATATGAGCGGACATAGGCCGGCCATGCACCTGAAGCCGGCACTGGGCGACGCACTCATGCTGCGCGCCCGCCTTCTCCGCTACACGGATACTGGCCACATTTCCTTCGGCTACGACGATCTCGATTCGAGCGAATCCCAATTGACCGAAGCCAAAATCGCGTAAAGCCGCGACCGCTGCGATTGCCGCCCCCTCTCGCTGACGCGACTGACGCACCCAGTAACCCAGGTTGCACATTTTGTTTGCTGCAGAACACTCATTGAGCCCGCAACCCCCTACGAATCTGCCATCCGCATCAAAGATGCCAAACTCATGGGCCTTTCCTGCAGCACGAGCCTGATTGCATTGCTCAAACCAGCACACAGCGTCGTACTCGCTGAAGTCCGGCTTTGCCCAACTCATCCAGCGGCCGACGGTTGCGCCGGACTCGCGGACGCCAGCGCTTAATGCGGAAGCATCTGCGAGTTGATACGGCCGGAGGATGAACGAACCAGCGGGAATCATGGCTTCCTGACGCCGAACGTCCGCAATCAGCGGCTCGCGACCACCGGCGAACCACACCGCTCGATTTTATCGCGAGTCCGCTGCATTGCTTAGTTCGGCCTTGGATTATTGGCCACCAAGCACCTCGATCGACTCATCGGGGAAGACCCGGACCAAAATCTCTCCGCCCTTAACGACATGCCCAGCAGGCGGGATCAGTTTCCACGTGACTTGCCAGTAAGGCGGCTCGTCTGCTCTGTCAACATAAACCGCCGACGCAAGGTAGCGAGGGCTCTTGTCCTCCTTCAGGGTCGGGATAACGCGCTTTTCAGCCAACTCGATGGCTTTGTGGATTGAAAGCTTTGGTGGTTCCGCACGGTGCTCGTCGGGGTCAGCACCAGAAGCTGCCAATGCCAGCAGGATGGCGCCAACAATGCCAAGCGTCGCTTCCCAACGCGTAATCGATAACGCTGCGTTCATTTGCTTACCTCATTTTTGGGATTCCAGGGGCCACAACCTTGCCGCCGAACGAATAGATGCTGCTGGCAGGCAGTTGGTTCCCGTTGTGTTTTGGCTGAACGTCCGCGATCAGCGGCTCGCGACCCTGGGATTATCCACACCGACCGATTTTATCGCGAGTCCGCTGCATTGCCTTGTTCGGCATCAGCGATCGATGTCGTAGTAGAAGCCGTCCGCGGCTGAGCGGTCCTTACCCTTCACCAGGGAGCTTACCAGCTGAGGGTTGCGGAAGAGGTACCAGTCACCGAATTGGTCGAACTTCCGGCAGGATGTGGTGATGCCATCCCTCCAGAGAGTCCCGTACCGAAGACCACGTTCCTTCCCATAGCGCTTGAGCCGAATGCCGAAGTCGAGATCTTCGCCACTGAGCAGGGATTCATCAAAACCTCCCAGAGCATCGAACGTAGTTCGCTCGAACCAGAACATCCCGGCGGAAACACCCGCCCGAAGCACATGCGGCACGACAAGGGCGAGACTACAGACAATGCCGATCGAGATTCGCTCGGGTGTAATGGCACTGCCCCCGCCGATGAACCTTCCACTGTCAAGGTGTCGAATAATTGATGAGATTGCACCTTGTTTGACGCAACTGTCGGCGTCGATCGTGACGACGTATGGCGCGGTGGAAGCCCGGACCGCAGCGTTCCTTACTGCGGCGATGCACTTTCTGTCTTCAACCACACACCTAGCGCCAAGCTGCTGAGCAATCTCTTGGGTACGGTCACTACAACGATTGAGTGCGACAGCGATCTCGATAGGAACGGCTGCGCAGCGGGCGGAGTCGAGTAGGCTGCGGATGCATGCGCCGATAAACGCTTCTTCGTTGTGGGCCGGAATGGCGACAGCAATGGCGGGGTTCATGATGCCGAACGATCGCGATCAGCGGCTCGCGACCAAGGGATTATCCACACCGACCGATTTTATCGCGAGTCCGCTGCATCGCTTTGTTCGGCACGAGACGCCTCGGCCAAAATGTGCTCGATGAATTCTGCTAGCAACCGTGATTCGACGCCCTCAGTATGTAGCCCCTTGAGCATGCCCGTCTGATCTGCCGCAGACCTATTCTGGCCCAGTTTGTATTTGCCCTCGATACGGGTTAACGGCATCTCGAATCCGACGATGCCAGCCAGCAGCCGCTGGCGAAAGTCATCCGGCAGATCGTTCGGCCACGGGGACTGCCGACCAGACTCATATTTGCGAACGGTCAGATCAACAACTTCGCGGGTCTGGTCTGGCGACAGAAGGCGGGGCACGCCATATACATGAACAACGGCGTAGTTCCACGTTGGGACCGCTGGGCCGGTGGCGTACCACGTCGGTGATACGTAGGCATGCGGCCCCCTAAAGATCGCGAGGGACTCGGCATCTCCAAAGCCTTCCCACTGTGGATTGCCGCGTGCGAGGTGGCCCAGAAGACGTTCGTTTTCGTGATCGACTATAAGCGGCACATGGGTCGCAGACAGTTTGCCGTGACAGGTGCTCACAAGCGTGGCAAAGCCGTACCGTTCCATGAACGCAAGCAGCGTTTCGCGATCATCAACGCGGAATGATGCTGGTATGAACATCTGCTGATGATGACTGTTTGGGCTGCCGAACTTGTATTTCTTATGCCCAGTATAGCGTCCGCGAAGTCTTGATAATCGGTCAGCTCACATAGCTTTGCTCACAGAACTCCTTGAGAGCTTTGAGCTTCTGGCGCGCTTCGGCACGCGTAGAGGTGCTTATGCGGCTTATCTGCATGTGAATCATCTCACTGATGCCCCAGCCTCTCCGTGGCCTCGGGATCAGCACCGGGGCTCTTCGATGATCCACTGATCAACGGCGAAGTTGGCCACACCTGCTTCGGCTGGCCGAGCATGTCGGCTGGACTGCGAACGCCCTGACCTCCGCGATTCAGGACGTGCGTGTAGATCATCGTAGTCTTGACGTCGTTGTGGCCGAGCAGTTCCTGCACCGTGCGAATGTCGTAACCAGCCTCCAAGAGATGAGTCGCGAACGAATGCCGCAGCGTGTGGCAAGATGCCCGTTTGCCGAGCCCCGCCTGAACCACAGCCGTGTGCACAGCGCGCTGAATGACCGTCTCGTGGATGTGATGCCGGTAGAGTCCGCCCGTCACACGGTCCCGAAACGTTCGTTCCGACGGAAACACCCACTGCCACGGCCACGCCCGCTCGGCCGCAGGCTGCTTCCTCGCGAACGCCCCGGGCAGCATCACGCGGCCGCCGCCTTCCGCTGCCTCGAGAGCGTGCACCCGTTGCTGGCGGGCGAGGAGTCGAGCGAGAGGCAAATGGAGGCACTCCGGCAGCATCGTCACCCGGTCTTTGCTGCCCTTCGCATCGCGAATCAGGAGTTCCCCCCGCTCGAGATCCAGGTCTTTTACCCGCAGCCTCAACGCCTCCAGCAGTCGGAGGCCGGCGCCGTAGAGCAGCATCCCGACGACCCACGGTCGGCCAGACAGCCCGTCGAGCACGAGGCCGACCTCGGCTTGCGTCAGCACGACCGGCAGACGCTTGGGACGACGGGCACGAACGATGCCTTCCACTCGGTTGAGCGGACGCCCAAGAACGTGTTCGTAGAGAAAGAGCAGGGCGGCCAAGGCCTGATTCTGCGTCGATGCGGCCACGTGGTGTTGCACGGCCAGGCTGGTCAGGAACGCCTGCACCTCGGCCTCGCCCATCTCGCCGGGATGCCGGCGACCATGAAATAGGATGAATCGCTTGACCCAGTGCACGTAGGCCCGTTCCGTGTTGCACGAGAGATGGCGCACCCGGATCGCCTCCCGCACACGGTCGAGGAGCCGGGGCGGAGTGGACGCAGGCTGACGCTCCCCGGGTACACGCAGGTCTGGTGGCTCGACGGGGTCTTGCATCACGATGGTCTCCTAGCAAGGAAACGAGCGTGGCCCCCGGGAGGGGCAAGAGTCACCAAGACAGGCTGGAGCCCGCCCCTACGGCCTGACGCCCAGAGCAGGGGCCAGTGCGCATGGTCGGCAACCGAGACGGTTGCCCCACGGTCGCCCGGAGGTGCGACCGCCCGCGGCTCGGGG
>Ga0208856_1000150_pt1 | contig 29871 bp, 25 predicted proteins | sample LakMenEpi13Jul12_FD_150690 | JGI IMG/M metagenome (GOLD analysis project Ga0208856, IMG submission 150690) | Freshwater microbial communities from Lake Mendota, WI - 13JUL2012 deep hole epilimnion (SPAdes) | ecosystem: Environmental > Aquatic > Freshwater > Lentic | place: Lake Mendota, Madison...
CCGAGCCGCTCAAGCCGCTCAAGGACCGCAAATTCGTCTCCATCGACCGCGACTCGTTCGACGAGGTGATGCGGCGGATGACACCTGGCGTGGAGTTCCGCGTGGAAAACACGCTGGCCGACGACGGCAGCGAGATGCCCGTCAAGCTCAAGTTTTCCTCGATCGAAGACTTCGAACCGGCCAACGTCGTCGAGCAGGTCGATCCGCTCCGCAAACTGCTCGACACCCGCAACCGTCTTCGTGAGCTGCTCAGTGCAGTGGACCGGGCCGATGGGCTGGAGTCTGAACTGGAGAAGATCCTGCAGAGCGACGACCAGATCAAGAAACTGGCGGGTGAAATGGGTATCACGGCCGCGAAGGACGCGGCTGGCGGTACCGCTCCCGATGGAACCAGCCCTGACAAGAATCCTGAAGGGGGTGCAGCATGAGCACGGGAGCAGAATCACAAGGTGCAGCGCAAGGCGCAGCCGCATCGACACAGTCGGCAGGCAGCCTGCTCGACCAAATCACCCAGAGGATGCCCAAGGCGGTTGAGAAGCCCCGCCGGGATGAACTGATTCGTTCGCTCGTGGAGGAATCGGTCAAGGGAACCATCCGCTTCGACAAAAACGTGTCGAAGACGATCACCAGCGCGATTTCGGCCATCGACGCGGTCATGTCGAAGCAGTTGGCCGCGATCATGCACAACGAGGCGTTCCAGAAGCTGGAGGGTTCGTGGCGGGGGCTGCACTATCTCGTGCAGAATTCCGAGACCGGTGCCCAGCTGAAACTACGGGTTCTCAACATCTCCAAACGGGAACTGTTCAAGGACCTCGACAAGGCCGTGGAGTTCGACCAGAGCCAGGCCTTCAAGAAAATTTATGAGGCGGAATTCGGTTCGCCGGGTGGCGAGCCCTACGGCGCGCTCATCGGCGACTACGAGTTCACGAATCATCCCGAGGATATCGATCTGCTCACCAAGATGTCGCAGGTCTCGGCCGCGGGCTTTTGTCCGTTCCTGTCGGCCGCCGACCCGGCCCTCCTCGGGCTGGAGAGCTTCGAGGATCTGTCGAAGCCCCGCGATCTGGAAAAGATCTTCCTCGACGAGTCGTTCACGAAGTGGCGGAGCTACCGCGATTCCGAGGACTCGCGGTTCGTCACGCTGACGATGCCTCGCTGCCTTTCGCGTCTGCCGTACGGCAAGAACACCAAGGTCGTCGACGCGTTCGACTTCGAGGAAGTCGACCTCGACGAGCAGGGTAATTCGAAGCCTGTTCCTCACGAAAACTATTCTTGGATGAACACATCCTATGTGCTGGCAGCCCGCCTCACCGACGCCTTCGCCAAGTTTGGTTGGTGCACGGCGATCCGCGGTGCCGAGAATGGCGGCAAAGTCGAGGGCCTGCCGACCCACGTGTTCATGGCCGACGACGGTGACAAGGCGCTCAAGTGCCCCACTGAGATCGCCATCACCGACCGTCGCGAGGCCGAGCTTTCCAAGCTCGGGTTCCTGCCGCTGTGTTTCTATAAGAACACCGACTACGCGGTGTTCTTCGGCTCGCAGACGACGCAGAAGCCCAAGAAGTATGACCGTCCGGAGGCCACGGCCAATGCGGCCATCTCCGCACGGCTTCCCTACATGATGGCCACGTCCCGGATCGCGCACTTCCTCAAGGTGATCGCCCGCGACAAGATTGGCTCGTTCATGGAACGGCAGGATTGCGAGGAGTGGCTGAAGCGTTGGATTTCCAACTACGTGACGACCGATCCGAAGCCGTCCGACGAGATGAAGGCCCGCTACCCACTCGCGGAGGCGGCCATCAAGGTGGAGGAGATTCCGGGTGCCCCGGGCAGCTACAACGCCGTGGCGTGGCTGAGGCCGTGGCTCCAGATGGAAGAACTCACGACCAGCATGCGGATGGTGGCGAAGATCCCGGCGTTTGCCAAGGGTGCTTAAAATATCAAGCGTGCTTGAACACCGAGCCTGCCTGAATACCTTGCCGGCACTGTAAACGATGGCTTCTTCGCCAACGGGCCAGCCCACATTCGGCGGACCTTCGGTGGCCACGCTGCCTGCGTCACAAACCGCGCCATCGCCTGCGTTCGGCAGCGGGCATGCTGGCCATGCATCGTTGTCGACGTTTTTCCGCGAACTGGCAGTGTCGTCCGATGCGGCGGCAGCGTCGGCCGCGGGAGCCTTGCTCGCCGCCAGCACCCCGGCCGAGGCACTGCGGGCTTGGGCCGCGGCCCGGGTGGCGGCCGGGGAGCGGGTTTCTCGGGATGAACTGGCGATGCGGCTTGGCGAAGATATCGCCGCCATCGACGACATGCTCTCCCGCCAGGCCGATGCGATCCTGCACCACCCTCGATTCCAGTCGCTGGAATCGTCGTGGCGCGGACTCGAATGGCTGGTAAAGCAGGCGGCAAGCGCCGATGCCTCGGGCGATGGCAGCGGTCGCGTGGAAGTGCGGGTGCTCAGTGTTTCCAAACGCGAATTGGCCCGCGACCGCTCGAGCGCCGTGGAATTTGATCGCTCAGTCATCTGGCGCAAGGTCTACGAGGAGGAATTCGGCACCGCCGGCGGCACCCCCTACGGGATGCTCGTCGCCGATTACCAGTTCAGCCACCATCCCGACGATGTGAACCTGCTGACAGGGCTGACGGAGGTGGCGGCCGCGTCTTTCTCACCGCTGCTCGCGACGCCGGCTCCGGAGCTGATGGGCGTCGATTCGAATGCCCAGTTGAACACGTTCGCCGACCTCAAGACCTACCAGTCTGGTCCCGACTTCGTGAAGTGGCGGGCGCTGCGGCATCGCGAAGAGAGCCGATTTCTCGGGCTGCCGTTGCCAAATGTCCTGGGTCGCCTGCCCTACAACGGCTGGATCGGGCAGCCTGAGGCCGAGGCTTCGTTCGAGAAGTCTTGGGCCACGCGTGGATTCCGCTACCGCGAAGAGGTCGACGGCCCCGGCACAGGCAACCGGCTCTGGATCAGCGCTATCTGGCCGCTGGCCGCGGTCGTGTTGCGGGAGTTCGGCCGCACGGGCTGGTTTGCCGACATTCGCGGCGGCTCGCGCGGAAAGGAAGGCGGAGGGGTGGTGGAGGGCCTGCCGGTGGAGGGCTTCGACGGGTTCACCCTTGAAGCGGCTGCCCGTGGCCCAACGGAGGTGCTCGTCACCGATTCAGCGCAGGGGCAGCTTGACGAGGCCGGGCTGATTCCCCTCTGCGGCACCGGCCCCGATGGACGGGCCGTGTTCCATTCCAATGCCTCCCTGCACGAGCCGGAGAAATTTGATTCGCCGATCGCCACGGCCAACGCCCGCATCTCGGCGATGCTGCAGTACATGCTCTGCGTCTCCCGGTTCGCCCACTTCCTCAAGGTGCTTGCACGCGATCGGGTCGGATCATTCGCAGAAGCGATCGATCTGGAGAAATTCCTCAACGAGTGGATCAACAATTACGTGACCCCCGACGATCGGGCTTCCGCGGAGGTCCGCGCCAGGCTGCCGCTGCGGGCCGCCAGCGTGGAGGTGCGGGAGGAGCCGGGCACGGCAGGAGCCTACCGCGTGGTCATGCGGCTCCAGCCGCACTTCCAACTCGATCAAATCGACGCCACGCTCAAGCTCGTGACCACGGTCCACCGGAGCGAGCAGCGGTAGCACGATGACAAACATCGTTTGCGGGTAGAATTTCTCGGTCCCATTTCTGAGGAGTCCACACTATGGAAACGGTCAGCAAACTTTTGAAGTCGGGCAACCTGGCGGCAGCCATCGATGCCACCACAGCCAAGGTCAAATCCGCCCCCGCCGATCTCGATGCCCGCTGGCTGCTCTCCGAGCTGCTGGTGGTCTCCGGCCAAAATGACCGGGCCGACCAGCAGCTCGACGCCCTGATGAATCTGGAGCCACGGGCCTCGGTGACCGCCGTCCCGGTGCGGCAGCTGCTGCGGGCCGAGGCGGCGCGGCGACAATTCTTCGAAGAGGGCCGCGTGCCGGAGTTGATCGACGGTGCCGACGATGCCATCCGCGCCCGTCTCGAAGCGTTCGTGCTGCTGCGGGCTGGTGACCGGGCCGGCGCGGGCCGGATCGTCGAACAGGCCGAGAAGGATCGTCCGGCGCTGGCCGGGAAGATGGGCGACCGCAGCTTCAGCGACGTTCGCGACCTCGATGATATTACCGCCGGAGTGTTCGAGGTGTTGACCCACACGGGGAAGTATTACTGGATCCCCATGAATCGGGTCGACTCCATCGACTTCGTGCCGGCGGAGCGGCCGCTCGATCTTGTCTGGCGTCAGGCCCACATGGTGGTCCGCGATGCGTTCGAGGCCGACGTTCACCTGCCGGCGGTCTACGGCACGCTCCAGGGGACTGACGATGCGTCGCGACTCGGGCAGCGGACGGATTGGCTGGGAGAGGAAGGCGAGGCTGTAGTCGGCGTCGGGAGACGGCTGTTCGTGCTCGACGGGGAGAACACGATCGACATGATGGAACTCCAATCCCTGCGATTTGGCTGATTGTCCACGGACCGTTCCACAACCTGATCCCCTGCCATGCCAGATCCTATTTCCACCCACGAACTGTTGCTGCCCAGCCTGCTCGACCGGCTGCTCGACGACAGCCCGGAGCAGTCTTCCGAACCGCTCTGGCATGAGGGGCTGGTGCTCAAGGTGATCAAGCGGGGCCTCTGCCGCGATATGCAGGAACTGCTCAATGCGCGGCGGCCGCTGGATCAGATCCCGGAGCAATACACGGAACTGCGGACATCGCTGCTCAATTTTGGCCTCCCCGACCTGCAAAGCCTGGAAGTCCGTGAAGACCATGAACTCTCCTCCATCTGCCGCCGGATTGAGGAGGCGATCGCGGCCTTCGAGCCGCGTCTGCGACATGTCGACGTGGTGCCCCGGCTCGACGGCCAGGACCGCCGGCCGATCGACCGGCGGCTGCGATTTGTCATCGAGGCGGAGCTTGTCGTCGAGCCGCTGCGCGAGTCGATCCGGCTGGTCTCCTCGCTCGATTCAGGCAGCGGCGACTTTCTCGTGGAGGGATTGACGTGATCGACGACCTGCTCCCGTTCTACGAACGTGAACTAGCGGTCTTGCGCCGGCGTTCGGGCCAGTTTGCCGAGCAGAATCCGAAGATCGCCGGCCGGCTCAACCTGGGCCGAGACGACTCGCAGGATCCGCACGTCGAGCGGCTGTTGCAGGGGGTCGCCTTCCTCAACGCCCACCTCACCAAGCGGCTTGACGATGATTTTCCCGAGTTGGCCGAAGCGTTGCTCGACCTGCTCTATCCGCACTACCTGCGGCCGCTGCCTTCGATGACGATCGTCGAGATGGCGATCGATCCCAAGCAGGCGGCGTTGATCGACGGCCACCGCGTGCCGCGGGGATCGCTCTTGGAGTCGGAGCGGATCGACGGGGATGTCTGCACCTACCGCACCTGTTTCGACATGTCTCTCTGGCCTGTGAAAATAGCGGCGGCGAAGCTCTCTGGCCCGCCGTTCCGCCTGCCGATCCTGCCACCGGCCAGCACGCAGTCGGTTCTTGAGATCGAAATCGAGCCGCTGTCGAAGGCGATTCCGATCGGCAAGATGAATTTCGGCACGCTGCGTTTCCACCTCCACGTGGGGGCCGGACAGCCGATCTACCTGCTCTACGAACTCTTGCTCACTCGCTGCGTGGGGATCGTGATCTCCAGCGGGCCCGAAGACCCTTCTCCGGTCGTGCTCCCGCGGGAGCGGCTCGTCGCCGCCGGCTTCGATACCGCGGATGCTTCAGTTCCCACCGATCCGCGGGCGTTCCCCGGCTACCGGCTCCTGTCGGAACTTTTCGCCATGCCGCAGAAGTTCCTGTTCATCGATCTCGAGGGACTATCGCCGAGTGTCATCGGCCGCTTGAACGATCGGATGTGCGTCTCGATCCTGCTCTCGGCCGCGAGCCGGGAGCTGGAGCGACTGGTGTCACCGGCGGCGATCCGTCTCGGCTGCACGCCGATCGTGAACCTGTTTCCTCACCGGCTGGATCCGCTACGGATCACGGGCACGCGGTCGGAATACTGCCTGGTGCCGGACGTCCGTCGCCCCCGCAGCCTGGAGATCTACACGATCGATTCCGTCCGCGGCAGCACGCCCGGCGGCAAGCCCTTCAGCGTGCTGCCGTTTTATTCCCCCTCGACGGTCGTGGCAGGAAACGTCGCCCCAGCGCCGGGCACGGCGATTCCAATGCGCTGGTCGGCCATGCGACGGACGCACGTGGAACCGCGACCGGACGGAGGCGCGGATGGTGCCAGCGACATGTGGATGGCGCTCGTTGACGGCGAGGGCGGCCCGACCCGCATGCTCGACGTCACGATCCACTGCGAGGCAACCTGCACGAATCGCAACCTGCCCAGCCGCCTGCCGTTTGCGGTGGGCCGGCCCCGCTTCGCGCTCACCGAGGGCCAGGGGCCGGTGGGGTCGATCACCTGTCTCAACCGTCCGACGCGTCCGCTGCGCCGCCAGCCGGGCCGTGGCAACGCCTGGCGGCTGATCTCGCACCTGTCGCTCAACCATCTGTCGCTGGTGGACGGCGGCGAAGGCCGGGCATCGCTGGCCCTGCGTGACATGTTGAACCTGTATCTGAACGCCGACCTCGATGACTTCAGCCAGAAGCAGCGCTGGATCCAGGGCCTCAGCGACATCCGCAGCCGCCGCATCGCCGGCCGCGTTCCCGGTCGGTTTGGCGGTGTGGCCCAGGGGTTGGAAGTGACGCTGGTCCTCGACGAGAGCCAGTTCATCGACAACACGGCCTATCTATTTTCCTCGGTCTTGGAGCGGTTCTTCGGCTCGTGGGTGACGATCAACGCGTTCACGCGCATGATCGCCACGTCCCGCCAGCAGGAAAGCCGTAAGGAGCAATGGACATGGCCGCCGCGGGCGGGGAACCGGGTACTCGCCTGATCAACAGGCTGGTCACCGCCCCTCATCAATTTGATTTTTTCCAGGCTGTGCGGCTCGCGCAGAACGCGGCCTATCTCGACGCCGTGGCGGAGGGTCGGGAACCTCCCTGCGAGGTCGGATCGACCGCCGCGAATGCCGAAGCAGATCCGCCGGTGACGTTTCACTGCGCGGTGACCCTCGGGTTTCCGGGAGCGGCGATCACCCGCGCCCAAATCCTCCCGGAGGCGCACGGCAAGTGGGACGAGGCCCGGAGCGAAGCAGCCGTCGCCGCAGAGGGTGAAACGGCCACGCGGGTGCCGCGGATGGACCTCGACGTCACCTGCTTTGGGCTGGTCGGGCCAACGGGTAGTCTGCCGCTCTTCTATACAACGCTGGTCATCGATCGCATCCGCCGGTTTCGCGACCACAGCCTGCAGGCCTTCCTCGACGTCTTCAACCAGCGGGCGATCTCGCTGCTCTACCGCGCGTGGGCCAAATACCGTCAGCCTGTCCAACAGGAGCGGACGATCCTTCGCGGCGTCGGCACCGAATGGGACGACGGCGCGGCCAGACCGCGCGACGCAATCACGGCGGCGGTCGCCTGTCTGGTCGGCCTCGGAGGGCGTGGTCTGGGCGGGACAATGGCGATCGATGACGCCGTCGTCTTCCGTTATGCAGGCCACTACTCCCACTTCCCGCGGTGCGCCGAATCGCTGGAACTGCTGCTCACCGATCTCTATGGCGTGCCGGTGCAGGTGCATCAGTTCATCGGCCGCTGGCTCGACCTCGAAAAGCCAGACCAGACGCGGCTGGGCACCCGCGAGCATCCCGACGGCTGGAACACGCAACTCGGGAGCATGGCGATCGCCGGGTCGCGAGTCTGGAGCGTGCAGTCGGTGCTTGAAATTACAGCCGGTCCGCTGTCGCTCGAGCAGTTTCGCCGCCGGCTGCCGGGCACCCGCGAGCTCGCGAAACTCGGCGATCTCGCCCGGCTCTACATCAATCTCAATTACGACATCCGCGTGCGGCCGATCCTGGCGGCGGCAGATGTGCCTATGACGAGGCTCGGCGGCGCGATGGTGGAAGCGGATGGCTCGCCGGCCGGCAGCCGGCTGGGCTGGACGACCTGGCTGCTCAGCACGCCATCAGCCGTCGACCGTCAGGATGCCGCGTTTGCGGTCTTGCCGTAGAAGGTCGGCAGCCGGCCGATCGCTTTGGCTTGCGCGGGTGAACCGCTGCATGATCGCGTTGAAACGCCGGGGGCCGCGCTGCAGAGCCTCACAATTGACGGCCCGGCGGCCGCACCATAGCCTGTCGCAGTGAGAGCAGGACGAGGCGTGTGTCGTTCCCTATCGGAAAGCGAGCCATGGCAAGCGCAAGCGTTTCCAGTGTCAGCGGCATCAGCGCCGTGCTGAATCTCGACGATGGTGAATTCAAGGCACTGACCGTCCTAAAGTTTCGCTACGAAGAGGAACTGGGCCAGCCCTTCGCAGTCGAGATTGAACTGCAATCAACGAGTGGCGTTCTCGCAGAACTCAAAAAACTGTTGCCAAACAGTGTTGTCGGCCGGACTCTGGTCGTCACGATCTCCGGCAGAGACGGACCGATCCGGCACTTCCATGCCATCATGGAAACGTTCGTGGCGGTCGACAATACAGGCGCTTTCAACCGCTATCGAGGCACCGCCGTGCCTTGGTATTCGCTGCTAAAGCTAGCTGAAAACAGCAAAATCTATCCCGACACAGACATTAAAAAATTGCTCAACATAGTCCATAAGGACTTTGGGTTTACGGCTGACACATTTCAGTTGAATGTCCATGAGGGGCAAAGACCCTTCTCCCAGTGGAATACTCGCACGCAACATCGCGAGACATATTTCGAGTTTTTGCGGTGACCTGCCCCCATGAATGGAACCAGTTTCTATCACCAGGGTAGACCTGCCAAGGGATCGCCCCTGTCCGCTTGGTGAGGCGTAGCCGAACCGAGCGGACAGGGGCGGCGCGACTCCGGGGCCGGGGGTCGGTACCCCAGCGAGCTGTGCGGGCGGCCGGTGTTGTAGGCCTTCCGCCAGCGACTGATGAGCACCTTCGCTTCAAGGAGGGTGTCGAAGACTTCGCGGTCCAGCAGCTCGTCTCGCAGTTTGCCGTTGAAGCTCTCCACGTAGCCGTTCTCCCAGGGCGATCCCGGCTCGATGGAGAGCGTCTTCACCTCGACCCGCTCGAGCCATTCACGAACCCGCTTGGCGGTGAACTCGCTGCCGTTGTCGCTGCGGATGTGTTCCGGCACACCTCGGCGCACGAACAGATCGCTCAGCCGCTCCAGCACGTCCTCGCTCGTTAGCTTGCGAGCCACGTCGATCGCGAGACACTCCCGCGTGAACTCGTCCACGATCGTCAGCATTCGGAACGCACGGCCGTCCGCCGTCCGGTCCATCACAAAGTCGTAGCTCCACACATGGTTCCGGTGCGTCGGCCGAAGCCGAATGCACGACCCATCTCCAAGCCAGAGTCTTCGCCGCTTTGGCTGTTTCGCAGGCACCTTGAGGCCCTCCTGTCGCCAGATCCGTTCCACTCGCTTGTGGTTCACCCACCAGCCTTCGGCCCGCAGCAGGGCCGTAATACAAGGGAGCCGTAACGCCCGTATTCGCTGGCCATCCAGACGATCCGCTTCACGAGCCGTGGCTCATCGTCGGCAACACTCGCCGTCCGGCGGTGCGTGTTCCTCGCCTGCCCCAGCACCCGGCATGCCCGGCGTTCGGTCACCTCATCGCGGCCGAGCGTGTCACGCACATGCTCGACCGCCTGACGCCGCTTCGCCGGGCTCAGAAGTTGAGCTGCGCACGCCTTCGGCAGCCCGATGCAGCCTCACGAAGGATTGCCTTATCGAGTTCGGCGTCCGCCAGGAGCCGCTTCAGCCGAGCGTTCTCCTTCTCGAGATCCTTCAGTCGCTTCGCCTGATCCGTCCGCAGCCCGCCGTACTCCCGCTTCCGAGGGAGTACGTCTGCTCGGTCACGCCAAGCTTCCGGACCACCTCGGGCACCGTCTTCCCTTGTGCCAACCCAACCTCAGCCTCGCGGAGCTTCCCGATAATCTGCTCCGCCGTGAACTTCTTCCCTCGTGCCATCTCTCGACCTCCCTTGGTTTGCAACCACCAGAGATTCTCTCTCTGGAAGTGGCGACGTTTAAGGGGGGCAGGTCAGCAGCCGCTCGCCGGATCGGCCCAGACAGTTGCCGCAGCAGAAGCGACGGTGGCGGACGCTTCCCGTGGAGTCATGGCCAGCGAGTTCTTGAATGGGAGCGAACGGCGAAGCTCCGGGCCGCTCACCCCAGATGGATCGTCTTGCCGTCGATCGTCACGTCGTCGTCGGCCAGCTCGGTGATCCGGCCGGCCTTGAGGTCGTAATCCCCTTCCACCTTCGTGTGCATCCTGCCGATCCGGCGGTGGAGCGTTTCGGTGATCCACTGGGTGGCGTCGTTAAATCGCTCGAAGAGGTGGCGGGCCGTGAGTTCGAGCTTGGTGGCCACGATCTCCACGAGGTCGCTCTTAAGGAACACCCCGTCCTTGGCCAGCATCTCGATCCGGCCCCGCGGAGCGTGAAACTCGATGTCGCCAGGCGCCGTGAACGTAGTCGTGCCGGTACCCTCGAGCACGCCGATCACATACCACTCCGTGCCGCGGCTGATCACGAGCACGGTGTCGCCCACGACCGGGGCATAGCTCTGTGCCACGGCGATGCGGGCCGTGCAGCGGCCGCCCGGATGGTCGAGCTCCACCTGTTTGTACGACACCGCCGCCACGGTGGCCGGGCCGAGATAGGGAGCCTCGGGAGCCGGCGCGGCCGGTGGCTCGCGGAGCAGTTCTTCGACGGCGAGATGGGTGTTTTTAAACGTGGGTTTCATGCGGCAACTCCGGTCGGCACGCCGTGCGGCGCCGTCAGGCAAGCTGCGGGCATTGTAGCAGACGGAACGGGGCGGCATCTTCCCGATGGCTCGGCCTCGTCTCCCCGGAACAGGCACTCGGGTGCTGCCCCAGAGCACTCGCCTCTCGGCTAAGGGAAATGAAAACAGGCGGGCGAGATTCGGCTACACTTCATCGAAAATGCCGCCCGCCGCCATCTGCCCCCTTTGTCTACAAAACGTGCATGCTGCCGATGACCTCTTTTCTGATCATCTGCGGTGCCATCCTAGGCGGCACAGGAATGTTCGCCGGCACGTTTGCGGCCCACGCGGTCGGAAGTATCTGCAATTCGCCGATCCAGATTCGCAACTGGGACGCGGCTGTCAGGTCTTGGCTCGTGCACTCGCTCGTGATTCTTGTGGCCGGCGTCCTTTCGCTAGCTCCTCAGGCCTCCGCCGCCCGTGGCCTGCTGACAACGGCCGGCGTGCTGTTTCTGATCGGAACAGTTCTCTTCAGCGGCTGCCTGGCGGCCTTTGCGGTGACTGGCCGAACGATGTTCGCTGCGATCGCGCCGCTGGGGAGCCTCGCGCTGATCATCGGTTGGTCCGTGCTGGCCTGGGCTGGATGCTGCATCCACTGAAGGCGAGGCATTCCCACGGACAAGAGTGAGGCAAATCGTTGCCGCTACCAGCGAATTCCGCTAGCTTCATGCAGGATAGAGTCCCATCGTCTTGTCGATAAGTGTACCCACTCATGACGGGAGTAGCGATATGGCATTAAAGTGGTTTGAGAATATGGGAACGCAACTCAATTCCAAGGCGTGGAGTGAGTCAGTCGAAGAAGCTAAAGTCACGAACGTGTTCGGCCTCGCCTGGAACTACTACGTCGCGTATACGAAGTTCATTACCGGCTTGGATTTGACGCTGGACATGGATGTAAAGGCAGAGTTTTTCTACGCTTGGACTTACAAAATTGGCTACGCAAAAGAGACGAATTTTAACAGCGCAACCAAGGTATCGGCTAACGAGTGCGTTAATGACTTCCACACATCCGTCTCTTCTGCATGCGGATCGGTGCAAAGCGTTATTTCTGAAGCATTTGCCCAAATCACGGCCCGTACGAACAACGTTGAAGAAGACACCCTCATCGTCGGCGAGGCAACCCACGACTATAACGTGTTAACCCAGGTGATAAACGAAGCTTTTGAATCCAATGTTGGTGGCGCAGTTACAGAGAACTCCAGCACGCGAGCGATTACCACCGGCGAGTTGAATATTACTGCGACAGAGACAAATATTGGAGGAATTGTGAGCCTCGGGGACTGAGGGTGCGTGTGCATGAAAATGCTATTGCGAGGCACCGAAGCGATCGCGAGTGGTTGGGTCATCGCCAATTTTCCGGACAGTCAGCCAGGCGCTGTCGCGGGCCTCGGAGCAAGTTTCTTCGTCAAGGCGATGTACCGCCTTCGGCCGGATGATGTGCCAATTCCATGGACTGATGGCCCCGTGACTGGGTGTGGCGATGTCGCTCCAGAGGGCAATCCGTTTCATGGCATCTCGTATGCCTCCGACTGGGTACCCTACAAGCCGTTCGGCGAGTTTATGGCCGTGGGCACGGCCTACAGCCCGTCGCGCACGGGAAACGTTGCGTTTCAGGTGCGCATGCACGTTGGGGGCGCTTTCAAGTCGCTCGATGTGACTGGCGACCGCGTCTGGCACACCTCATTGCTCGGCTTGCACAGTCCCGGGCCCGCGTCGACTGTCAAGGCAGTGCCGCTGAGCTATGCCCATGCGTGGGGCGGCCCGAAGTATTCGTTCAACCCCGTTGGCCGCGGCTTTCGAACCGATGCCATGCCCAATCTGGAGGTGCCCGGGGACCATGCCTTGAAATACACAGCCGAGGCGCAGCCGGCCGGCTTTGCGCCGATTCCGCCGTCGTGGCCGCAGCGAAGCTCGAAACTGCGTGGGCCCGACGGCCAGTGGCGGCGGCATCGCTGGCCCTGGCTGCCGGAAAAGTTCGACTACACGTTTTTCAACGCCGCGCCGCCGGACCAGTGGATAGACGGTTTTTTTCGAGGGGATGAGTCGCTGCAGTTTGACAACATGCATCCCGAGCATGCCGTCTATACGACCCGTCTCCCGGGCATGCGAGCACGATGCTTCGTGACCAAGCGACAAGGCGATGACGATTCACAGCCTGCGAGCCTCTGCGAGGTGCCACTGTCGCTCGACACGCTGTGGGTCGACATGGATCAGGAGAAATTGGCGCTCGTCTGGCGGGGCCGTACGCCGGTGCGGTCGGTCAAGCTGCGCGACGTTGAGAGTCTGCTTGTGCTGCTTGAGCCTCTCGACGAGCCCGATCATCCGCTTGCGTATTACGAGGCGATGTTTGCACAGGAACCGGTAGTTGCAGCGGCTCCGCCAGCGATGGCCCGCGAGAGGCCTGATTTTGCGGCGATGAAAGCCGACCTTGAAGCGAAGGTCGAAGACGTAAAGAAAGAAATTGCCGAGGTGGAGAAACTCGCTCAGCAGGTCATGAACGGTCCGCAGATGGCCAAGATCAAGGCCGCAGGGCATGTTCCGCCCCCGCCGCAGGAGTTTGCGGCCGCCGTGGCGGCGGCGCAAGAGAGCGGTGAGAAGCAACTTGCTCGGGTGCGCGAGGCGCTGCAGAGAAACCCGGCTGCCAGTGCGGAGCAGATGGAGGCCGCGAAAAAGGCCTCGACACTCCTGTCCCAGGGACTCGCCGACCTGCTGGCGCTTCCGGCACAGTTCGCGGCCAAGCAGGCTGATTTTGACGCGAAGATCGCCGCCGCGTTTCCTCCCAAAAAGGTGATCGACCGCACCGCGTTCGATGTGGAGGCGGCGCGTCGGGAGGGGTTTGCCAACGCAAAATTGCGGGATGCCGATTTCAGTGGCCTAGACCTGTCGGGCGTTTCGTTCGCGGGAGCCTTTCTGCGAGGGGCCAAGTTTGCCGGTGCCAAACTCTGCGGGGCCGATCTGTCAGGAGCCAATCTTTGCGCCGCCGATCTGAGCAGCACCGATCTCTCGGGTGCTCGGCTTGATCATGCCGATCTGCAGAAGGCGATCGTGGCGGGCGCGGTCTGGAAGCAGACGTCGCTGGCGCAGACAAAGCTCAGCCGCCTTGATTTGACAAGGGCTGATTTTTCCAGCGCTACAGGTCAGCGGCCCGACTTCACCGAGGCGACTCTAGCGAGCGCAACCTTCTGCGGAGCGAATCTTCCGCAGGCGGTATTTCGGAAAGCAGTCCTCACCGATGCCGACTTCACCCACGCGCAACTCCAGGGTGCCGATCTGAGTTTTGCAAAGGCCGCTGGAGTCCGTATGGCCGATTCCGACCTGTCGCGGCTGCGGGCCGGCCACGGCGCTGACTTCAGCAACGCCGACCTCAGGCGTATCAAGGCCGACGGATCGATCTGGACGGGGGCCAATCTCGCGAAAGCCAATTTCCAACAGGCAACGCTCGTGCGGGCGAGATTTCCTGAAGCCTACCTGTCGGAGGTGATCTTCGATCGCTGCGATCTGGCCCACGTGGTCTTCGAGGATGCACAATTAAACGGCGGTGTCTTGACGAATGCCAATCTCCTCCGCGTCGCATTCGACCGGGCTGATCTCACCGATGCGTCCTTGGATAACGCCAACCTCTACGAGGCCGGCTTCTGGGATGCCGTGCTGCTGCGGACCAGCTGGGAGGGCGCCGAGGCCACCGAGTCGCTCGTCGAGCAGATAGGCGGAGGAAAGCGATGAAGTTTTCATTGGATCCCGCTGGCGACGTGACGATGACGCCGCTTTCCCGGAAGCAGGCGGAAGCCCGGATCGCCGCCAAGCAGCCACTCGACGGCGTCATGCTCCGAGAAATGGATCTATCGCACTGCGATCTGTCGCACATCACCTGCAAGAAATCGGTGTTCATCAAGGTGAACTTTCGCGGGGTCAGCTTTGAGGGTGCGAAGTTCTCGCAGACGCTCTTCCAGGAATGTCAGATGGCGGGCGCCCACGCCACCGGCGTGACGCTGCATCAGTCTCCCATGGTGCAATGCAACCTCACGGGCGTGAGCTTTGCCGGCGGCAATCTCGACCAAAGCGCATTCATCGACTGCATTCTCGAACAGGCGGACTTTTCCGGCTGCACGATGACGTGGGCCTTGCTGGCTGAATGCAAGGCGAAAGGAGGGGTGCTGCGCGGAGCGAAGATGCATCGCGCGGCACTCATGGAGAGTGACTTCAGCAATGCCGATTTCACGTCCGCCGATTTGACCAACACCGTCGTCAAAGGTTCGAAGGTGGTCGGGGCGGTGTTTGCTGACGCAGTCGTGGATCACACCGTATTCAACGACGCGAATCTCACCGACGCCGATCTTTCGCGGGCTCTCCATACAAAACCACTCTTCATGGGGTGCGTGCTGAAGGGAAATATTCTGCTCCCGCAGAACTGCGACGCTTTCTATTTTTCCAACTCCGATCTTTCGGCCATCGATCTGTCTCGAAAATCGTTCAAAAAAGCGATGATGATCGGCGTCACGCTCGACGGCACAAATCTCGCTGGCAGCGATCTGACATCGGCCATGCTTCAATCGGCCACACTGTGCGGGACCGATTGCACGCAGGCCACGCTCGCCAGCGCCTTGCTTATGAAAGCAAATCTCACTGGTGCGAAACTCGACTCGGCTGTCGTGAGCAAGGCCCGTTTGCGGGATGCCACGCTCAGCGACGCGTCCTGCCGAAACACCAATTTCACAGGCGCAGATCTCCGCGGGGCGGTCTTCACCGACGAGCAAATGCGGGAGGCACTGCTGCCGGCAACGCTCCACTCCGGGCGCTCGTTTCGGGGCGTCGATCTGGCGAAACGGGACCTTTCCGAGTGCACGTTTACCGAGTGTGATTTTGAGGAGGCCAACCTCCAGGCGGCCACGCTCAACGGCACGCGGTTTGAAAAGTGCAATCTTATCAAAGCCAACCTCAGAGAAACGCAGCAGGATCGCTCGACCTTCTGCGACTCAAATCTATCGGGGGCAACGTTTGCACAATCGCGCATGAAAGGCTGCACGCTGCGGGGTGTTGAGCTCGACAAGACCGATTTTAGCGACGTGCAGTTTGCGCACACACCGCTCGAAAACGTGCCACTGCTGACGGTGCGTCTTGCTGGAGCCACGCTCGAGAAGTGCCGCATGCGCAACGCAAAACTCGCCGGCATGGATCTCGCCGGCGTCGTGTTTCGCGATTGCCTGATGACGGGCGTCGACCTGTCGGGGGCCGTGCTCACCGGGGCCACGATCAAAGGCTGCAACTGCAGTGGCGGCAATCTCACCGGCACAGACGCCAGGCAGGTGCAGGGGGCGAATGCCGATTTCACCGGGGCCACGCTCGATAATGCTGATTTCAGCGGCGCGCATCTTCTGCAGGCTGTGTTTTCCAGCGCGTCGCTGGCCGGAACAAAGCTAGTCGGCTGCGAGTTGCGGCAGACGCTGTGGCTGAAGGCGAAGGCCCCGCGGGCAACGTTTGAAAACGCGAAGCTCTGCTACGCCGATCTGTCCTACGCCGATCTCACGTCGGCCGTGTGCAGGGGTGCCGACTTCACGGGGGCCAATCTGCATGCCGTCGTCAAGGTCAAAGCCGACCTGACGGGGGGCGTGTTGGTGAAGACAAAGACCACCGATGAAAAACGGCTGCGTGCCGAATCATGGCGACCGCCGCCGCTGCCGGCGTCAACTTAGCTCGACGGTGTCTACCGTCTCGGCCGTGATCTCACCGCCCCAGCAGCACAGGCACTTGCTGCTGGAATCGAGAGCGGGCATGCCCTCGATCAGGATCGTCGGCATTCCCGGTGTCCACGGAGCGGTAACCGGCACGCACGGCGCGTAGACGCCGGTCACTGCAAATTCCGCATTCTCGGGATTCGCCATCGACTGGCACATCACGAACGAGAGGATGTTGTCCATCGGAATCGACGCCGCGATGTTGGCCGCGAACGGGCCATCGGCGAGCACGGTTGGCTCATCGACGACCAGCGTCATCGGCATCAAGCCGAACGAGCACTTGATCACCGAACCCATGTTGACAAGTTCACCGGCCATGAGTGGTGTCTCCGGGTAGAAGAGGATCGTGAGAGAATAGTACGGTCGACGGCGGGTGTGCAACGAGGCGGAGGCTGGCCGACGGGGACGGGTGGCCCGGTCAGGTTTTTCCGATTTGGAGCTTGGTCTCGTCAGTCGGCGAGTAGACCTCGATCACCTGGTCTCCGGCAGTCGGTGTGAATTGCAGATAGTTGCCGCCGTCGTCCTGGACGATCAGATTCTGCGCATTGTCTGGCATCGACAGTGGCGGCGAATTGTTGCCGTTGTAGAGCGATCCGATGACCACTGGCCTGTTCGGGTCGCCCTCTTCGAACGCCACGGCTACTTCACATCCCAATCGCGGCACAAATACCGCGCCCCAGCCCGGACCGGCCCAGAATTGCGTGCACCGCACCCAGGCTGAACTGTTGTCGTTGCTCTGGCCATAGCGATCCCAGCGAAACTGGAGCCGCAGGCTGCCTTGGGCATTGGTGTAGGGCGTGGCCACATCCTGGCCCGGCGGCCCGACCACGACGGCCGTCTGCACCCCGGCGATCCGGGGCTGCGGCGTCGTCCGCGCCGGACGAAAGCTGACGTTGGACGGAATCGCCTCCACGCGGCACACGTGTTTGAATCGGCCAATCGACTCGGATCCGTGTGTTGCTGATTCGTCCGGCAGAGGATCGATAGAAAGATCGATCCCCGTCGTCAGATAGCCGCGATTGCAGTCTGACTGCGGGTGGTCGGTGAGTTTGAAAGTCGTGCCCGCTGCAAACCCCCAGCAGTGGGCCGTGCCCTCAAACCGCGATTCGCGACAGGCCTGCTCCTCGATTCTGATGCGGGCCACCGCATTGCCCAACGACTGCTTCATGTAGCCGCCCGGATAGTCGTACAGTTCCATGTCGCCGTTCGGGCAGGACTGCACTGCGGAGTCCTGCGCAAGCAGGGCAGAATCGGGGCTTCGGTAGTCGTAGTCCTTGGCCGCATACTTCCCTGAACGGAGGCGTTTGATCGCCGTCCAGTGCGACACGTGTTCCAGGCTTTCGTCCGTCCGAGCGTCTCCGCGATAGGGCACCGAGGCGTATCCGGAATTCGACTGATACGACGAAGATGAGTCGCAGAGCACCAGCGTGTGGCTGTCGGCGGTGTGGACGTGGTGGTACGCGATGCCGAACCGCTGCATCAGGCGGTGGACGAAGTTGGCGTGCGTCTCGTTGTATTGCACGCAAAACTCCAGCGGAACGTAACTCTCGATCAGCCCTGAGCTGTCAAAGTCGGAAAAGTTCAGTCCTTGAAAAACGGTCGCCAAAACGTCGGGGGCCGATTTCTGCTGGAAGATCCGGGCGTCGGAACCCAGTTCCAAGAGTGCGAGCCACGGCCCCATCACGATCCGGTAGCGGGTCGTGTCGCCGGCGGCCGCCTCCTGCGAAGCCTCGAGGACGATGCCGTTGAAATATCGCTCGCCACCCTCGGGGAGCATCACCGTCACCGTCACGGCTCCACCGAGCAGTGCCCCCAGATCGACACTGTCGGCGTCAGACTGGAGTTCCAGCACACCCTCAAACGGTTCGCTGAGGCGGTCACGAAACCGGAACGACCGCAGCTGAAAGGTGTCGGATCCGAGAACGGTCTTGACCGAAACGTTCTGTACGACGGCGGCCGAACTGGCCTGGTGCTGCACCATGGTCACCGATTCTGTTGGTTTGGGTCAGGGGCCGAAGAAGACCTTGGTCTGGCTGGCATGAACCTGGTTGCCGACCGGCATGTTGCTGTTGGCCGTGTTGTTGTGGGCCACCATCACGCCGAGGTAGGCGGCTCCATGCCCCTCCACAAACACCTTCCGACTGCCAATCTTGATCCGGCAGGGGCCGGCCACCGATCCCGACACCACACCGCCGCCGGTGCCCGCCTCGTTGCCGGTGCTCATCCAGATTTCGGTGTTGGTGGTGGCCCCATGCTTCCCGACGATAAACACTTTTTGGGCGAGAGTCGGCAGCGTGGCCTGCTGAAGCGCGGCGACGTTGGTGTAGGCGACGGGCACCTCCGTCTCGGCATCCGTCGCAATGCCCGCTTGGGCATCTGTGGGTGTCTTGCAGACGTCGTTGTGGGCTACGCAGATACCGGCTGGACCGTTGTTCGAGGCGGGGAACGACATGGTTCGTACCTCTGCGGTGGAGAGACGGCGGCAGCCAGACGTTGGCCAGACACTACAAACGCATGAGAATATCCGCTCGGGCTCTGGGGAGCAAAGAACAACCCGAACAGCCAGTCTGCCTCAGGCCGCATTCCGGGTCGTGGTTTCCTGCGTGGAGAGGCGATACACTGCCGGCCACTGCTTCAGCCTGCCTCTGGTCCACCACGCACTCCAAGGGCTCTGCCACTATGGCCGGACTTGATCTCAAGGGTCTCATCGGCAAGCTAAATCCTTCGTGCCAGCGGGCCCTGGAAGGGGCAGCGGGTCTCTGCCTCTCGAAGACCAACTACAACGTCGAGATCGAGCATTGGCTTGTCAAACTGCTCGAGCAGCCGGGCAACGACATCTGCCTGTTGCTGAAACTTTTTGACGTCGATCAGGCCAAACTGCTCGGCGACCTGGCCAAGGCGATCGACAAGTTCAAGACTGGCAACTCGCGGCCGCCGCTCCTCTCCCCCGAGGTGTGCGTGCTGGCGCGGCAGGCGTGGCTCGTGGCCAGCGTCGATCACTCCGAAAACAAAGTCCGCGGCGCCTGGATTCTCCAGGCCCTGCTCTCCGAGGAATCGATCGCCCCGCGGGCGCTTGCCGCCTCCGATGAACTGCGGAAGATCACCCCCGACGTGTTGGCCCGCGAGGCCACCCGTGTGTTTCAGCGGTCGATCGAGTCGGATCTTCCGGGCTCAGATGCCGACGCCAACAGCGGCAGCGGAACAACGGGCCCTGACGGTAAGCCGAAGGGCCCGACCACGACCCCCAATCTCGACCAATACACGGTCGACCTCACCGCGCGGGCGAAGGCGGGCAAGATCGACCCCGTGCTCGGCCGAGAGGCGGAGGTGCGGCAGATCGTCGACATCCTGATGCGTCGGCGTCAAAACAACCCGATCCTCACCGGCGAGGCGGGCGTGGGCAAAACGGCCGTTGTCGAGGGCTTTGCCCAGCGGATCGCTGCTGGCGACGTCCCTGAGCCGCTCCAGAAGGTGTCGCTCCGCTCGCTCGATCTCAGCCTGCTGCAGGCGGGCGCAGGCGTGAAGGGGGAATTCGAAAACCGGCTCAAGGGGGTGATCGACGAGGTGAAGAAGTCGCCCGTGCCGATCATCCTCTTTATCGATGAGGCTCACACGCTCATCGGCGCCGGTGGCCAGGCGGGGCAAGGTGACGCGGCCAACATGCTGAAGCCCGCCCTGGCCCGCGGCGAACTCCGCACGATCGCGGCCACCACTTGGGCCGAATACAAGAAGTATTTCGAGAAGGATGCGGCGCTGGCCCGGCGATTTCAGGTGGTTAAGGTAGAGGAACCGTCCGACGAGATGGCGATCCGCATGATTCGCGGCATCGTCGACACGCTGGAGAAGTATCACCACGTGTCGATCCTCGACGAAGCGGTGGTGGAAAGCGTGAAGCTTTCGCGCCGCTATCTCTCCGGCCGACAACTCCCCGACAAGGCCGTCAGCCTCATTGACACCGCCTGTGCCCGTGTGGCGATCGGACAGTCTGCCGTGCCACCGGCGATCGAAGACGCCCGTCGGCAGATTGACGCCACAGCCACGGCCATCGAGATCCTCAAGCGCGAGCAGGATGTGGGTGTCGATCACGTTAAGGAGATCGCCGAACTCGAGGTTCAGAAGGCCGATGTGGGGGCGACGCTCGCGGCCCTCGAAAAACGGTTTGCCGAGGAATCACGGCTGGTCGGTGAAATCCGCGAACTGCGGACGCAGATCACCGGTCATGCGACTTTGACGGCGTCGACGGCTCCGGCTCAGGCTACAGCGGCGGCCGCTGCGGGCACGCCTGCTGCACCTGCAACTGCCCCCGCAGCCACAGCCACGCCCACCAAGCCAGCCGTCGCACCGCCATCGCTTTCGGAAGAGCAGCGGGCCTCGCTCCGCGAGAAACTCGCCGGCCTCGAAAAGACGCTCGCAGAGGTGCAGGGCGAGGAACCGCTGGTGAGCCCCTGCGTCGACGGCCAGGCCGTGGCGGAAGTGATTGCAGGCTGGACCGGGATTCCCGTCGGTCGCATGGTGTCGGACGAGATCCGCGGTGTGCTCGACCTCAAGGCCCGGATGGAAGAACGGATCGTCGGCCAGTCGCACGCGCTCGAGATTATTGCCGAGCGGATCAAGACATCCCGCGCCGGGCTCACCGACCCCCGGCGACCTGTGGGTGTGTTCATGCTCGCCGGCCCGAGCGGCGTGGGCAAGACGGAGACGGCCCTCGCGCTCGCCGACCTGCTCTACGGCGGCGAAAGCCACATGACCATCATCAACATGAGCGAGTTCAAGGAGGAGCACAAGGTTTCGCTCCTCATGGGTTCGCCGCCGGGCTACGTCGGCTACGGCGAGGGTGGCGTGCTTACCGAGGCCGTCCGCCGCCGTCCCTACGGCGTCGTGCTGCTCGACGAGATGGAGAAGGCCCACCCAGGCGTGCAGGACATCTTCTATCAGGTGTTTGACAAGGGCATGCTCCGCGACGGCGAGGGCCGCGACATCGACTTCAAGAACTGCGTCATCATCATGACGAGCAACGCCGGCACCGACACGGTGATGAAGCTCTGCGTTGATCCTGCCACGCGGCCCGATCCCCCAGCCCTCGCCGAAGCGATCCGCGGGGATCTGCTGAAGGTGTTCAAGCCGGCATTTCTTGGCCGCGTCACCGTGATGCCCTACTACCCGCTGGCCGACGAGGCTTTGCAGGGCATTTGCCGGCTCAAGCTCAAGGCGATCAGCCGCCGTCTGGAAAATGCCTACAAAGCGAACTTTTCCTATGCGGAGGACGTAGTTAAAACAATCGTCGACCGCTGCCACGAGGTGGACAGCGGTGCCCGCAACATCGATCACGTGCTCTCAGAAGGCATGCTGCCCGAGCTTTCCACGCGTCTGCTTGGTCGTATGGCGGAAGGTCAGCCGGTCGAAAAGGTTCACGTGGAGATGGGCGGTGAAGATGACGGGTTTCGATACGAGATCGATTGACGTTTTGAACAGTGAGCCGCGTGTGAGCGGCCTGAATAGTTGCAGTTATTTACATCAAAGGAGAGTTCATTATGGCACTTTTTGCAAAATACGACGGCTTTGACGGCAGCGCCTTGGCTGAGGGTTATGAGAAGTGGGTGCAGGCCAAGGAAATCAGCGTGGCTTCGTCGCGGACGTCGCTGACCGGACAGACCGGTGCAGCCGCGCAGCAGCGGAGCACGGGCACCTCCGTGGCGGGGCCGATCAGCATCCGCCAGGATCTCGACAAGTCGTTCCCGAAGATCCTCGAGGCCATGCTCGGCGGCAAGTTCAACAAGAAGATTCAAGCTGTCGAGACTCAGACCGTTGGCGGCAAGCAGGCAACGATCTGTGAGTACACGTTCGAGGACAACCTCTTCACGGGCTGCAGGCAGGAATCAGATGGCGCTGGCAAGTCGTGGGTTGTCGTCGAATTTATGCCGAACAAGATCGAGGCTAAGTTCACCGAATACGATCCGAAGGACGGCAGCAAGAAGGGCGATGTCGCCGGCAAGTATGATGCTGGCACGCAGAAGGCCGGCTGATTTCGCCAGCCCTCATTCCCTTGTGAATTCGGGATAGATCCATGTGATGCACCGCCATCTCCGGCACTCTTCGTCGGGATGGCGGTGCATTCTTTTTTGGAGACATGAGCAATGAATACCGCAAGAACAGGCCTGACTGGCTTCATCAAGATCGGCGACTTCGAGGGTGGTTCCGCCGATGTCCAGCATGTCGGCTGGAGTGACATCGTGGGGCTGGACTGCGAGATCACCCGCAAGATCGGCAGCTTCATCAAGTCACAAAACCCTGTTGGGAGCACCGAACTCAGCGATGTGTGTGTGGTGAAGCTGATCGACGGCTCGACGCCGAAGATTCAGAAGGCCTGTGCTAGTGGGCAGAAACTCTCGAAGGTGGTCATCCACGTGATCTCCCTGATCAATGGCCAGTCAAAGGTGACGCTCGAATACGAACTTCAGGACGCGATCGTGGCCCAGTATGCGATCGGCTCCCGGGCGTCGTCGGACATCGGCTTGCCGACAGGCCGGCAGGAGGATGGCACGCCCGTGGAGCGAGTGTGCTTCAGCTTTGCCAAGATTAGCTGGACGTTCCACAAGATGGACGCGCTTGGCAACAGCCAGGGGAAGATCCAGGAGAGCTATACCGTGGGATCCTGACTGACCTGCCCCCACTGATGGAACCAGTTTCTATCAATAGAGTTTCCCTGCCAATGGATCGCCCCTGTCCGCTTGCTGAGGCGTAGCCGAAGCGAGCGGACAGGGGCGGCGCGACTCCGGGGCCGGGGGCTGATACCCCAACGAGCTGTGTGGCCGGACAGTGTTGTAGGCCTTCTTCCAACGCTCGATCAGGACCTTGGCCTCGAGCAGGGTGTCGAACACCTCTCGGGCCAGGAGCTCGTCCCGCAGCTTGCCGTTGAAGCTCTCCACGTAGCCGTTCTCCCAAGGGGATCCCGGCTCGATGTAGAGCGTCTTCACCCCGACCCGTTCGAGCCACTCCCGCACACGCTTGGCGGTGAATTCGCTGCCATTGTCGCTGCGGATGTGGTCAGGCACACCCCGGCGAACGAACAGGTCGCTCAGCCGCTCCAAGACATCCTCGCTTGTGAGCTTCCGCGAGACATCAATCGCAAGACACTCCCGCGTGAACTCGTCCACGATCGTCAGCATCCGGAACGACCGGCCATCCGCCGTCCGGTCCATGACGAAGTCGTAACTCCAGACGTGGTTCCGGTGCGTCGGCCGCAACCGGATGCACGACCCATCTCCAAGCCAGAGCCTTCGCCGCTTCGGCTGTCTCGCAGGCACTTTCAGGCCCTCCTGTCGCCAGATCCGCTCCACCCGCTTGTGGTTCACCCACCAGCCTTCGGCCCGCAGAAGGGCCGTAATCCTGCGGTATCCGTACCGGCCGTATTCACGGGCCATCCAGACGATCCGCTTCACAAGTTGTGGCTCGTCGTCGGCAACGCACGCCTTCCGGCGTTGCGTATTTCTGGCTTGCCCCAGCACTCGGCATGCCCGGCGTTCGGTCACCACGTCACGGCCGAGTGTGTCACGCACATGCTCAACCGCTTGGCGCCGCTTCGCCGGGCTCAGAAGTTTCCCGACGCCGCCTCCCGAAGGATCGCCTTATCAAGCTCAGCATCTGCGAGAAGCCGCTTCAGCCTGGCGTTCTCCTTCTCGAGATCCTTCAGCCGCTTCGCCTGGTCTGTCCGCAGACCACCGTACTCCCGCTTCCACCGATAGTAGGTCTGCTCCGTCACGCCAAGCTTCCGCACCACCTCGGGCACCGTCTTCCCCCGAGCCAACTCAACCTCGGCCTCCCGAAGCATCCCGATGATCTGCTCCGCCGTGAACTTCTTTCCTCGTGGCATCTCGTGCCCTCCCTTGGTTTGCACCACCCAGAGATTCTCTCTCTACGAGTGGCGACGTTTAAGGGGGGCAGGTCAGTGGCTTGGTCAGTGTTAACGAAAATGGCGAATTGAAGGGCAGCAACACCACCTTCACGGGCCCGGTATTGATAGAGAGCGAAGGGCAGCACTCTCCCGGCAGTTCTCCGGGCACGCAGACTTTTGAGGATGGGCTTTCGTACGCTGCTGGGTCGATGCTGAACTGGGAACTGATCGCGAACTCGGTTGGGGGGGCAGGAACCAGCTACGACTTTATGAGCCTCACTGGTGGCAGCCTTCTTGTCGAGGATGGAGCGATCATGAACCTTGCCTTCAGCGGAAATGGCTCGACAGTGAATTGGAGCAACGGTTTCTGGGATGCCGAGCACTCGTGGATCGTGATCGATGCGTTGGCTGCGATCGACAGCACGGGAAACTTCACGCTCGGCGTCATCGGCGATGATGCGCTTGGCCAGTCACTGATGTCGGTCCGGCCGACTGCGGGGTTCGCCATCGAAAACAGTACCAACAACATCGTGCTGTCGTATTCACCGGTGGCCGTCCCGGAACCCTCCACGTATGCCATGGCCCTTGCTGGCCTCGGCTGCATCAGCTACGCCGCGATGCGACGAAGGATTCAGGGCTGAGCAGGCGAAGCCAGGCGGTGAGTCGAGGGCTTGCGGTCGATGACACCAGTCCAGCGAGGTATCTTCGCCCATGAGGAGACCCCAATGATGCCGCCCTTTGCCGAAATCGTCTTCGAGACCATCCCCGGCGGCGGCGCCCTGAGCGTCGTCCGCGACGGTGTCGGCCTCGGCTCCGTGATCGCCGTCGTCTGCTCGTGGACTCGGAACCGCTCGATCCTGTGGGCGATCCTGGCGGGGCTGCTGAGTTGGGCCTACGTCATCTACTTTGCGATCACCCGCAGGCCAGAGGAGGCACGGAGTTGGTGATCAATTGTGAGGACTTGGCGAAGGCGTCAGACCTCGATGTGGCATTAAGTTCGTAGACAGCAGCAGCGCAGATCTGCATTGCCGAAGTAGTCGCCAGTTCATTTAATGTCCAGGCCTACCGTGGCTTCGTGACCCCAAACTCTTCGTCGGCGGCAGTCTCCAACATGAGCAGTCTTTCAAAGACGCCCATGGCGGTGGTGTTGTCGTTGATGGCCTCGATCATGACATCACGAATCTCGACGTCCGTCAGCTCGAGCCCCGTCTCACGCCGAATCGCCAGGATCAAGACCCGTTCTTCGCCACGCTTGTAGTCGCCAAGCAACCACGCCTTGATTGCCGACATGGCGTCAAGGTGTTCGAGCCGGTCGTATGGGTCTTTCTTCGTCAACATCGCCAGTTTGACCTGCCCCCCTTAAACGTCGCCACATCGAGAACCCGCCGCACGCCAGACCGGCGAGGGCCATGGCGTAGGTGGAGGGCTCGGGGACTGGGATGGGCACAACGGCATAAATTCCATACTCAGCAACCTGCCAGCTTCCGTTGTAGAGAATGTCAGCCGTTTGGACCGTGAGGTCGTAAGAGCCGGAGTTAGAAAACGCCCCTCCTAGCTCTCCTGAATCCCGAACGACAGCCTCAGCGCTGGGTGTGGGTGCACCAAATACTGTGACAAATACGCGAGACATAGGCTCATCGCTGGCGATGGTGTACGAGCCGTTGAACTCCCACGTCCAAGTACCACCGGGAAAATGTTGGTAAGCGGCAAAATTAAGTGTCCCCATTTTGTAGACGTACTGCATATCCGTACCAATTTCCGGGAAGGGCCGGACACCGCTCACAAACGGGCTGTAGATCATCGTAGGTGAACCTGAAAAAAATGCGTCGATGCCATAGCCTCGACCAAAGAAGCCCGCTCCTTGCTCACTAAAACTCGCGGACGGCCCATAGGATTGATCCACAGGCTCATTGTCCCAAATCCCGTTGTTAGAACCGCCACTGAGGCCTGAAAGGCGTCCCCAGACAAACTTGTCAGAGAACATGATCTCAGCCTGACTGCTCGCAGAGCCAAAAAGGATGAGAGAAAAACTCCCGCAAATAAAAGCACTGCGAAGAAGTCGGGGTGTCGATGACATTCGAGACCGGAAGGGGCGAGTCGGGTGCGGAGAGTTGTGCGGAAGCCGGGGGTGAATTGACCGGCCGAAACACAAGCCCGTGATGGCAGCCTGCTCCCCTCGCGTTGAAATCATGCTGAGTGAATTGCGACAGGCCTGCTTGCGACGCCGCCAAATCGAGTAGCCGCCGCAGGCCATACCGGCGAGAGCCATGGCGTAGGTGGAGGGTTCGGGGACGGCAACGGGGGCGGCGAGACGAAAACCCATTCGGAAAGGGATGAATCCATCCCCTGAAGGGGGGACATTGGACCACATCGAGTTCTGGGAAACGTCATTCGAGGAATACCCGCCACCGGAAAGACCACGGTTCAGACCGGCGGCTCCCGTACCGTCGTTCCATTCAACCACGCTACCGCTCTGATCGAACGTGCCGTAATAACTTGCACTGTTGGTGAAAGACCCTACCGCCGTCAGAAGGTTCTCATTGCCATATGTCCCCGTCTGAGTCACCGAAAAGGTCCCGTTGGGGTAAGAACCGACGTAGTAATTGGCCTGATTGGGCGTATTGCCGACGATGTTGCCCGGAGCGGTATTGCTCTGGGTGGCGTAGTAGAAATACCCACCCGTGCCTGAGTTCAAGACTGGCGAGTAATAGGCAGCTTTGAACCACTGGTTCGCGGTCGGAATGTAGATATTCGCGCCGGGGTTCACAGCTGGAGCCGAGCCGCTAGTGATCCCGCCGAGCGTGTAGGCCCCCGTTTCCGTGCTGCCGGCTCCCTGGCCGTTGTGCATCCAGTTGGCGAAGCGGGCAGCGTTGAACCAGTTGACGAAGACAATAGGGCGATCCGCCGTACCGATCGGGCCGTACTTATGCCCGCTGGGCGCCGCGTTGCTAAAAGAGATTCCCCGGTTCCATGACTCGTTACTCATGATCGAGTCATAAATGCCGTACGGATTGCTGCCGTGAGGGTCCGCCGCGTTGAGAAACTCCGTGTACTGCTGGATCGTCACCTCGTACTTTGCGATCCGATACTCGGTCGCCACGCTGCCGTACCCGTTCCAGTTCGCCGGGTTGTTTGGATTGCCCACCGTCACCCAGTCGATCGTGATCGGAGCGGCAAGAAGTGGACCGTTGGCAAGACACACCGCAACAAGGGCGAGCGATGCTGCGGGGAGGAACGCACGGCTAACGCGCCGATGCTTCCGCCGCCGCCAGATCGAGAATCCGCCGCACGCCAGACCGGCGAGGGCCATGGCGTAAGTGGAGGGCTCGGGGACGATGAACAGCATGCTGTTGGCACGGCCCATGCCGCCCGTGCCGGGAGCGACGAGCGTGTCGATGAACGCGCCTGTCGCCGGGTTGTAGCGATTGATCTGCGACTGGCTGAAGTTGTCACTCAACACGAGCAAGGCGCCAGACTCGTCGAAGGCGAGCGACATCGGCACGATGCCGAAGGCCGTCGTGATCGTGCCGGTGAGCGCGAGCGTCGTTTCGCTGAACTTGAAGATCTTGTTCGTCTGCCAGTCGGGCACGTACATGGTTCCAGCGTTGTCGAACACCGGTGCACGCGGGCCATTCGAAAAGAAACCGCCGTAGACGAGTTGGGCATTGCCCCCGGTGGCAGCATCGTAGCGGTATAGGCTGCCACTTTGGCCGAGGTAGCTCACGTAGAGACTGTTTCCTCGAAAAGCCATACCGCCGAAGTCAGATGCACCGACTGGCGGAGAGATGAATATGCCCAGGTATTGACCCGTTGACCCGTTATACTTCGTGATGATACCCGTTGATTGGCCGAGGTACAGATTTCCATCCGGGCCGAACAGCGGCTGGTAGGGCGACGACAACGTGCCCGTCGCGAATGTATTCATGAAGGCACCCGTCGATCCGTTGAAGCGGTTGATTTGAAGCCCGTTGAAATCAGTCACGTAGATGTTGCGGTCGGGGCCGAACGTATAGCCGCTGATGGAACCACCGCCGTAATCGACGAGGACATTCCCGAGCGAAGCCCCGGTGGTGCCGTCGAACCGCAGGATCTGTGATCCGTTGTTCACCAACACCATTGGCGCACCAACCGCTTCGCGCGCGATTCCGCCGATCAGTCCGGCGGTGACGGCGATCGCTACCACGAGAGGGAGCGATGCGGCGATGATGGGTGAACGGCTGAGGCGATTACGCTTCCGCCGCCTCACGAGATAGCCGCCGCAGGCTATTCCCGCGAGGGCCATGCAATAGGTGGAGGGCTCGGGGACTGCCGTAAATGTCAGCACTGCGTTATTACCCTCGCGGCCGACCGAAAACGCCGCATCTGGCCGAACAGACAGGAGCGACTGACCAAGGGAGTCATTACTGATCGTGCCGAGCGTAAACTCGCCCGTGCTCGATGTGGCCGCCAACGCATCGATGATCGTCCACGTACGGTCTGCATCCCAAAAAGGATTGCTCCAACTCACCGTCGAGTCGCTGCCGCTGAAGACCAGATCCAGGATGGCCCCGGACTCGATCACGAGGCTGCCGCCGGTCACGCTTAGGAAGTCATAGTTTGTGCCGGCGCCTGTGCCAGAGTTGGCGATCAGTTCCCAGTTCAGGATTGAGCCGGCGGAATAGGACAGCCCCGAAGTGAAGGTCTGTGTGCCGGGCGAGTTACCCGGTGAATGCTGCGCACCAGTTTCCAGCGACACTAAGCCATTGAAGACCACCCCGCTGCCTTTGAGTTCACCGGCGGCAGCCACGTTTACGGTGCCGCCCACGGTGCCGGTCATCGAGACGACCCCTGCAACGCTCTGGGTGCCGCCGTAGTTTGCCGCGTTGATGATCGTGCCGCCGAGATTCGTGATGGCATTGGCGAGCGCATGCGAGGCGAGGTTGAGGGTGCCACTGTTGACGAGCACGGCGCCAGAGCCGAAGGCATGAAGATGGTCGGCGACCAGAGAGCCAGCGTTTAGTGTGGTACCGCCGGTGTACGAACTACTCCCTGAGAGAGTGAGCGTGCCGGTGCCCTGCTTCGTGACCGCACCCGTGCCGCTGATGACGCCGGAGTAGGTCGAGGCATCTGAGCGGTTGAAGACGAGCGTGCCGTTGTTTGTGAGGTTACCCGTGCCACCGAGCAGGACGCCGCCCGTACTCCCCACGCCGATCTGGAGCGTGCCGCCGGCGTTTAGGTTGATCGTGCCATTACCGCCCTTCCAGAGCGTGCCGCCGACGGTCACGAGTCCGCCGTTCATGGTGAGCGTGCCGGTACCGAGGATGCCGACATACAGATCGCCGCTACTCGCCCACGTGCCGCTTGACACCGTGGCCGTACCGACGCTGCCGGCGTTGAAGCCGAGGTAACCGTCCGTGTTAGAGACGCTGCCGCCGTTCAC
>Ga0208856_1000151_pt1 | contig 29823 bp, 31 predicted proteins | sample LakMenEpi13Jul12_FD_150690 | JGI IMG/M metagenome (GOLD analysis project Ga0208856, IMG submission 150690) | Freshwater microbial communities from Lake Mendota, WI - 13JUL2012 deep hole epilimnion (SPAdes) | ecosystem: Environmental > Aquatic > Freshwater > Lentic | place: Lake Mendota, Madison...
ATCACGAAACGCATTCGAGACGCAAAATCAATTCACTTCAAAAACTATGGAATCCAAAATCATCAAGACCAACGTATTCGTAATCTCTCCCTTGGGGTTCGAATCACCAGCACTTCTAGTAGGAATCAAGACCGACAAGCGGTGCCTGGGCAATCAACGCGCTGAAATAGTCGACACGTTCGGCAGGAAGCGTAACACCCCAATCCGTAATCTCAAATTCGTATGACCTACAATCAAGATATGGTACTCTATCTGCAACACCGAATCGTTGCGATGGATAAGGAACTCAAGGAGAAAGACAATCGGTTGGTAGCGTTGCAGGAGCGATGTGACTATCTAGAGTCAGAGCGTGAGCACCTACTCAACCAACTGCTAGACAAGCCGTACACACGGCTGCTTAGCGAGTTACCAACAAAATTGTAAAATCCATTGACTATGTCGTCCGTGAGCGCTAACTTCGCCCTATCGGAGAAGCCGATTACGAGACGTCTTGTGCGGGGAGGGGGGCTTTCAAGGGCCCCCACTCCCGCCACTAGTCCTCGGAGACGAATACGAAGGTTAGTATACAAGCGCAATAGAGGCGCACTATGTCCAATCACCAACAAACACAACCGCTTGAAAATGAACGACAAAGAGACGCGTGAGGCATTCGTACGAATCGCAATGGCTCGTATCAAGGCTGACTATCCGTTCTACCCACAACGTATCGCTATAGCCGCGAGTATGTATCGTCGGTGGTTAGACAAGAAATCAGAGACGAAATGAGTAAGTACACCAACCGATACGGAGACGAGTTCACGTTTGAGAAGAACGAGAACGGAAACATTGATTGGAGGGGAGACTTCAAGTACACACGATGTGGATGGGACAACGATGACAACATCATATTCGTTGACCCAAGCGGAGGACCATTCATATCTATCGGCACTAAGATGTCTCTGTATGGACTAGATGGAATCGCATCAGGATTCGTTGGCCACGACGACCATTGGGAGATTTTAATTGAAGACGCATTATGAGTAAGATAAAGCAAACAAAAGTTCCTATAACGCTACAAGAAAATCTTCTAAGGATTGCTATCGAGCTTGGGATTCTTGAGAAAGATTTTAACTGGAAGCTAGTTCGTGAACGAGACGGATTAACTAAAGAATGTCACGAGGTGATGTGGGTTGAGTGGAGTAATGAAGGAAAGTTCAAGGCTCGACACTGTAAACCAGCAGTAGGCTACTCATTGATTCTGTCTCCGTTCAACGATTACTTTACTTGGCAGACAACTACAATAACAGAAATTGTAGAAGAGCGAGATAACTACATCAAGTTCAAGACACAAAACAGCAACTATGAGTTATGGCAACTAAACGACTAACCAGAGAAGAGAAGAAAGAGAAGGCAATCGTTGACATCATCAATAAGATGTTTGAGATTGCTGGACACAACGTGACCTACGACGACATCGTTGGCGTAGATAAGTGGTTTCAGAAGTATACTATGACCTTTAAGCAGGGCGAGGAACTTGAGGAGTGGGGTAAGAAATACCTTATGCGAGAACTTAAGTTGCGAGCAGCCTATGCAGAGAAGGAAATGATGTGGTTCAGTGTAATGTGGGGGCTGAAGTATTCAGACTTTGACGAATACATTAAATCAAAGGGGTCGAATCCGACCCATTAAAACACAACGATAAATGATACTGAACTATGTAAAACAATGGGAGGAGCGCAAGCATCTCCTTGAGCAATGGCTAAACGATAACGAGCCTAACTCCTACGAGAGCATCTATGAGATGCTGTTTAATTTGGTTGTAACTAAACCAAACGATGACGAGTACAGCGAGTGGGACTGGGGAAGGTTTGTAAAGATTGACGATGGGACTTTCCAAGGAAACGAAATCTACATCCTTTGCAGTAACGAATACCAACCCAGCCTGACTGACTACATCTTCACATCGGTTGCGTACGGCTCCTGTTCTGTGTGCGATACGTTTCAGTCGATTGAGATGTTAGAAGACAAGGCAGAAAGAGTTAAGCAATATATGACTCTTGCACTGCATATGGTTCAAGAAACGAAATCATTTAAAGACAACTAGAAATGAAAATAGAACTACAACCATACAACCATACCTGCGCAGATGGATGCTGCGATACCTACGGATACGATGTGTTCTTAGATGGTGAGAAGATTGGCTCTATCGGAGAAGATGCCCAAGATTTAGCAGAACTATTAAATGAAACCTTTAAAACCACCGAGAAATGAAACAGACAGCAGTAGATTGGTTGATTGGACAATTATATGCTCCTTGCAGAGGTATTCCATCACATATTATTGAACAAGCCAAAGAAATGGAGAAGGAGCAGATGGTTGATTGGTATGCTACGGGGCAGGCAGATACAGTAAATATGTATGAGCAACACCTCAACAAAACCTCTAACACCAACGAGAAATGAAAACAAAGTATAGAATTGTAAGCGACCGATACCTTGGATATGAATGTCAAATATGGAGATGGTATTGGCCATTTTGGGTGCAGATGGGATTTACAAATACACACTCATCCATTGAAGATGCAAAAAGATATATTGATTGGCACGCTTTTACAGCAAACTACAAACCGAACGAGAAATGAAAACAGCAATGCAAGAATTGCTTGAGTTGTGCAAGCACTACCAAGCAACATTTCAAAACCCTATCGGTGAGATAGTTAAAAAGATAGAGAGCGAACTTCTTGAGAAAGAGAAGGAGCAGATTGAAGATGCACACATAGAAGGTCAAAGAGTATTTGATGACTATCCGCATACCGAATGGACTAATCACCAAGCAGAAGAATACTACAACAAAACATTCAAGAACAAATAGATATGAGCTAATATCGCGTATCGCGATGCGCGATATTGTCAAAAAATGAACATCAACTCGGAGAAAACCCGAATAACCAAACAAAATCTGACGATGAAAACCAAACTTTTTGATATATCCAGCGAGGTCGAGGCCGCGTTGATTAACGACATAAAGGCTAGAGACAATGACCAGCGGTTGTGTTGTATGATATGGAGTAAGGCACTAAGCAAACAGGGTGTCGACATACGAAACGCAAACATCTACACGTTCCTGTCTCTATACAGCGACGACAAGATGCCGCTCGCGGACTCAATCACTAGGGCGAGACGCAAGGTACAGGAGCTAAAGCCTATGTTGCGTGGAGAGAACTACGCAAAGAGGCAGGCGCACCAAGAGAATGTCATCGAGCAACTAGAACTAATCGAGAAATCACTATAGTTATGAAGATTGAGACAGGTAAATACTACTCACAATGGGGTTTTGGTGTATCATTCATCAACTACACCAGAGGTATGTGGTCAATCGTTCTGGACATCGGTCCGTACTACATTGACTTCTACAATATGAACGGGAACGAAGGTGACAACCTTGCCGCGTTCAACGAGTTCTACAAGAACATCGACGACGACTTTGGTCCTGCACCCGACTGCGAAGGATGCGGTAAGGAGAGCGATTCTTGGGATGACCTTATGTATCACATAGACCAGCCCAACCGATGGGAACTATTATGCAAAAAATGCATAGACGAAAAAAAGAAAACCAATGAAGAACCAGAGACTAATCCTTGAGCAATACAAGAAGGCTCAGTACAATCGAAACGTGTGCCTATACAGCCGCCGAGATACCGAAGCCAAGTATTGGGAGGGGTATGTCAACGCACTTAGTTTAATCATAGAAACCCAACCAGACGATGAGTGAGGAACATTCAGTCGAGTACAAACTCGTTAAGTTACTGATAGTATCCCAGGTGTACCTGGAACTGCTTGATGAACTAAAAGGAACCAACGTGTACAGGCACAACCTAAAGCGTGCGGTGAATAACGTAACCATAGACGTGGAGAATTTCCTGTCTAATATGTACAAACAGATGCATATGGACAACGAGAAGGAGGAGGCATTCCTCGCCATACAACGTGGTGTCGAGATTCTAGCCGCCGCCGACATCGACGCGCTGTACAACATCGGATATAAACCAATCAACAAAGAAGAATGAATCCCCTAGAACTTGAAGAAAAGATTGTCGACTGGGCAATCAAACGTGGAATCACCGCACCTGAGAACGCACCGAAGCAGATGCTGAAGGTAGTAGAGGAGGTCGGAGAACTTGCGTCAGGAATCGCCAAAGGCAAGCAAGACGAAACGATTGACGCAATCGGTGACGTACTTGTCACAATTATCATCCTGTCGTATCAACTTGAGCTGAACCCCTGGGAATGCCTGGAGTCAGCGTACAACGAGATTGCGAATCGCAAGGGTCAGACGGTTAACGGTGTATTCATCAAGGAATGAAGACGGCACTCGAACTGATTGAAGAAAAACTCAACGACTCTGACGGCCGTGAGTTCTACCGATGGATAGTAATCAACTTCCCTATGCTTCAGAAGCGCGAAGAACTTACTCGAAGGAGTAATGAGCGTGTATTGACATATTCTGACAACCCTCAGCGTGACAGGGTGCAGAAGATGAGTAAGAAGGTGAAGTCTGAAGAGAAGAACAACTCGTAGCGGCGAAGGCTAATGCGATGAGTAAGTATCTGATTTTGAGCATCTTATGTTAATTTAATGTTAAATGTACAAATAAAAATGAAAATATACCCATTCAAGTATCGTGGTTCGTTTCACGTTCTCCCATTCATCGAGGTTCACTACGATGGTTGGGTCGATGAGACGGGCCTGTCAATCGGTTGGTTAGACCGAGGATTATTCTTCAACTTCAAATAATTCGCAAAAAGTTTGCACATCTGGTAAAAAGTGTGTACTTTAGCAAAGTAATTCAATTCAAACACTATGTCTAATTACAAATTCAAGACCACCAACATCAAAGGCAAGGAGTATGTTGAGGTCAATCAACGCGTCCTGTTCTTCCGTACTGAAGCCAAGTACGAAGGGTGGACAATCGAGAACGAACTCGTCGCCATTGATAGCGAGACCTGTATCATCAAGTCAACCATCCGAGATAACAACGGACGAGTGATTTCAAGCGCTCACGCACAGGAGGACCGCACATCATCTATGATTAACAAGACATCATACGTTGAGAACTGCGAGACTTCAGCCGTAGGCCGTGCACTAGCGATGCTTGGTATCGGAATCGAGACATCAATCGCTTCGTCTAACGAGGTTGCTATGGCCATCGCCAAGCAGGACGCTCCTGCATCCGCGACGCAAAAAGTTTCCATACCGAAGAACAGCGTCTTTCAGTCAGCCATTGACTTTATGAAGAAGGACGGAACGACCGCGGGCCTGGAGAAGATTCTCTCTAAGTACGGCGACCAGTTCACGGACGCTCAGAAGGGAGCAATAGCCAAGTTCGTCAAGAAGTAATGGAAATCCAACTTCTGGATGGAACGACGTGGCTCAGGGAGGACCTGCTAGCCGCGATGACCGACGACGATTTCTACTATGGATATCTAGGGAAGGCAGCATTGTCTTCCTCGTCGCTGAAGAAGATTAACGACTCTCCGCGTGAGTATGCTCGTTATCTTAAGTATGGGGAGGATGGGGACGTTACTGCACTCGTTGCAGGCAACCTCATCCATACCCTGCTACTGGAGCCACACCTAGAGGGCAACTTCGTCCCTGTGGAGTGTGCCTCAAAGAACACTAACATTTGGAAGAATGCGGTGTTGGAGTATGAGGAGACAGGTAAGAAGCTACTGCTTCGTAAGGACTACGACAACTGCTACTATGTTGTCGATGCCCTGATGAAGAACAACTTCGTACGGGAGGCGTTATCTGACGCTGACTATGAGCTCCCAGAGATTGGTCTGCTACACGGGCTACCGTTCCGTGCTAAGGCCGATATCAAGAAGAAGGGTATGCCCTACATCTTTGACCTGAAGACGACATCGAACATCGATGACTTTTACTTCAGTGCTAAGAAATATGGATATGCAGCCCAGGCGTACATCTACTGTACGTTGTTTGACGTGCCATACGAGAACTTCAAGTTCATCGTGGTGGATAAGATAAAGAAGGACATCGGCGTTTTCTCCGTGTCGGAGGACTTCTTTAACAGAGGCAAGCGGTTGGTGGAGAGCGCAGCGAATGATTACATTCGTTTCTTCATCAACGGCGAGGACCTCAATCAATATGTGATTTACGGAGAACTTTAATTCAATACTGCGATGCAAGACAAAGCAAAACCCAACTACTTCGGTAGTACCTGGTACAATGAGTACAAAGGAGAATTCAATGGATACACTCTTTACCTGACCGCTGCTGAACTAGCTGAGGCCGCTCGTTACATCAACGAGGAGTCTGGTAAGGTTAAGATTCTAATCAAGCAGGGTCGTGACCCGAAGAAGCCATACAGCGTAATCGAGTCTCCACAAGAGACAGCCGCTCGTAAGGCTAACGCCGCGGCCAGCAAAGCGCCGATGCCTAGCGCAGACGATTTGCCGTTCTAATGGAGAGAGCAATCGCAGCGTTGCTGTGTTTTGAGTGGGGTCTTGAGCTGTTAAACGCTCAGCCCCGCTTCTTCACACACACATCGAGGACTGGTAGTATGTCAACACAGATAGTGTTCGGTAAGGTATCAGGTCAGGACATCGAGCTTGACACTATGCCCAACACGGAACACTTCAAGTTCTGCGTCATTGTAATCCCCGAGAAGAAGGGCAACAACGTAGTGCTGGTGGACTCAAACGAACTGCTCGGTGCTATGCACGACAAGTGGTTCATTGCCGCCAGTAGACTGGCTACTATTATCAAGCGTAAAACCGAAATGGAGTTCACTAATGCATCCGATTTATTTTCTAGAAATAGAGGTCTCGTTCAAGAAGGGGAAGCTCAATCATTCTAGGAAGGAGTGGGCGGTATCCAAACACGACACACCAGCAGGCATTATGATGTACGACAGCAAGACCGCAGACAGTTTACGCGAGCGGTTGTTCGGTTCAAACTATAAGGGAGACAAGTCATTTGTAATCACTAAAGTTTTAGAAAAAAAGATTGTAGGTTATGCCTCAAATAAATAACGAAGACGAAGCCCTTGAGATGCTTAGGGTGCTCACCGAGAACATCGGCGTGAGCCAGACGGCAATCGCCAAGAACCTCAGACTGAGCCGTACGTTGGTTACGAATGTGATAAACAGGAACGCCATCGTCACACCCAAGTTCATCGACAGACTAAACCAATTCGTCGAACACATCAAAATTGAATTATCCTATGAATGAGTTTCTATACTGGGACGACCCAGGCGATAGCCAGCAAGTCGTCGACAAGCAAGAGAAGCGCCACCTCGTCGCTGTGTACGGCACACTGAAGATGGGGCGCGGTAACAACATCTACCTGCGCGACTCAATCTATATGGGAACCGCTCGCACTAAGGAGCCGATGCGTATGTGTGTGATTTCACTCCCCTACGTAATCAAGGGCTCCTCAGAGAACGGCAAGCACGTCCTACTTGAGTTGTACTACGTTGATGACACCACACTAGCCGCACTCGACCGATTGGAGGGACACCCAATCTACTACAAGCGCGAGAAGATTACCGTAACGCCTGAGGAGTCAGTGTTCAACAGCGACACAGAAGCCTGGGTATATATGGTAGGTGAAGAATACGATAACAACAAATACTACGATGAATTCTAGAGATAAGATAACACAGGAAGCAGACCGCGTGAAGGAACTCCTACTAAGGAAGAACGCCTCATACGGTGACAGCGCACTCAAGCCAGCTAACGTATTCGCTAAGGGCTCAGCGGTAGATAACCTCTGCTCCCGAATCGACGACAAGCTGATGCGTATTAAGAACAGAGGGCTCAATGTAGACACAGTGGATACCATTGATGACCTTATCGGCTATTTAATTCTATTAAACATCGCGCTAAAAGATGCAGCAGGACATTTTACAGAGGAAAGTCACAAGGTTCAAGAGCATTCTGAGGCCAGAGGAACCACTACATATAGCAGTTGGACAAGTAATCCAACTGATAACATCGCCCAAGGAGGATACACTTGGCCTGGTATCGAAGATTAGGAACGGTGAGGACGTAGCCGCCAACAAGAAAAGACTCCCAGTCACTTTGTGGTCTGGGGTTTTTTCTGAGCGGAACGACGGTTCACTGGTCGAGCATTCAGGTCTTGTAGTCATCGACATCGATGATGTAGACCCCGAGGAGACCAAGAAGGTCCTAACCTTCGATGAGTTCACAACCATATGCTACACGTCGCCTAGCGGCCGTGGTGTTAAGGTTGTAATTCAAATCAGCAACCCTGAGCGGCATCGCGACCACTACCGAGCGTTCGCTAAGTATTACGAGAACAAGTACGGGATTATCATCGACGGCACTAGCGTCAACGAGTCTCGTGCTTCGTTCGACTCATACGACCCAGAGCTAATCTTCAACCCGAACGCTAAGGTGTTCGGCAATATGATAACCGAGTTCGCAGAGAATCAGGTTGTCAAGACATCCAAGGCTAAGTTTACGGATTACGAGCAGTTGAACATCGCAGCTCGGATGATTCGTAAGGCTGAGGACGGAGAGAAGCACGCCAAGCTAGTGCGAGCCGCTAGGCTGTGTGGTGGATACATCGCCGCTGGTATGATGGAGGAGGACGAGGTAAAACGAATCCTACTTCGTGAGATTGAGCGTCGAGACATCGACTCAGTAGACAACGCTAAGAAGGCTATCGAGGACGGAATCGAGATGGGTAAACTTATGCCCATCAAGCAGATGATGGAGGAGCGTAATAAGGTCGAGCGTGAGATGCGAATCAACGACGGCGATATGTCCTTCATCTCATCAGACGACGAGGACTTCAGGTGGATTACTGACTTCGCAGAGGGTAGGATTCAGATGGGTCTAGATACTGGAGTCAGTAGGCTCGACGAGCACTTCAGATTCAAGCGGAACTTCACCATTATCAACGGACACTCCAACATCGGTAAGACGACGTTCGCTATGTACCTACAGGTAGCATCGGCAATGCGTCACGGATGGAAGTGGCTTATGTATACGAGCGAGAATAAGACGGCATCACAGAAGATGAAACTTATGACGTTCGCTATGGGAAGGCCAATCAGGGATATGAGTTATCAGGAACGTAAGCGTGCGTTCGAGTGGGTGAACGAACACTTCACCTTCATCGACAACAAGTCCGTGTATTCGTTCTCTGATATCCTAATCTTCGCTGAGAAGCTGATGAAGAACCAACCGCTTGATGGATTGTTTATCGACCCATACAACTCACTGCGTAGGGACCTCGGTACGAACATCAACCTCGGACCTCACGAGTATGACTATGAGGCCACGAGCGAGATGCTCACGTTCTCCAACGCTAAGAACATAGCGGTATGGCTGAACACACACGCAGTCACGGAAGCACAGCGTATGAAGGGGGACGATGGATTACCCATCGCACCGTTCGCTGAGCAGACAGAGGGTGGCGGTAAGTTCGTGAACCGTGCCGATGACTTCCTTACTTTCCACAGGAAGATTCAGCACCCTGAACACGACAGACGTCGAACGGTTGAGTTTCACGTTCGTAAGATTCGTGAGACTGAGACTGGTGGTACTCCCACATCTATAGACGAACCGATTCTCTTTGAGATGAGCGGTAACGGCTCTACGTTCTACTTAGCGTCAAGCGCTCAGAAGATGTTTGAACCGTTGTCTTTGGAGCCAGTCCAGACTACGATTATTCAACTACCTACCCTAGACGACGCATTCTAGATGTACATTTGAGAATGCCACGAAAGAAAACAGGCGCAGTTAGGAGTAAGAAGAAGACTATTGACGGAATCACGTTCGCGTCAACACTCGAGTCATATTGCTATACCTCACTCAAATCTAAGGGAATTCAATTTGAATACGAGGGTGAGTCAATAACGCTTCTTCCCTCCTTCGCCCCTGTTGGACAGTACTATAAGTCTATGCTGAAGAAGAAGGAACTAGTTCACGTAGGTATGAGGAAGCAACTCCCCATCACCTACACGCCAGACTTCATCTCCCACAGCAGTAAGTTCTATATTGAAACTAAGGGCTTCGTACCGTCACAGCATACATTCCATATACGATGGAAGCTGTTCTTGAAATGGATGACTGATAACAATATGTCCGACTACAAGGTGTTCCTGGTTAAGAATCAGCACCAAGTAGACGAGGCTATAAGTATTATTTCAAATGGACAATAAGACACTGTCGCAGTTCTATTTCTCTACGACCTATCGTATCCAACAGGAGACAACAATTCTTTACGAAGCGTTGCACGACTATGCGGGTAATGCAATCGAGAAAGAAGACTTAGTTCGCCATCTTTGCTCCAACTTCACACTAAAGGTGAAGGCAGAGTTAGACGGAATTAAGGCATCCTGCAAGGAACTCAATGAGACGAGTATTTAAAGGAGAGAAGGAGCTCTTCAATGCGCTTAAGGAACGGATTATTCCAGACCTTAAGGAGAGCGAATTCGCTATGTCTAAGTATGACTGCTACTCAGAGAAGCATCAGATGGACATAGAGCTAAAGTGCAGGTACACTCACTACGACAACCTAGTCATAGAGAAGATTAAGTACGAAGCACTGATGGAGCGAGCTAAGGTATTCGGCTATAGGCCAGTATACATAAACTCGACTCCTGAGGGGGTATGGGCATTCAGACTCGACGAGATACCAGAGCCATCCTGGTCTAAGAGAGGTATGCCAAAGACGACTGAATTCCGAAACAAGAACTTTGTATCGAAGGATGTCGGTTACTACGATTTGTCACTTGGAGTGGACATTTCTGACTTGCTTGATTAGGATATAGATATATATATTCGCACTCCTTTTGGGTCACTTCGTGTGGCCCTTTTTTGTCTAACATAAAAACCAGAGGCTATGCTATTTGAAGAACGCATCCCCTACAAACCATTCGAATATCCAATATATTACACCGAGGGCTGGCTCAAGCAGGCTCAGGCTTTCTGGCTCCATACGGAGATATCAATGCAGAACGACGTGAAGGATTTCCGCGAGAATCTTAGTGATAGTGAACGCAATCTCGTGGGCAATATCCTATTAGGCTTCGCGCAGACGGAGACAGCCGTTGGAGACTACTGGACGACGATGGTAACAAGATGGTTCCCCAAGCACGAGATTAAGCAGATGGCTATGATGTTCGGCTCACAGGAGACAATCCACGCCGCAGCATACAGCTACCTGAACGAAACACTCGGTCTTGAGGACTTTGAAGCGTTCCTTCACGAGCCTTCAACTGCCGCTCGCTTTGAGAATCTCGTCAACACTAAGGCAGGATACGACCACCACATCCTTAAGATTAGCCCAAAAGCTCGTCAGGATGTAGCTCGTTCCATTGCCGTGTTCTCTGCGTTCGCTGAAGGTGTAGCCCTGTACTCTTCGTTCGCTGTACTATACTCGTTCCAAATGCGTAATCTCCTCAAGGGAATAGGTCAACAGATGAAATGGTCAGTTCGCGACGAGTCTCTGCACTCTAAGATGGGCTGTGCACTGTTCAACCACCTATGTGAGGAGCATCCAGAAATTCGCGTTGCTGTACGTAAGCAAATCGAAGATGCGGCTCGCGTAGCCGTAGATATGGAGATTAACTTCATTGATAAGATGTTCGAGATGGGAGACCTTGAGAATCTGAAATCGGACGACCTTAAGGAGTTCATCAAGAAAAGAGCTAACGAAAAGTTGCAAGAGTTGGGATACGAAAGTATCTTTGAGTATGACAACGCTAAGGCTTCAGAGCTTGATTGGTTCTATCACCTCACTGGTGGTCACACTCATACTGACTTCTTTGCTATCCGTCCTACTGACTACTCAAAGGCCAACGAAGGCGAAGACTTTGAGGATATTTGGTAAAAATTAAATTTATGACAAACAATGAAATTGCGGCCATCGTTTTCAACGAGGTCAAGAACGAGTACGGAGTTACTGCGTTCCAACTGTATAGTAAGACAAGACTTCTCCATATCCGCGAGTCTCGTCAGGTGTTTTCACATCTTATGCGTAAACATACTGATATGACGCTACTGGAAATAGGTAAGCTCATCAATAGAGACCACTCAACTGTAATACATTCTTGCAAGGTAGTGGACTCTGACATCTCATCTAACCAGAAGTTTCGTAAGCGATACGACAGAATTAATAACAACGTAACTGATAAAATCTATGTCTAAGAATTTTGCTGAACACCTAGGTTGGGAAATCGGTGTAGACTTCCCAGATTGGGGTAACACGGAGGAGTACGTAAAGACTATATCTCGTGGTTACTTAATCAACAACGAGAAGCCTCGTGATGCCTACTGGCGTGTCGCTAATGCGGCAGCTAATCGACTTAATCGTGCTGATTTAGCTCCTAAGTTCTTTGAGTACATCTGGAACAACTGGCTCGGTTTGGCCACCCCTGTGTTAGCTAATATGGGGACAGACCGTGGACTGCCAATCTCTTGTTTCGGTGTCGATGTGGGTGACAGCATCCACGACATCGGTATGAAGAATCTCGAGACTATGCTGCTTGCAAAGCACGGTGGAGGTGTGGGTATTGGAGTTAATATGCTGCGTGCGGCAGGCTCTCCTATCTCCAATAGCAACGGCACAACTGATGGTGTAGTTCCATTCTGTAAGATTTACGATTCTACAATTCTTGCTACATCGCAAGGCAACGTGCGTCGTGGTGCGGCATCAGTTAACCTAAACATTGAGCACGGAGACTTCTGGGAGTGGATTGAAATCCGAGAGCCAAAAGGTGACGTGAACCGTCAATGTCTAAACCTGCATCAGTGTGTTGTTGTGTCCGATAAGTTTATGCGTAAGCTTCAAGACGGAGACGACGAGGCACGCCGACGATGGTCTAAGGTCATCCAGAAGCGTAAGGCTACAGGTGAGCCATACATTATGTATCGTGGCAACGTAAACAAGCAGAACCCAGAGATGTACAAGCACAACGGGCTGAAGGTCTTTATGACTAACATCTGCTCTGAGATTACGTTGTACACTGACGAATCACATAGTTTCGTTTGCTGTCTATCTTCACTCAACCTCGCTAAGTACGATGAGTGGAAGGACACGGACGTAGTATACTATTCCACGTTCTTCTTGGACGGTGTGTTAGAGGAGTTCATCCAGAAAGCCAAGAATATGAAGGGCTTCGAAAATTCGGTTCGCTCCGCTGAAAAGGGACGGGCACTTGGTCTGGGCGTACTCGGATGGCATACTTACTTGCAGCAACGTGGAATCCCATTCGAAGGATTGCAGTCTCAGATTGAGACACGCAGAATCTTCTCGCACATTAAGATGGAGTCTGAGCGTGCTAGCCGTGATATGGCCAAGCTGTTCGGGGAGCCATTATGGTGTCGTGGATTCGGTATGCGTAACACGCACCTTCGAGCTATCGCCCCAACTGTTTCTAATTCTAAGCTTAGCGGAAACGTGAGCGCAGGAATCGAACCGTGGGCTGCTAACGTATTCACCGAGCAATCCGCTAAGGGTACATTCATTCGTAAGAACCCAACACTTGAGAGGGTACTTCGTCGAGTTGGAATCAACAACAAGGAGACTTGGGACCAGATTCTAGCCGATGGTGGTTCAGTTCAGAACATCAGTGGACTCGACGGTTGGTTTTATCAGAAGGGTAAGCTTGTGTCTCAAGAGGACCTAGACCCTATGATTGACAGCGTAACTGTTAAGGATGTGTACAAGACGTTCAAGGAAATCAATCAGTTGGACCTAGTGTATCAAGCTGGCATTCGTCAGCAGTACATCGACCAGTCTGTGTCTTTGAATCTAGCATTCCCCACAGAGGCTACACCAAAGTGGATTAACCAAGTCCATATGGAGGCGTGGAATCAAGGAATCAAGACCTTGTACTATATGCGTACAGAGTCAGTTCTTCGTGGAGATATTGCAGTGCAAGCTATGAATCCTGACTGTTTGAGTTGCGATGGCTAGACCTTGTAGTAATCACGCTCGTGAACTGGATTGGGCCGAAGAAGAGGAGGCGCTAAATAAGCGTATCGACATCATCGGTCAGAACGGAAACACTGGGGAACACTACCCTGAGTACGAGCAGTACGATAAATAGTGGGCTAATTGAATGTTCATAAGCTTCGGATGTCTTCGAAGTAATGGGCTATCCTCCCTCGTAGGGCAACACTGTTTCAATTTAAGCCCATAAAGAGTATTTACAGTTAAGGATAGCAAAGACTGACTACTCGGAAAGACGAGTATGTCCCCATAGCTCAACTGGACAGAGCAACGCACTTCTAATGCGTAGGTTTCAGGTTCGACTCCTGATGGGGATGCTATTGCATATGTCGACTACGCTTACTATCTTTGTAAACAACTGTAGAATAGTTGATTATGAAGACGTGCAATAAGTGTAAGCAAGAACGACGCAATGAGTTCTTCGCTTGGAAGAACAAAGAAGAAGGCTTACGCCACTCTACCTGCAAATTCTGCTACGCGGAGTTCTCTCGTCAGTGGAGAAAGAAGCGCAAGCAAGAGTTTGAAGAAGAGGTGAACTCACCTACCTTTTGGGAGCGAGTTGTCTCTTTCATTACAGGTTCCTAAGCAATTGTAGCGACACTCAGTAGGTCTTATTGAGCAGTACCGAATAGGCCCCTCATAGTGGGGCTCTTCGTGTTTGGGCCTAACCCTGCCCACGACTCAACTTCTTGTATAACTTAGAAGATTTGAGTTGTGAGTTTTTAGTTTTGGCGTGTACTCCGGGACGCTTTCTCTTTGGCTTTGCTTGGAATACAGCAGCAGTTTGCGCTTTTAGTTTTGCCATCTATTTGGTGAATCTGTATATGAACATCATTATAACAAGCGCCGAAGCTAAGAACACAAGTAAATAATTCTTTACTTTGTCCGCCATACCAACGCTCTTCTCGACAAACTGAGGAGGGCAGTCTACCTGCACCTCTCTTGGGACTTCAATTTCCTTGACTTTCGTTTTTACGATAATCTTGTCTTGGAATTTTGTGATTACGACACGCACAGTGTCGTTGTCTATCACAGACGAATCTCCTGCCTCTGGGACGCTTACTGTGTCAACCAGATATACTGGTGGAGTCACAATCGTATCCCATATCGTAACAACCGTGGGCTTCAAAATCGAAGGGTCTTTCTGGACCGCTTTCTTTAGATGCCATCCTGCTGAGCATCCACTGAGCAAAAGGACTGATAGACAAATCAAACATAACTTATTGAACATAAGCAAATTTACGAATTTTACTTCTTTCTTAATCTGTCGTACTCGTACTTGAACTTAGCAGAGAAACTGTATCCAGACTCTTGATAGATTTGTTTTCTAAGGTCTAGTAGCTCATCATCGCTCATATCTCCGTAAAGCAAGTAAACTTTTTTCGCTCTAGCTTCTTCATCTTTTGAGTATATAATCTCATTAGTATTTTGAGACGCTGAACGCTTCTTGGCAGCAGTTAAGAACGAATCTCTATAGTACATTGCGTCAACAACATTGGACTTCTTAACTTCTTCCACTTGAAGCTTAGCCTTATTAAGGATATCCTTTTTATCAGCTTCAGTTTCAGCTTTGATGTAATCTAGACCAAGTTCCTGAGCTGAGTCTCTAATTTTCATACGCTTACTTCCTGACTCTTGGTCGATACGCATAAGGTCTTCCTTTTGATTGTATACCTTCCAGTCTGGGTTTGTCTCACCCCATAGGGATTTACTTACCGACATTCCATTTTTTCCAAGAGCAGCTACGACTTTAGATGCGGCTGACTTGCTTTCTGCGGCAGACATATCATTGTCGAGTGGCACAACTGATGTAATAATATCTAGCAGTCCGTATGTAGCACCAACAACTAACGACGAGCTTGGGCTAGTTATAACTTTCTCAACTGACGCCTTAAGTCGAGCAGGTGATACACCGCTCTTCTCTCCAGTGGTTAACTCTTGAAGCTCCCCAGTAACCTTTCCGATAACTTTGTAGAATCTCTCTACATTGGGGTCATTGATGCCCTCGTCCATAGGTAGAATCTCGTTGAAGTCCATAGTGACAGCACGGTCCCTGAATAGGTCGTAGTTGGTTAGATAGGTCAGCGCCATACTGATAGATGGGACTGATGATGTAATCTCAGACAGTGATGCTCCAGTAGGCATAGCACTCTTAACAGAGTTTAACGCATAACCAAGCAAGTCATCAGACGGAGAATACTTATCGTTACCCGTAATAGATGCAAGAGCATAACCATTCATAATGTCCATCAGTGCGAAGAATGGGACCATCTGTTGTGGCTTAGCAATCTTTATGTATGCCCTTCTCTCTTTGCCCTTCTCGTCAGTGTACTTGGTTGGAAGCATAATAATGAAGTAGCGAAGCTTAACTTCATCTGGAATTTCATCCATATCGTCATCACCTACGAGAGCATTAACCATAGCAAGTATCATCATACCAGCCTGAGCCTGCAAGAACTTAGAAGCAAACTTTTTTGGGTTGGCTCTAATGTAGTCAGCAGATACTCTGAAGCCTTGGAAGGCAGAGTTGATGTATGGCTTGAATACCTCAAGTCCCTTAGTAAGGTTACCTCCTTGAGCGAAGTCAATGATAGAACGAGCTTTGTTTACTGCCTTAGCCTTGATTAGTTCTAGGTCGTCACCAGTAGGCTCCTGACCGTACTTGCTTTCAAACTCAGCTGCTGCGTCGTCTCTGAATTTCTTGTATACAGCTACACGGAATCCAACTTCGGAAATCTCACCTATACTAGACAGTCTGTCTACGAACTTATCCAGCTTGCCCTTGTCTGCTCGGAGTGAACCCGGACGGCCATCAGTTGATAGGAAGTCCATACCGCCACCCATCTCCATATATTCTTGGAAGTACTTGTCGTCAGCCTTAAACGACTTAACTCCCTTAAGGAAATCCCTCATAAGGTTGTACGAACCAAAGTAGATATTCTGATTATCGTAAACATCAGTGAAGAACAAGATGTGTCCGAAGTCACGAGGTAAGTTCCTCACAATGAACAATGGGTTGGCACGTGTAGCCAATAGCTTCAACAGTGCAGAACCAGTGATGTAACTGATTGCCTTAGTTGTCTTAGGTCCAAACTCTAAGAGTCTGTTGGCTCCATCCCACTCACGCTTAAGGTCAGTACGAAGCTGGAACTTGGACTGCGCGCCATTCTCGTAGAAATATACAGTCTCAAAACCAGTTGACGCATCACCGCTAGGGTCTTGCGGTTTCACCCACTCCCTATTTGTGTTATCTAGGGCAGCCTTAAACAACGCCTTATTTGCTCGGTTCTTTAGGATTCTAGACGATGCTGAGGCAGCGTATGCAGCAAGCAAGAATCTAGAGTCCATAATCGTATCGTCAGCACTACCTTCTCTGATGGCCTTAACTTGGTCTCCACTCAATCCGTAATCACGTACTGATACATCGTTATCACCGAAGTCAAATGCGTGGTTCAGGAACACACGTGGAGAGTAGTCAAAGTCTTTAATCTTGTCGTACAACTCTTTAGTGATGAGACCATTCTTGTATACGTCGTCAAGGATGCTTCTAAACTCAGCGAAGTATGCATCAGCACGCTTGTTAAGCTCCTCGAAGTTTGCAACTTCTCTAGATAGTCTGCTAAGTTCTGCAATCGCTCCCTCTTTGTCGATGTATGAATTGTTCTTTCTATCCTGAGTGTGGCGAGGACGATTCGTTTCAGCAAGCAAACCTTGAAGTCTCTCGAATTCAGCAGTTGCTTTCTCGAGTTCAGCCTTAAGCTTATTCTTCTTCTCTACGTTTACGTTGCTAGCTAGCGATGCCACTCTAGATGAGGCATAGTCCATATCGACCTTAGCCTGAGCCAACTGCTCGGTAATACTAGCTCTCCTGTCGTCAAACGACTGGTCAACCTCGATTACACGACGAAGGAATACAATCTTATTGAGAGCCTTAACGGCATCCTCAGATAGTCCTCCGAAAATCTTTCTATCGGCTTTGTTTACAGAATACTTTGCACGAGCACTTGCTCCAGCCTTGTTCACAAGAAAATCATAGGCTCCGTCAACTCTTGCGTTCAGAAGCTCACGCTTGATGTTAGACTGCCTATCAAACAGTGCATTGCGAAGCTTTCTTACATTGAATACGCTCTTGTACCAAGGCTCTTCGTAAACCCTGTCCTCGAACTGCTTGTAGATGTTGTCAATGTTTGCGGCAGCAACTCTCTTGGGTCCCATACTGCCGTCCAAGAAGTCATTGTATACTTCTCTAGCTGAGTAGTCAGATACTCCGAGCTGAGACATTAGGTTAACAAACTCATCCTCAGAGATGCGAGGCACGAGTCTTCCATTAGTATAATCAGATACACTCTTTAGGTAATCGTACTCGTTGCCTCCAGCTTGCAGGCGGCTCATACCTTTCTGCATAGCCTCTGGAGTAATCGTGAATCCGAAGTTGCGAAGAGTCTCTACTACCTTTTTGAATGTTTCTGGACTCCAAGCGTTCAAGTAGTGAATCTTGTGGACTCTATCTACCTTATATCCATCGTCAGTAAACAGTTTTGCATCCTCGCTACCTTTCTTCTTGGTGTGGTCAGCGAATCGAACCTCAAATGTTCTAGCAATCTCCTTGTCTGCGTCTCCACCTTTAAACTTTAAGTATCTACCAGAGCTTGCGTCTGAGTCATTCTTTACTACATCAGTGTACTCGAGCAAGAAGCGCATATTCTTCTTTGGCTCGTTCTGTAGCGAGTTATAGATTGCGTTAAACGCATTGAAGGAGTTAAGGTTAGACTTGTCTACAAGCTGATATTTCTCCTTAAGCTTGGCTTTGTTGCTTATTTTTTCTTCGGCTTCGGAAAGAAGTCGATGTAGGTTTTCCCAAGATTTTCCTTTGTAGCGTTGCGAATTCCGTGCTTCGCCAATAATTCGTCCATAGTCAGACTCTTGGATGAATCTGACGTCGGCTTGTTGGGTTGTGAGTTCTGCATCTTTAGTTAGATTGTTTTCTTTTACGAAGTTAAAGAACTTGCTTATGTTTTCCAAGTATTCATCAAGAGAAAGTCCCCAAGATTCTATTTGAGTATTCCAAGCGAATGATATTCTGTTCTTTCCTGACTCGATGGTGTACGAGAATCCAGCGTTGAGACCCATCTCGTCAATCTTGTCGAGTAGTGACTTCTGAGCCTTAGTCTCAAGGTTGATTTCAGTGAGAAGACCAGTTCCTTTCTCGTCTACTCTTGAGATGAGTGCTGAGTTTTGAATCTCTTTAGCCAATGCCCCGTTAAGTGCCGCAATCAGTTCAGCATCATCCATAGAGATAGAAGCTTCAATTCGACTTGAAGTCTCTACGGTAACTCTACCTGTTTCGAAGTTTCTGTATCCACCGATGTTATCGTACTGCTTGATTGTCTCAGCGAGGTTAGGGTCGAAAGCATCTACGATTCTAGTCTGCTCTTTCTTTAGGGCCACGTATGCTTCATCACTCTTAAATGCGGCCTTAGCTTCATCTACGTTTGTAATCTTAGTCTCAACATATGGCGCGGCACTGATTGAGAACGCCCTAAGGCTGTTAGCAACCTTAGCTTTACGTCTAACCTCAGTAATGGCTTGAGCTTGCTCTTCTTTGGTTCTAGTACTCTTTTTAGACTTAGCAGAACTCACATACATAGAGCCAGCAACAGATGTGGCAACAGACGTAGGGCTACCCGAGGCAGAAACAAACTGTTGCTCTGAAAATATCTTATCTACGTAATATTTACCATCAAGTAAGAATGGGTCCTCACCGTGGAACTTACTGTTGAACTGCGGGTGTACGAATTTACCATCCTTACTCTTAGACAGGTATTCTTGTGCGCCCATATACGGGTCATTCACAAAGAACCCACTCAATGAGTACCCACTGTCTCCGTCACCCTTAAGGTTGTCAACGATATTCTTATCTAAGTACTCGCTAAAGAACGCCTTATTATTGAATCCAGCTCTAAGTAGTGCATTTTTAGCAGCTGCGCCCGGACCAGATACCGCCTGTACTCCCGGGATGAAATTCTCAAGGAAATCACGACGAGTCTTGAAGTCCATCTTATCGTTTGAAGAAACCAAGCGCTGTAGCGCATCGTGTCCTTCTTTAGTCGTGAAGTCACTGCTTTGAACAGCTTCAGAAAGCATTCTAATCTTTTTGATTGTAGCTTGTCTGATGGCCTTGTTTTTCTCGTAATCGCTTTTGCCTTCCTTGCTGGCGATGTTCTTCTCAAGCTTGGCCACTTCCTTCTCAACGAAGTCGTTAAGCGAGCTCTTGAATTCTGACTGAGAAATATCTCCAGACTCAATAGCCTTAGAGATTCCATCAGCAAAGAACTTAGCCCCGTATGCGTTACCAAAGGCAGCACCCGGAGATTGAATCATAACGAATACAGATACTGGCTTTCCAACGTGTTCTGGATTAGAAGCATCTCGCTCTTCGGCTACACGCTTGATAAGGTCACCGAGCTCAGTAACCTTGTTATCCGCCGATGCAGCGAAGCCAATTTTATCGTCAATGTTCTGCTTGATAAATGAGTATCCAAAACCTCCGTAAACATCTTGACCGTCAGCCGCGTGACGGATGGCTGTTCCGTCTGAGTTGATGATTACGAATGCACCGCCTGAACGCTCAAGGACAGAGTCCATAGATAGTTTGTCTTTAACATCGACAACCTCTACGTTCTTAGGCATTTCATCATTGAACGAGATATCTACAGGCGTGAACTGCTGCTTCTTATTTGTGGGTCCTCCATCGTATACGCCTCGTGCTATTACAGAGCCGAGCTCTAGGTCTTCCACGTTAACTGCTACACCACCGCCAAGCGAGTTAGAGATTGAACGCATAGCATCAATCAGTTGGGCGCTAGTGGGGGCTACATTGAACTTAGTGCCGAGAAACTTATTGATTATCTCAAGGAACTTAGTGGCGAGCGAGCGCTTAACCTCAATGTCAATCTGATTTGACGCAATGAGTGATGACAGCTCAGTAACAAACTCATCGTCTAGTTCTGCCTCAGAAGCACCCATAGCTTGATACTTCTCAATGAAGTTACCCATATACTGGGTAAGCGCCTTGTCTTTGAGTATAGCACTACGAAGCGTCTTAGCTAACTTCTTGGTCCCTTCTACTCCGAGTATATCTGGTGCTACTTCGTGGACTGCTTCGTGGTAAACAGTGTTTGAAGCGATGGCTGGTACGAACAAGTGAATCTCGCTAATGCCACCTTCTTCTTTGACGTGCATACCTCTAGCAAGCACGTTGTCTCCAGATGCCTTCTTAAATGACTCAGCGTTAGTATGGGATACTACACGTACATCTCTACCAGACTTGGACAGTGAATCAATCACGTTCTGGATAGACTGAACGCCAGACAGAACGTCCTGCTTGGTTGTACCAGATAATGCGAAGAAGTCGTCTGCCTTTTCGTTTACGTAGTTAGACAGCCAGTCAATAGCATTGCCAGCAGTTGATTGGTTAATCTTGAGGCTACGAACCTTAGGACCTAACTCCTGCTCAACTGCTTGCGTTACTTCTTGAGGTGTTTGAAGAACTCCACCTGCCTGAGTCGTTTGAGCGCCTGCTCCTTCGATAGGTTGGGCTTGCTGAGTGGCTTGCCCTGCTTGGATAGGACTTGATACTTGTTGTTGCGCTTGGCTATCATACTTCTGTTCGATTTTGGCTTTCTCTGCTAGAGCATTCTTAATGTCCGAAACTAACTGAGCCTTAGCCTCAGAGCTAGTGAGCTTACTGTAGTTCTTCATCCCATTAGAGATGGTCTGGTCAAGTTTTATTGTTTTCGTAAGGTCCTCTGCCGAGTAGTTAGAATAGAATGCCTCTGCATCCTGCTGCATTTTCTTTTCTTTTTTCCTAAACTCTTCCAGCCTCGGCTCTAGCAACTTCTTTTCTTCTACAGATACACTAGGGTCATTTTTGATATTTTGGATTTCTTGAATCTTATTACGAACCTCAACTCTGTCGCCAAATATTGGGGTACGAAGCATTGCAGATGGACCTTTGGTTGCTACATATTGAAGACCGCCGACTCCACCACCCATAGCCGCACCAACGAATACAGACTCAGCAATATTCATATAGTCAACCTTGTCTCCAGCAAGTACTTTCTGTAATACTTCTTGAGTTACACCAACAATACCTTCTTCAAGTCCCTCCTCTAAAGGCTGTCTAGCTATCTGTGGTAATTTACCGAACAGCATATCACCAAACTCTTTCTTTGGCATTTTAGCCACGTCTTCAGCTGTGCCAAAGATTGCACGAACTGCTTTAATATCAGATGCAAACAGTTTCTCAGTTGCATACTCAGCAAGACCTACTCCTGTAGCGTATATTACCTTCTCTATGTCATTATACCTGTCGTCATTTACTACCTCGTTAAACGCGCTACCTGAAGAAATAACACCAAGTGCGGCGGGGCCAGCTATAACTCCAGCAGCTAGATTCATACTCTGGTCAAGCATATCCATACCAAGCAGAGTGAGGTCCCCCTCAAGAGCCATACCTAATGAGCCCTTCTCTATCTGTTCATCTGTGTATCCAAGATTAAATCTAGATGCATACGTTTGTATCGATACAAGTTTAGCTGCATCTGTACTTGCTCTCTGAAAAATGTTTCCTTCCAAGAACTTATCTGCATCAGCGCCGACTAAGTAGTATGGAACTCTAGCTGCCATATCTACAAATCCAGTAACTCCCGAAATAAGAGAGTTGAATCCTCTACTTAGGAAACTACTTTCTTCAGCGATTTTCTTCTGCTCTTTAGCAAACAGTTCGATTTGAGACTTCATATCTGCATCTATAGAAGACACAGCAGCTGGGTTTATTGAACCGTTTTCATTGAATAGAGACGTGGGAGCGAGATTATCCTCATCCAACTCCTTATATGCTACGTATGTTTTTTCAAGCTCTGGACGTATCTTTTCAAAGTCTTCAGCTGTTTTGACTGATGACAACTTCATTGCCAATTCAGTACCAGCTTCTGCTCTTTGAGTTGTAAGCCAGTCTCGTCTTACGTTTTTAGTTTCCTCCTTTGGGTCTTGAGCTCCCTGAAAACCAACACCTTGAGCCTGACGGAATCCAGTAGGGCCCCAAGTTACTTGCTGACCAAGTTGATTAGTTTTCTGAGAATCCGAAGAAGAAGGCCCTTGAGCCTGCGTGGATTGTGATTCCGAACCGGAAGGTCTTTTTTTTTTACTGCCGTAGAAGTTAGCCGCTAACGCAATATCGTCGTCGGCGTAACCATTCTTTTTCATTGCGGCAGAGACCTCGTCAATTGACTTCCCACTGGCGTAGGCCTTCTCAAGAATTGCCTTAAGTTCTTCGTTCATAGCATTGTATATCTGCGATATGCAAATATACTAAACTATTCCACGCCGAGGTCGCCCTTCAGGCCAGACGAGTTTGGAACTGCAATGTTAGAAGCAATAGACCTCATATTGTCATACATACCTCTAGATATCAACTCAGACTCAATCCCACGCCTTTGCTCACCATTTATCGTTCCAGTATATGACTCCTTCTTTGTTTCGGCCATATCTAATGGTCCAGTCGCTTTTATGATTTTGTAACTAACTATTGTTCCATTGGGCGCAATAGATAAATCAGTTAAATACAAATCGTCTTCTCCTGTTATTTTTATAGGATTATTAGATAAAGCGAAGGTCGCAGCCTTTCTCTGCTTGCCAGTTATCTTGTCGGTAACTGTCTCAATCTTTGACGTTCTAATTACCCCAGCAACCTCGAGCTCTGCTTTTGTAGGCTTGGATTTTCCGCCACCGCCGCCGCCGCCTCCAGTGACCTGAGCAGATGGACGCTGAGACTTAATGGCCTCTGAGTATGTTTTCTCAAAATCCTGAAGTGCGGCCTCCATAAATGCGGGCTCTTCTTTCATTCTGCGCTCGATTTCGGCAGCATCAGCGAATCCCAATCTATTCTTGTCAAGGTTGTTAGTTTGTGCATACCAACGAGTAGCAATCATACGCTTGATTTCTGGGTCGGACTCATAGCGCATTTTGAGTTGTGCTACGCCCTTCTCTACGGCAACATTCTCGTTATATGTAGTGCCATTGGCACCATCAATACGGACACCAGCTAACGTGTAGATATTCTTGGCGTCTTGCTGTGCTACTGCTACTGGGTCGACAAACTTGATGTTCGGGTCAACTTTGTCTAGGGAGAACGAGTTGTATGGGTTCTGCTCTTGCTTAAAATAAACTGATTGAGACAATGGAACCATAGCCCCGTCTGGCTCCTTAACCATAACGATACCGTTCTCAATCTTAGTCTCCATACGTCCGCTAGTAAATTCAGAATACTTCTGCTTAGCAATATCTGGTGTATCTAAGTATCCCACACCCTTAGATGCGTTCATTCTGTTAATCTCATCTGTGGCAGTTGCTGACACACTAAGACCTATTCCTAAGGCTTGATTAAACTGAGCTCTGGTTGCCTCCATCTTGGCCTTAGCTTCCTGAGAGCCACTCGTCTCAAATTCAATGGCAGACTCCTTCCAAGCGTTGTACGATGCTTGTGTAGCATCCTTGTACTTACCAGCAAGCTTGTATTGGTTCTCGACGAACTGTTTGTCAATACCCATAGCCTCCGTCAACTTCTGCCGCTTCTCTGCCTCCTGCTTACGCTTCTCGGCAGCTTGGGCTTCCATTGCGGCTCCTTGAGCCGCCCATTCGGGTACTTTGAATACTGTAGTGCTTAGAGCCATTACTTCTCGAACTTCTTAATTAAACTCTTCACGTATGCGTGAAGTTTCTCTTTATCTCCTGCGCTTGTAAACTTCTTGATGTTAGACATCTGAGTAGGGTTGAAGATGTATTCTCCACCAGTCATCTCGCCAATCTTGGCTCCGTCCTTCATAATATCGATAGGATTCTCTTTGTGAGAGAACTTACCCGGGGTCTTCTCAATCTTTCCGCCTTTAGCATTGATAGGGGTTGAAGGGGTTGGAGTGGTTTTGTCACCACCTAATTTAGCACCAGCTAATGACATACCAGCACTACCTAGCGCACTAATGCCTCCAGCGATGTTTTGCACAGCCGCCTCCTTAGCAGCTTGAGCGAAGCCAAGCTCCTGCTGGTATCTTCCCTCTTTGCGACCCATAGTTGCTTCCTGAGCGCCAGCAAGCTGAGATAGCGCTGCGGTTTGACGCTGCTGTTGCATATCAGCCATACTCTGCTGCTGTTGAGCCGCACCCTCAGTAAGGGCTCCGAGACCGCCAAGCAGTGCACGCCCACCTGCCGCGCCAAGAGCTTGAGTTCCACCAGCTAGAGCACGATTCACGTTCTCCATCTGACGGTTCATAATGTTTTGGTCGTAAGACTCTTTGTAAGCCTTAAAGTATTCAGATGGAGTGTCGAGTGATGGTGCCGACGCTTTAACTCGCTCTAGCTCTTTATTGGCCTTTTTGTTTGCGGCAATACCGTAAATCATTTGGCCAATACCAGCAGCACCCTGAAGGGCTGCCCCAGCGATGGCGGCTCCACCGACTGCGTAAATCTTCTTATTTGACTTCTTGGACTTCATAATACAAAGATACCTATTAGTTAACTAATTCGTTGTGAAGCATCGAGCGGTTGAATACCGCGTTGAATGCGTAAGTTTCGACTGCCGAAGACAGTCCATTTGTGAATGTGAACACCGCGTAAGGGCCACGCATCTTATCTCCATCAACAGCGGAGTTGGACGTTACGGCAATTATTTGACCCACCGACACAGTACTAGTACCTAAAACAGTCATCGTGTTTCTAGATGTTACTTGTGATATAGTTAAGTCAGTGTTTGCAAAAACTCCACCAGAAACAACTTTGACAGCTCCATTCAGAGGGAACGGTAGATTGGCGATGTTATTCTGCATAGTGAACGTGAATCCACCAGTGATTGCATTAACTGCCGTTACAACCCCGAGAGGGACTATGTTCGAAGTAGATGATGTAGCAGTTGGGATAGATGAATAGTACATACCCTCACGCTTGTCCATACTAGATATAGTAACAGTTGATTGGTCTCTTGTCTCAACAGAGAACGACCAAGGCTGATTGCCCTCTACACTAACTGCTTCGAAAGTCTTAACCATAGAGTTGTTCTGTGCTGATACAACCTTCAACATACTGGCAGTGAATACTCCGTAGAACGTGTTTCTAGTTGACGCATCAGTGTGCTCCCAAGCCGCTCCATTCTTGAAGGTAATCATTACGTTGTCAACGTAAACTCCAGACTCAGGCGTGAATGAGTATCTAGTTCTCCATACTCCGGACTTAGTATCGAATGCGATTGTTTCATCGGTGTATGAACCACCACCAAGTCTTTTCTGGAATGATAGGATGTATTCGGAACGCTCTGGGTCAAATACAGCAACAAACTTAAAGTTTGAATCACCGAGCTTAACAGCACTTCCAAATTTACCCTGAATGTATGTGTCAACACCCTCTTCGCTAATCGGAGTGATTCCGTCGGGACCGAGTCTAATCACTTTACCAGTGTTAGCATCGGCGAAGTAAACTCTACCAAAGTTGTTTACTACAGACTCTGGGTGCTTCCCAACTCCATAATCTCCAGCGTAGAAGCTTTGGCTTCCGATGAAGTTGGTTGATACGGTAACTCCTGCACCTCCACTGATGTACTCGATGAGGTTTCTGTTGATTGGTGCAACTGAACACTTACGTTCCTGAAGAATAGTAATTGAGTCTCCTCCATCTACGATGTACTGAATAGCCCCGTATACTGGTGAGAAGTCAACAAAGTTTGCCTGACTAAGATTGAATGATGATAGTGACAACACCTGCGAGTCAAGAACGTAAGGTTCTGAGTACGTAATAGTTGCCTTCCTATATACCTGTCCAGCAGTTGGGGCAGGTGCATTCGGTCGACCTACACTGGTGAACTTAGAGTCAGCGTAATCCGTGATTGAGTTATCCTCCACGAACGTATCCTCGAAAACGGTTGTAATCAGAGGAGTAGATGAGTAGTTGGTTACTACATTCATCTTACGCAATCGGTAGTATGCATCACCGTTAAACGTCTCAATTACAGCGTCAGATAGATTCGTAATGTTGGCGAGCGAATAGCTTCCGTTAGGTGGAACCTCAACGCCAATAAGCCCTACCCTGTTAGCGTCCGTAACTGAGAATATAGTACTAGTACCAGAACGCTTAACGGTAGACACTCTAACCTCGTATGAGGTTGGTATACCTAGAATTGTTGTGCTAATAACTAGTGCATCACCAGCCTTGATGTCAAGATTGGTTGTGGCAAATCCGTTGGATACAGAAATGTTAGAAGGTCCAGAGGTCCACGTGTAAGAGTAGTCTCTCTCTCCCTTGTGTCTGTATGTTCCGGAAGCATTAACCACATCATAAACCTCAGAAATCTCTCTGTAGATGTTTACATCAGTCTGCTTGATTGGTCTGTAGATTTCAATCTCAGTGTTCTTATTCCAAAGGTCGGTGTCAGCGATTACCTCTGTCTTAGTAAATCCAGATGCGTCAGGGTTCTCTCTAAGCTTCAGGAACCATCCGATTCTTCTGTCGGCTGGAGTAATTGATGAAGACACTGGAGAATCAGTTGCATCGAAGTACTCATATCCAAGCACATCAAAAGTATAATCGATATACACTGGGTCTCCGTTGGGTAGAGTTCCGTTCTCGTATTTGACTAGACGAACTTTATCCCCCTCGGCGAACACATACTCAACCTTAGCATTCTTAGCGTCAATGTATGAGTAAGTCTTACCCTCAAGGGTACTCATAGACACGTATATAGTGTCATCTTTATCGTTGGCAAACGCCTCACCTACGGTGTACTGAAGTGAGTAGTTGTACGAAGTAAACGGAGAGTATACAAGTTGCCACTTAGAGGCCCACGATGGAGCGTTATGCTTTACTCTGAACTGAAACGAAGTAGGACCTCTTCCGTCGGTGTTTCTCTCTGAGTACCACGATACGTCCTTTGCACCTATCTCGTTAACTGCTCCACTTCTGTTGAACTTGTCATAGTAAACCACACCGAACTTGTGAGTCTGACCAGACTTAAATGAACGATTAGATGCAGTATAGTTCTGTCTAGAGTTGTAGTTCTTGTACGTTCTAAAACCTATGAACTGAGTTGAGTATGAGTTGGCTAATAGAGTAGGATTCAGAGTGATAGACAGAAACTCTGAAGAGTCCATAGGGGCCCCAGTAGATGAGTCGAATCCGCTAGTACTCTCGAGTGATACAGCCACAATCTTAACCAAGAACGAAATCTGAGTTGAGCCGTAGTTTACTGCATCGAGGGAGATGTTTACAGTGGCAGTTCCTTTGAAGTTGTGAGTCCACCCAGAAGGTTGAAGTGTAGCCTGAGCTTCGGTGATTGGGATAACATAGTTACCCGAGATGTTGCTGATGAATCTTGCGTAAACGTCTGGGCTACCGCTGGTAAGGCTATCGTACGCAGGCAGCGTGAACTGCTTGGAGATATTCAGTGCAATCTCACCAAGAGTTAGGTCAGTAGTTGCCTCAGTGGCAGTAAAGTCGATGGCGCCAGAGCTTCCGGGAAGTATCGACACATTCGCATACACCTGAAAGTCTAGAATTACTTGGCTGTCGAACGAAGTGCTATCGATAGTGTCTCCAGCGACTAGGTTGAACTTAGAGGTTATTACACTTCCGGACGGGTTGTAGTACTTTATAGACCCGGTCGTGGGGTTTACACTGATGTACTTACTCTGACCTTCTGGATTGTTAATCTCAGTAATCGAGACATTAGTAGATACTCCGTTGTAGAACTCAGTATATCCACCGAACATCAATCTGTTACCGGAGATAGCCTGTGCGTTCGCCTTCTGAGGTACGTTGTCGTACATCTTGTTCTGCTCAATCGATGAGATGTATGAGCGAAGTTTACTGTTGGTGAACGTAATTACTGACGTAGTTGAAGCTCTGTTGTTTGCGATTTCATCTGCAACAAAGAACCCAAGAGTGTCAGCTGACTTTGCAAGCAGTCTAATCTTAGATACATCCGCACGGCTATGCTTAACTGTTACGTTGATTGCGTTGAACAAATCCTTAGCCGATTCAGTGATGTAGCCATCCAGCAACTGATATACGTTCACTCCAATCTCGCTGTAAGGAGACAGGGCAGATACTTCACCGTCTTCGTAGACATATTGGTAAGCGAACTGGAAGTACTCGTCATAGACGAAGTTGTCTTGGTTAGCTACGTTGGTGAACGATAACGTCGGAGAGTCTAATGGGGGCTGCTTAGCGGTCGTGATGCAGACAAGCTTCTCGTCATCCGTGTAGTTGTATCCTCCAGATAACTTGTATGGGTATCCAGTACCGAGCAGTGCCTTAGTTACATTTATCTTCTTAGGGTCTGTTACTCCGTCAGTGAAGTAAGCTAGTGTGTCTCCATTCTCCTTTACGATGAAGTCGAACTTAACGAAGCTAGAGGCAGTGAAACCGAGTACTGAATCACGGTAAACAAGCTTGAGCTGGTTGGACTGAGTAGAGTAGTGATAGATGCTGTGGCTTCCGGCTGAATTGTAAACAGCGAATAGAATCTCACTCTTCTCTACGTTGAGGCCAGAACCTACCACGAGGTGAGTACCAGAGATTGGTAACTCTGAACCGCTAGCGAATGGAATCTGAGAATTGCCACGACTGTTCTTGAGAACGTCAGCATTGCCCTCGTCGTTGTCGCCAACGTGTACGTTGATTGCATCAATCATCTCGACTGACTTCACAACCAAGAAGTCGTCGTCCTTGTTTAGGTAACGAGGGGTTAGCTTATCTATTGGCATCGGCCTTAGTATTTAGGTGACTGCTTGA
>Ga0208856_1000152_pt1 | contig 29768 bp, 24 predicted proteins | sample LakMenEpi13Jul12_FD_150690 | JGI IMG/M metagenome (GOLD analysis project Ga0208856, IMG submission 150690) | Freshwater microbial communities from Lake Mendota, WI - 13JUL2012 deep hole epilimnion (SPAdes) | ecosystem: Environmental > Aquatic > Freshwater > Lentic | place: Lake Mendota, Madison...
GGCGACGCATTACCACTTTTACTTACACGCGCACTGACTTGCACATTGGCAACCGATGAAATTGTCATATTGGGCATCATGGCCATACTGTCATCGAGCGTGATGTCGATTGGTAAATCCTTCACTTGTTTTTTCACCACCGCTAAAGGCATTTTTCCACCTTGCGCAGGTTGGGCATATATAAAAACGTAATCCTCTGCACTGACTGCAGATTTGAATTTATCATCAAGTGCAACTGCTAAATGCAGACTTTTTCCACTTGAAGACGAAGGAGTTGTCTCGTCTTTTGCACTTTCAACTTTTTCACCTAAGGCCTCTTTAGCTTGATCAATGAGTTTTTGAACTTCAGTGTAATCCGCATCATTGGTTTTATAATGTGTTTGCAATTTCTTCCAATTATCAATGGCTTCACCAAATTTACCCTCTTCCGCATTCGCTAAACCATAAAGCCAAAGTCCCATATCATTATTAGCATCAAGCGCTAACGCATTTGCCACAAGTTCAGTAGGCTCACCTAAGAGTGACCCGCCATTTTGCATCGCAATCACATCCGCTAATTGCAACAGTGTTTGAGGTTCATCACCGAGCAGAGCTCGAGCTTTGCGCAAAGCACTGACCGCATCAGGATAACGCTTAAGTACTTTATAAGAACGCGCAAGCATAATCCATCCTTGAGGATCTTGCGGGTTTTGTGCCATTTTTTGCGCCAATTTTTCAACCATAGCGTTAATATCGGCTGCGGTTTTCGGTGTCCCTGCTGCGGTAACCGTGGAGGTATCAAATGCGCGCAAATCGCCTTTGACACTGTATATAGCTAACGCTAAGAGCGGGACAAAAATAGCAATGGGCAGCGCTAACCATCGCCCTTTAGTGTCATCAATACTGTGCGCAGATGAACTTACTAAATCTTGATGTAAATGCAGCATTAACTCATTTTGCAACGCATCAAATTGTATTTGCGTAATGATGCCATTTGCAAGTTCATCGTTGAGTACTTGCATTTTGTTCTGTGCGAGCAAGATATTGATGGATTCATCATTTTGTGCAATGGGCTTTGCTTTGAGCCACAATGGAATAAGCAAAAAACAAAGCGCAATGGCAATCAATAGTGCGACAAAAATACCAAATTGAATCATTCTTTATTACTCTTTAAATGTAAAAGTTCTTTAATTCGCGCTAATTCTTTTTGAGATAATTGCTCATCTGCATTGGTTTCACGACGATTGAGTATGGACATAAAACCTAGCGCACCAATAAGCAGCGCCAAAACAGGGGTAAACCACAACAGAATTGTTCGCATATTAAAAGGCGGGCGATAGAGAACAAAATCGCCATAACGCTCCGTCATATAATCAATAATTTGTGCATTGCTTTGACCACTACTGAGCATTTCATAGACCTTGCGACGCAAATCTTGTGCAAGTTCCGCGTGAGAATCCGCAATGTTTTGGTTTTGACAAACAAGACAACGCAGTTCTTCAGTGAGTGACTGGTATCGCAATTCAAGTTCTGGCGATGTAAATTGATACACTTCAATTTCAGCGTGAACGCTTTGTATTAATAAAAATAGACACAACACAATTTTTTTCATTTGCTAACTTTCCCTGTTTAACTGTTCAATAAGCGGCATAATTATGGTTTGCAGAATAGTGGGATCAACGGGCCCTGTTTGTTTATGGCGAACTATCCCTTTTTTATCAATAATAAATGTTTCAGGGACACCATAAACCCCCCAATCAAGCCCAGCCATCCCATCAATATCTGAAATACTGATTTTATAGGGATTCCCCAAACGCTCAAGCCACTGCATAGCGGCGGCAGGTTCATCTTTGTAATTGAGTCCCATGAGATTAATTGAGCCATCACGGGCGAATTCAGTTAAATAAACGTGTTCTTGTCGACACGATACGCACCAAGACGCCCAGACATTGAGTAACCACACTTTACCTTTCATATCAGCAGGTGAAAATGTTTTTTGCGGCTCATGTAATTGTGGCAATGTAAATGCCGGAGCGGGTTTATTAATAAGCGGTGAAGGTACCTCATGGGGATCGAGTTTTAAGCCAATTCCTAAAAAAACGACCATCACCAAAAAAGCCATTAACGGCAAGATAAATCGCAGACGCATTAACTTTTCTCCGGTTTAATTTCACGACGGTAGCGTTTATCCATCACAGCAAGTAATCCACCTAAAGCCATAAATACGCCCCCCATCCAAATCCAACGTACAAACGGTTTGTAGTAAATACGCAGCGCCCATGCACCATCACTGCCTAACGGCTCACCCAAAGCAACAAATAAATCACGCGTCACGCCCGCATCAATACCCGCTTCGGTCATCGGCATACCTGATGCGCGGTAAATACGTTTTTGTGGATAAAGCTCTGCCACTAATGCTTGATTTTGGGTTACCGTAAAATGCCCTTGATTCGCATCGTAATTCACCCCTTCAGTGGGTTTAACACCGTGAAAGAGAAAATCGTAACCGGCTAAATGCAGTGATTCATTTGGCGCAAGACGTATATCTTTTTCCTGTGAGTATGTTGATACTAAGGTTACGCCAACGATAAATACCGCAATGCCAAAATGCGCAAGCGACATCGCCCAAACGCCCAGTGGCTGATCTATTAATGCCTGCCATTTATTTGCTTTATGTCGCAACCGATCATAAATACCCATTGCCACGCCAAGCGTTGTCCAGCTGGCAAGCGATAATCCAATAAATGCTGACCATGTAAATTGTTCAGGCAGGAAAGCCAATGCAAAACCAATGAGCAAACTGGAACCCAGTGGCAGCATAACGAGTTGCCATAGGCGACTCACACTATCTTGTCGCCAGCGCGATAACACGCCAATACCCACAAAAAATGCCAAAGGCGCCGTTAATGGGATAAATACGCCATTAAAATAAGGCGGGCCAACGGATATTTTCCCCATGCCGAGTGCGTCAATGACTAAAGGATAAAGCGTTCCCAGTAAAATCGTCGCAGTTGTGGCAACGAGTAAAATATTGTTTGTTAAAATTAATGCATCACGCGATACTAATTCAAAATGCCCTTCACTCTGAATTTTAGGCGCTTGAATAGCAAATAACGTCAACGAACCGCCCACCACTACCGCTAAAAAGACGAGAATAAAAATACCGCGTGTTGGATCGCTTGCGAATGCGTGTACGGATGTTAAGACACCTGAGCGAACCAGAAAAGTACCCAGCAAACTCAATGAAAAGGCAAAAACTGACAATAAAATAGTCCAACTTTTAAACATTCCCCGTTTTTCTGTAGCCGCCAGCGAATGAATTAACGCTGTCCCCACCAGCCATGGCATAAACGAGGCATTTTCAACGGGATCCCAAAACCACCAACCGCCCCAACCCAACTCGTAATACGCCCACCAACTTCCTAAAACAATCCCACAGGTTAAAAATAACCATGCGACAGTTGTCCAAGGCCGAGTCCATCGAACCCACGCAGCATCAAGTTTTCCATTAATGAGCGCGGCAATCGCAAAGGCAAACGCAACCGAAAATCCGACATACCCCATATACAGCATGGGCGGGTGTATTGCCATTCCGGGATCTTGTAGTAGTGGGTTTAAATCACGACCTTCCAATGGCGCCGGAAATAAACGCTCAAACGGATTAGATGTAAAAATAATAAATAATGAAAAGCCAACTGCTACCGCGCCCATAATGCTTAGTACACGTGCAACAAGTTCAGTAGGCAAATTTTTGCTAAAAAGTGCCACTGCCGCCGTCCAAATTGATAAAATTAACGCCCAAAGCAGAAGTGACCCTTCATGTGAACCCCAAACACCCGCTATTAGATAAACGGTTGGCAAATGCGTATTGGAATTTGAGGCAACATAAAGCACCGAAAAATCATGCTGAAGAAAACAGGTGGTTAAAATTCCATAGGCCACTATCATAAAAAATAATTGCCCAAACGCGGCTGGACGCGCAAGCGAAATCCATCCGCCAATCCCTTTCTGAACGCCCATTAACGGTACAACAAAAAGCGTAATCGACAGACACGCAGCGAGAATTAAAGCGAATTGTCCTAATTCGGGTAACATCATGGTTTTGGCTCCGTTGGCACTTTTTTCATACTGCCAGCCACTTCTGGCGGCATATAATTTTCATCATGTTTTGCTAACACTTCTTGCGCAATAAAAACACCGTTTGCATCTAATTTACCATTCGCCACAATTCCCTGCCCTTCACGAAATAAATCCGGTAAGATGCCTGTGTATTGGACTGTCACTTCTTTTGCCATGTCTGTTAGCACGAATTGAACGGTTAAACCCGAAGGTTGACGAACGACACTGCCTTTCACCACCATCCCGCCTAAACGAAATAAATGATCTTTGGGTGCTTTACCTTCAACCACATCCGTTGCTGAGAAAAAATACATCAAATTATCGTTAAAGGCGCGAAGTCCAAAAAAGGTCGCAATGGAAATGCCCGCAATCATCAATAATATGAGCGCCAAACGTTTTTTCTTTACAATTCTCATGACGTTTTCTCGCGCTTACGTTTTAATATTAAGCTGCGTAAAATCTGCTTATTGGTGAGCAGCGGTTTAATAATTCCCAATAGCATTAAAACAAACGTTAGTCCATAAGCTGTCCATACATAAAAGGCATAGCCGCCCATAGCGAAAAATTCGCTCATTTCACCTCCTCCAATAATTCATCAATCCATTTTGCGTTCTGTTCGCGTTCAAGTAACTCATTGCGAGAGCGCAAAAGCAACGCGATCAAATAATAAACCTTGAACGCACCCGCCATAAACAATAAAGGGATTAGCATATCAATATGAATAGACGGTTTATCGAGTTTTGTCACCGTGGCACCTTGATGCAGGGTATTCCACCATTCCACCGAATAGTGAATAATGGGAATATTCACCACACCAACCAACGCTAAAATCGCTACAGCGCGAGAAGCGGTTCGCTTATCTTCAATACCGCTGTAAAGCCCAATAACGCCCAAATATAAAAACAATAAAAGCAACTCTGACGTGAGCCGTGCATCCCACACCCACCAGGTGCCCCACATGGGTTTGCCCCAAAGCGAGCCTGTCACCAGCGCTAAAAATGTAAAACTTGCGCCAACCGAGGCGCTGCTAATACTCACAATTTCAGCGAGTTTAATGCGCCAAACAAGACCAATTCCCCCACTAATTGCCATCACCACGTATATGAACATCGACATCCACGCTGCGGGAACGTGAACATAGATAATGCGAAAACTATCGCCTTGTTGATAATCAGCCGGTGCGGTAACTAATCCGCCATATAACCCATAGCCAAGTAACACCAAAAATAAGGCCGTTAGCCAAGGCAACATTTTTCCGCTAATTGCATAAAAATACGGTGGTGAGGAAAACTTATAAATAAATCGCATGAACATAATTAACTTAAACTCATCTTTAAAGCTGCCGCAGTGGGCAGTGGGGTTAACGTAAGCGCTAAAAATAAAATGGCACACATCATCGATAAATGCCCTGAAACCGGAAAGCCTGTCATCGCTGCGTCAATCGCGCTACTAGCAAAAATCAAAATCGGTACATAAAGCGGTAACACTAAAATAGCAAGCAAAGCTCCGCCTTTTCGCAAACCCAACGTCAAGGCAACAGCAATACCACCAATTAAACTCAATACAGGCGTTCCCAGCAATAATGTGAGCATCAACACACCAATAATATCTGTGTCCATGTGAAGCATCATTCCCATAAGAGGGGCAATAAACAGTAAAGGAACACTTGATACCAGCCAATGCCCGATCACTTTTGCCAAAACCAAAATAGACAATGGATGAGGCGTCATCACCATTAACTCTAAACTCCCGTCGTCATAATCGGCACGAAACAAACTTTCAATTGACATGAGTGATGCAAGTAACGCCGCTACCCAAATAATGGCTGGCGCAATACGCTTGAGTAACGCAATCTCTGCGCCTAGTGCCAATGGAAATAACGTAATTACCATGACAAAAAAAGCTAACGGATTAATTAATTCTGCGCGAAAACGATAAGCCAGCAATAGGTCGCGTTTTATCACCGCACCAAAGGCGTTGAATAATGAGGACGTTTTTTTCATAAATGAATTTTTTGCATTAAAGTATGCGGCAATTGGGTTTCGTGATGTGAGGTCATAATGACAAGGCCACCTTGATTGGCATGCGTTTCAATAAATTGTTCAAATAATTTAATGCTTGCACGATCAAGGGAGGTAAACGGTTCATCAAGAATCCAGAGTGGTTTATGTGTGCAAAGCAACCGCGCAAGCGCCAAACGTCGCTGTTGACCAGCAGATAACAAACGTACAAGCGTATCTTGATAGCCATCTAAACCGACTTGAGCCATCGCTTCGTCAATGTTTAACATTGTTGAGGATAGCGCCTGTGCGTAACGCAAATTTTCTTGCGCGGTTAACGCGACTTTTAAACCATTATTGTGTCCGATATACGCGGTGTCTTGATAAAAATGAACCGAATTCTCAATCAATTCCTCATTCCAAAATAAATTACCGCTTTCTGCTCGACGAAAACCCGTCAAGATACGCAGCAAAGATGTTTTTCCCGCGCCATTCGCCCCTTCAATCAGCAAAACGTGTCCGCTACTTAATGTAAAATCGAGCTCACTAAACAATACGCGATCATCACGAACGCATGAAAGTTGATAAGCTTCAAGTTTGTTTAAATTAGTCATTGAGTGAAAAATTATATTTTTTAAATTTTAGGCGCATTATACGTTAATTCTCCAGCGGATTTAGCGTTGCTTGTAGCATTTGCCACACTTCTTTGGTTAATTTCCCCACATGCCTTGCACGCACAATCCCATTTTGGTCAATAAGATAGGTTTGCGGCAAACTGAGTACATCAAAAGGCTGCGCAGAGCTCATCGCGCCATCAAACATAATGTCATCAAAAGGGTTGCCTTGCGCTGTTAAATACGTACGCGCATTCTCCAAATCATCTTGATAATCCACGCCATACACAAAAAAACGATGTTGCGTAGCAATTTCCATCAATAATTCATGCTCTGCGCGACAAGCGCTACACCAAGAAGCCCAAACATTAATAATGGCAGGCGTTTTAAAATGGCGACTACTAATTTCTTTTTGCGTATCACTTAATGCTGGCAGCGTCACTATAGGCAATGCTTTTCCAATTAAACGGGATTGATTTTTATTAGGATCAAAGGTGAGTCCATACCCATAAAATACACCTAAAGTGACCATTAACACTATCGGTAAAATAAGTAATAAACGCGGCGCGGGCTTTTCATTCATTTTAGGTAATCCACGCCAATTTGACGCACGGTATTTTTATCGTGGAAATATTTAAATTTTGGCAACGCATTGATTCCATGACATTCCACGCAAAAGGTATTTTTCACGCCTTCGGTACGCAAAAAACTATTTAACGGTGTGCCTTCTACATTCTCCGTTTGCCCCAAAGATAAAATGGATGTTGGCGTTGACTTGAGTGCTTTTGCCTGAATGTTCGCGCTCCAAAAATGCGGATCGTGACACGTTTTACAAGCGATTTCACCTATGTCATCGATTTCTTCTTTTTTGTTGAGTAGTGGCATGATTTTTTTATCCGAACGCAGCACCATATCTTTGTTTGGATGCGTAAAATATTTCACAACTTTTTTTTCTGCCATGCCTTGATTTTGATGACAATTTATACACAATTTATCTTCCCGCAATGTACTGTGTTGCAATTCATGATCGGCAAAATCTTCAATAACCGATGTCACTGACGATAAATGAGGCGGGTTATTATCGCCCTTATGCAGCGTATGACAAGAACCACAAACCCCTATTTTAGTTGGCTTTTCACCGAAACGATTGGTTTTATTTTTTGCAGTAATACGCAAATCATGATCACTTCCCACAACGGCTTGTTTGCCTTGATGACAATGCGAACAAAGCTGTCCTTCTTTATCCGTTTCAACTAACGCAGCCGTATCGGGTTTACCGTCATGGACACTATGACAAGTTAAACAACCAATCTCGCGTGTTTTTTTACCTGCAACGATTTCAACGGTTTCATCGAGTTTCACGTTCATTGGATGAACCCCTTTTCGCTGAGCCTCCTGTTTATCTTTGGCGTGTTGGCGAGTGTGGCATGTTTGGCATAGTGCCTCTGCCTCTTTAATGCCTTTATCAAGCAGCGCTGTATCGGGAGTACCACTGTGTACATTATGGCAACTTTGACAGGTCACTAATTTAACTTCTTTGTCATGCTGTTTCATGGGGGAATCGGGTTTGACATTCACGGGATGAATACCTTTATGCCGCGATTCTTCTTTATTTTTAGCCGATTGTTTATCGTGACACGTTTCGCATAGTGCATCTTGCGTAGCGTATTTTTTATCGAGTAATGCGCTACCAAGTTTACCATCGTGAGCAACATGACAAGATTCGCAGGTCACAAACTCTACATTCTTATCCTCTTTTTTCATTGGAATCACATGTTTTTTAGCATCTGGTTTAATATTCACGGGATGCACACCCTTTTTATGCGCGTCTTTTTCATTTTCAGAAAATTGACGCAAATGACAGCTAATGCAAAGTGTCGCCTTGGTATTTTCCAAAACGGTTAATGACGCATTGTCAAAACCACCATGAATTTGATGACACGTTTGGCACACCATTTCCTTTTGATTACCCAAAACCGCACCATGATTCACCAATTCTTGGGGCAAGCCATGTTCTTGCAAGGCAGTTTCAGTGGCAAAGCCGAGCGTATTTTTTTGTGGTGGCGAGCTTAATTTAATATTTAAGGGATGATTGATACCACGATGCGCGACTTCTTTTTCACGCGCAGCTTTCCCTTTTGATTCATGACATTTTTCGCATAAATCACCATTTTTATTTTTCACACGCAGCCACGCATTACCGTGTTCTTTGTATAGCGTTTCATTCGTTTGTGCGGGCGTGTCTTGCGTATGCGGTGTGTGGCAACTTGCACAATTTAGGGCATTATGTTCACCATGAGGAAAATCATCTGGCAATTTATCCACACGTTTAGGCACGAATCGCTCTTTTTTCAATGCAGCATTATCATAAACACTCGCGTGCTGACGACCCGCACCAATACGCAAACGCGAATCCACAATCGCGCCATTGTGGCAGCTATAACACATTAAAAATGCACCATCAGGCAAAACGCCTTGCTCATCGACTTTTGCTGTTTTTTCAACCCAAGATAAATGGCACATTAGGCAATTTTTCTGTGATGAATTCACGCTGTCATTTTCTTTATTTTTTGCGACAGGTGTTAATTTATCCGTATTGATGGTTAACTCTACAAGTTGATTAGCGAGTGTTTCTGCAACAATCAATTTGCCTTCGCGCCAGGCAAGCGACGTAGGTGATTTTAAAACAAGCGCTTTACCTTCACTATCGGATAATTCGCCTAACGACTCCCCTGCATGAAAGATTTTAATGGTGCCAAAATAACTATCACTCACAAACAGTAAATCATTTTTTATATCGCTGGCGATACCGTTAGGGCGAAATAACGTCGAATTATTTACACCAAAAGTGCCAATCGAAGCAAAAAACCGACCATTTTTATCAAATTGCTGAATGCGTGAATTCATAATATCCACCACATATAAATAGCCATCACGATCAAACGTCATTTGAAAAGGATATTGAAACTCCCCATCCATTTCACCGCGCTGACCAAAACACGCTAACGCACTATTTTTCACCAAATCAAACCGACAAACACGATGATTAGCGCGGTCTGCCCAATACACAATCTCATTAGAAACAGCTACTGCAACAGGTTCGGGCGTATTTTTACTTTCTGCAGTTTGCGACACATCCAGTTTTTTAATAAGGTGCCCCGCGTTATCGATATTGATAATTTCACGTTTTAGCGGATTGGCTACCCACCATGTATTTTTATATGCAAAAACACCTAACGCAGCCCCCTCTTGATTGACCGTATTTTTCACGTCATCAATATGCAATCCTTGCGTATCTAAAAACGCGAGATTTTTATCTGATAGTGCAACACCGCTTGGTTGCGCGGCATTGGAAATCAAAACGCGTTGTATTCCCTCCACTGCCAAACACGGATTGATAACAATAAAAAAAAGCAAAAACGCTAAATACAAACGACTAATGCAACATTTCACGAATTGTCATCCGTTGCTGATCGTTTTTATAATGCGCTAAATAACGCGGAATGATATGCGTTGAAATCGCCTGAATTTGCTTTGATGTCGCGCCTAAGTCGCTTAAATCGAGCATCGATTTTTTATCATTATGGCACTCTTGGCAAGGCGTGCCTTGATGCGTGTTCTCTGTTTTTTGCCAATTGAGAGGCGCGTGGATTTTTGCATGCAATGCCACTTTTTCCGATTCATTAGCCGCTTTCCATTGCATAGCAATCTTTTTGGCAAACGCATCGTCTTTTAGCAAAAACAGACGCTCATTGTTTAATAATGGCGCGATTTTCGGATTGACTGGGCGCTGCGATTCATTGTCAATGTCTTTACCAATACGCAGTAAATTGTCACTTTGCGCAATAACTTGCTTTTCAACATCAAACCAGCGATACGTCAGATTCGCATTTGCGTTATCAATATGACAAGTTTCACAAGCGATATAACGAACGTGCATATTATTAAATGTCCGTGTTCTCAATGCGTTTTGATGCGGCAACGGTGTGTGGCACGTTCGACAAAAACTTTGCGGCGCCGTTTCTAATTCGCCAGCTTGTTTATGAAACACCGGAATCGCAAATTTTTCCTGAATTTCAATGTCTTTATGCTCACGCAATAATTTTGCCGAAACATCTAGCATTTCTTGTGTCACCACTGCATTTTCAACTTGCTGCTGATACCACAAACCCTCTGACGCGTTTGCACCATTGACCACGAATACAAACAATATAAAAAAGACTTTTATAAAGACTTTCATGACGCCTCCTCATCATGTTTATTTTCATCATCATGATGACGTTTTTTTCGTATTGACATGACAAATTGTTTTATTTTTTGGATAAGACTTTCTTTCTTTTTAGGTTTTGAGCCAATAATAATGCGTTGGAATTTTTCTGCCCCTAAAAGTGAATTATTATTGTTTTTGTTCAACTTACTGGCATCGCCAAATAGGCTCCATGCGATATTGCCAATCAAAAATACCAACGATAACGCACCAAAAATACCAGCCAGTTTGTACCAAATTGACAGCGCTTTAAATGTCTCCCAATTCAAAGTTAAAACATCGGCTGCATGCATTTCCACGCCTAATCCCAGCGTTGCAACACTGTGCATTTCAGACGTTAGAAAACCTGTATTTGCAACGCTATTTGAATAATCTTTATGACATCCCGATTGTCCACAGGTTTGCGCTAAATGGGCCGGATTTACTGAAGCATTAACATCCTCATCACGCTTAATTCCATGATGCAAGCCAGTAGGCGCATGACACTGCACGCATGATGCACCATGCAAATTTCCATCGGCAAGTAAACGACCATGAAGCGTTTTGTCATAACTTTGCGTTGAATGAATAAATTCATTGCTCACTGGTTTTTTTTCGTGTGTTTGTGGATCTTCTTGCTCAACTTTCGCCATTTTTTTGATATTGCCATGACATTCAATACACAAACCATTCGACACATTTTTATTCAAATGATTTCCAATATAGCGTCGCAAAATATGACCGCTGTATTGATTTCGCCACGCATCGCCTTCATGACAGGTGCCGCATTCAGCGTCATTGTGTGCAAATTCTGTTTTGAACGCATCCATTTGTGATGGCGCAATATACGGTGCGTTATTGTGGCAACGCCGACATGATGGCAAGCTCGAATCGTTTTCTTCTTTGTTACGATTACCTGCGGCAAAATCTTTACTTAATCCTTTACCGTGCGCTGATTCTTCAAATTCTTTAACAATCGGTTTATGCGTAAACGCTTTTCCATTTGAAGGCTCTTTTACATGACAAGATTCACCACAATCCACTAATCCCTCTTTTTGTTCATGCGGATAATCCGTGATTTTACGATGACAATCTTTGCAAGGTACGCTGCCATGTAAGGATCCGTAATAATCTGATTTCAAAATCGACGCACTGCGAATTTGCCCCTCTTTATCGATATATTTCAAATCAGGCAAGCCATGACACGAAAAGCAGCCATCGGGATCGGGTTGTCGTTTATCTGCAATTGCTACACTGCAAAGCACCAAAAATAAGACAATAAAAAGGCAATCAAAACGCTTCATTAATGCACAACCACCGCAACAGTAAGCATCATCGTAAATCCTAAAATCAACGATAAATTCACAACACGCATCCAATTTATGCTTTTTGATTCAATAACCGGTTCAAAGCGAGGTTTAAACGTAATCACTTGCCAATCTGGATCGGGGAAAATTTCGGTGCCTTTTTTAATGCGTTTAGGTTCTTTATGACGTGACGCCGTTGTCCACTCAATGGCATTCCAATCGCACACATCGACGCATTCGTGGCAATCCATACACGAAGATTGCTCAACGGTAGCCACTTTATCAATCATTTTAATCGCGCCACACATACAGTTACGCGCACAGACATTACAGCCAGTGCAACGCTCTTTTGCCACGCGAATACGGTGAGTACTTCGAAAACGCGAACCAAAACTATTCACAATGCCATCAATTGCGCCAATTGGGCACATAAATTGACAATAGGCGCGGCCTTTACTTGAGAAAAAACCCAGTAATAGCAATAGCGATAAATTAACTAAACCCACCGCTGAAAAAATAAACGCCAGGCCACCTGCTCCGCCTGACATGGCTTCAACAAGGCGCGGCACTGTCACAAAATTACACAAAGTACACGCGCTCACACCAATAGCAGGTAGTACAATCAAATAGGTACCCAAATAACTGTAGCGAATTTGAAATTGCGGCAACCAGCGATATTCAATTTTCCAACGGTCATTGAGAAGACGACTGACTAATTCGCTGAATCCACCAACGGGGCATAAAAATCCACACCAAATTCGTCCAAAAAATAAAGTGGTCAGCAAAATCAAGCCAAAAGCAATAACCCCTATCATTGCAGCGGAAACGTGCGTTGCGAAATCATCAAGCGACATATTAGGAAAATACAAATAAAAGCGACGCATACAAAGTCGTCCACATAAATCACTATTTCCCGCCAATTTAGGTAAAATAGTCAGTGGTCCTAAAAATAATATGCACGATACTAAAATAGTGGTGTAGCGGAATCGTTGCACTTTTGGCACGTCATTCCAGCGTTGTAAAGCAATCTTAAATGGATTTTTCATGGCTCAATTCTCAAATTCATGACAACTCAAACACAACGTCCCATCTTTTGCGGGCAGTCGCAGTAACACTTCTTTTTCAATACGTTTATACATCGGCAGCGACATGGCTATTTTTTCGAGTCGCTCACGTTTGTCTTCTTTCATTACAGCGCTCCAACTGTGCTCGCTGTATTCCACACCTTTTTTAACATCACCATGCACTTGTTTGCTGCTAGGATTGTTGTCGCCTAAAATTCCTTCTTCATGTGGATTATGGCAAGTAATACACAGTATTTTGTTATCACTAGACAGCGGCAAATAACTATTTTTTTCTTTCTCAAGCTGCTTTAAACGTAATGTCATTTTTTTCGCAGAACTGGTTGTATCATCTGACAGCGTCCCGTCAGTATGTTCAATAGCGTTAAAATGCGGTGTTTTTAAATGACATCCTACGCAAACCGTTTCAACAGGCAGACGCAAGTTAGCATCGACTAATTCACGTTTCACATCGCGTTTCTCATTCACCTCACGATGACAAAATAAACACGTTTCTTTTTTGATTGAACCGTCCTCCTTTTTCATCAAATGAATATTTGAACGCTCATGTTGCTTTGCGTCATGACAATTTGTGCAAAACGCATCTAATTTTTGATAACCATTCAAACGCAAAAAATTAGGCGCCTTTTTATCGATTTTGTCATAAGGAATGTCATCCATTTTTTCTAAACCGTGACAGGTTTGACATTGCAAAATGCGCCCTGCCTTGAGCAAAAATTCAGCAGGTGGATTCATATTTTCAAGTAATTTGACATCGACAGCATGATGCAAATCTGGCAAATGTTTCGATTGCGCATACGATTGCGTTCGCCATTGATTCGATTCATCGGCAAAAACGATGCCAGTAAACAGAATCAACAGAAAAGTCAAAAACCTCATAAACCCTTTTGAACCCGCTCGCCATGATTGTGGCAGGTCACACAATCTGAACCATTATTGAAATGCACGCCACGCAACCCGTTACCGGTGTCAATATCGCCTCCTTGTGCCACTGTTTCCATGTTATGGCACAAAGCGCAAAGCTGACTGTAATTCGTATCATTTTCTACTAATTTAATTCGATAAGGTTTATTACGTAGTGACGCTTCAAGTAAGAATGCCCCTTTTCGTGAATCATCAATAATGAGTCCTGTATTGATAGTGCCGTGCATAGTGTGACAATCAACACAATCCACAATGGTTTTATACGCATAGCCACCACGCAATCCTTTGTAAAGTCCTGTGCCCTCACCATCGGTCATACCATGTTTATCAATTTTTCGATAATCATCTTCAGCGGCAATGGATTGGTCACGCTTTCCGGCATGAATAATAGGAAACTTTGCTTGTTGATGCGTGCGGTTGTGACAAACCAAACAAAATTCATTTGAATTTTCATAGGTTGCCCCATCAAAACGCGTTAAATCGAGTGTTGGTTCAAATTTACCATTCATGTTTGATGCGTCATGGCAAATAATGCATTGCTTATTTGTGGTCGGCAGATCTTTGGAGGCATCAAAATCGTGACGATGAGACCCACTGCGCAACGGATTTTTCGGCATATCGGTGTTGTTGTGGCAAATTAAACACTGTTTTTGCACATTCTTCACGCCATTGTCACCATGACATCCACTGCACGTTAGTAGACTTTTTTTCTTATCTACCATTTGCTTAATTTTAGGCACGCTTTTATGTAAATTCACCGCAATATGGCACGCGTTGCAATTTGATTTTCCCCATGCGCTCCCCGAACCGTGCGAAGGTGTTAGCGCTAAACTGCCGTTTTGCGAAATCGTTTTTGCCTGTAGTGGCATCACAAACAATACGCCAAGCATAAAAAGTAAAACGTTAACGAACTGCATGACAATCACTGCAATAATTTTCATTGTGACAACGCCCGCAACGTGCTGGATCAAAACGCGATTCAATGCCATGCAATGTACGGTACCCTAAAGGATGATAACCTACGCCTGACGTATCACGACGCAAATGACAATCCGTGCAAAAATTCACATCTACGTGGCAGGTTTCACAATATTTTTCCTGTCCTCGCGCAGCTTCATTGTGATGATTGATATAGTCAAAACGATGATCTGCAGGCCAAATTTTTTCTTTCTCTTTATGACACAAATCACAACGCCAAGGCGCCCGTTGTTCATCAACATGGCAACTATGACAAATCGGTTTTAGTGATTCGTTAGCGATGACAGTCAACTTTTTTACTTTTTCTATATCAACCACATCCGTTTTTGAATAAGAATGACAAAGTAAACAACTATCGCCCTCTTCTTTCATCACGTCCAAATGCGCGGCATGGGGATAATAAACTTCACTTGTATGATTGCGTTTTTCCCACCATGAATTATCAATTTTTGCATCCATAGCCAATACACTACGAAACACAATCATCAACAATAGGAAACAAATGACACGGCATTTCATGGTTTTTTCGCCTGAAAATAATCAAAGTAATACGTTAATTGCGCGGAACCCAAATATTCATTGCGTGCATTGTCATTGGTGTTATTGATATAACTCGCTTTTAGAGCAACCACCCAATTATTTTTCACCATGGTTTGCCATTCGGTTTCAATCCCTGCAGCCACATTTTCTCCGTATAAACTTTTTTGTTCCTCGCGCAGCGCAAAGTTGACGCTATAGCGATTTTTACTATCAATGGCGTGTGTATTTGAAAGATAAAGACTCGCGGCATAATCACCACCACTTAATTCTAAATAATCTACGGTCGCTTGGGTTGTTAAATTAGGTTGCCATTGATAGCTGATATTTGCGTTGTAGCCTTGACCACTCTCACCAATTTCACGATCTGCAAACTGTATCCCTGCCGAATAGCGCAAGCGTTGAGAATAGCGCTGTTCCATCGAACCACGCCAAATCTGCTGCTCGCCAAGCGCATACGCACTGTAAAAACGGTCACGGAACGTCACAAAATATTGCTGTGGACGATACGCTTCATAATAATTGCGCAGTCGCATATCTTTAAATACATCCCACCATGTATCAACAAATACATTTTCAAGTCGATTTTTTTCACTCGCATACGAGCCTTTTATATACATTTCAAACGGCTTCTCGGCATTTAATAAATAACCTTTTAAATGCGCATGACTATTGAATCGATAGGTTGTCAGTGTTTTATTGATTTGCGAAGTGCTTATGTTAGTATTTTCCACGACATCAAAATTTTCATCGACAACAAGCTCCGGATTCGTGTTTTGGATTACACTGATTTCATTTCGCTCAACCGTTTGCATACCTAATCCAACATCGGTGTTATCAAGTCCTAATACACCAGACGTAAAATGAGGGGTAAATTGAAATAAACTCTCCACGCCCGCGACAAGTGAGCCACGAACCGATTGCACATGATCAATACGCAAAGGACGTCCACCGTAAACTTCCACACTGATTGGTTGACTCAGTTGATACTTCGCTACCGCGCCATCGACTAAATAAAGTCCTAAATTATCACTTTTCTCAAAACGTCCACCACGCAGCGTTAAAGGCACACGATCAAATTTTTTTTCTGCAAAGGCTTGATACACTTCTTGTCTATCACGATAAATATCGGTGCTTAAGCGACTGAGTACACTCATATTTCCATTTATTTTTTGATTGGGGTTGGTGTATACCATTTGCCCCCACACTTCGCCCGTGTAATCACCGTCCAAATTATAGCGGTTGTCTGTTTGTAATTTCGTCCGCACAGAGCCACGCCAGCTATCATTTTGATCGTCAGCCGAGGCGCCTGTTGTTATCGAAAATAACAATGTAAATCCGCCAATGTGATAAAAAAAACGCGCTTTAATCATTACTCGTGCGAATTTCAAACGGTTCAAGACCTTGCGCCTGTTCATTACGACGTTTTTTAAGTGCTAATCCGGTCAAGGTCACCACTGCAATAATGCAACTACCACATCCTGCGCACTGCCCAATTTTGGGAACAGTGCATCCTGTTGCAAGTAAACCCTGCCCTAATGCCACACTTGAACCGGTCAACCATGGAATTGACTGCGCAATTAACTCTGACGTTTTCATGTTCATATACCTATTTTTTGACGTTTTTCAAATCAACTAAAACCGCATAATTCGGTAATTGTTTAACCGCTAAAATGACATAATTGCGTGGACTCACCGCGATAACGTCCGCTGAAATGCGCGTTTTAGGTTCACTAAATACCCCTTCTTTTACTTTATTGACCCCGTATAACCCAACGCCGTTATTACTTGTGGCGTAGCCGTTATAGGGCAATTTTAAAAATAGTTTTTCTTTCATTAACAGCAAGTCCATTAAACAATCAGCCTCTGGATTTAGACAGCGTGATTGAAAATTAAACACCGTACTGCCCAAAGCACCTGCGGCGAAACTAGGCGTTTTTTTACTCACTGTTGCAGACCAGTCTGTTGCAGAAATCGCAAAACGATAATTTGATAAAACCGTTTGACTAAAATTCGAATATTTCGCCATTAACCAGAGATTTTTGACTTTATCGCCTGTTAAGGCATTTTTTAATACCAAAACCTGTTTTGTTAATTGCCCTGATAATTTCGTTGCAGTACTCGATTCTGAACTGGTGAATACACTTGTAATATCTCCACGCGGCACCGCTCTTACTTCACCGCTTAACACATTGACTTGATTACTTTGCAACATAGACATAAAAGGATTGAGTTTTGTGTCATAGAGAACCTCATCAACATGTTCAATAATTTTTCCGTCAGTTGACACCATTAAATAGCTCAATCCCAGCTTAACGATACCTTCTTTAATTAATTGAGGATAAGACCCGTCACTTAATTCACTTACTATTCGAATATTTTCTTCACCTAAAATCTTCGTTTCTGACACTAACGGATTAATCGAGCCGTTACTTTTACGATCATGGCAATCTATGCAAGGCATCGTCTGTGCAACGGGGCGCGTATTGTGGCTAATTAAATAATCGTTAGATTCTGTCCAAATCATTTGTGAATTTGGATTTGCGTAACCCTTTGCTTTAAGCAGATCATCGAAACGTGTTTTAAGTGTTTTAATGTCTTGATATGTTTTTGGCTCACTATCAACGCCATTTGTGACAGATAAACGCTCCGCACGACTTAATACACGCGAATTGGTACTATCTATCCAGTAATAGCGCGACGCGGGGACATAGGGAATCATCCGCAATTTACCGTCTTCACTCGCGCGATAGCGATAACGCAAATTTAACGGCTTATCTTGATTCACTAAACCCGTAATATGACAAGTCTGACACGCAACAACATTAAAATGTGTTGCCACCGTTTTGTTATACGTTGACTCTGCGTAACCCTCCATATCTCCGCGACTTATCCAACGTTCCCTATGAGCGGCAAGCAAGGTCGTTTGCCCTGAATAAGGTAAAGAAGGTTTTTCTGTACTATCAAACTCTTTGCCTCCGTGACAATGCTCACAAGAAAGCGGTTTAGGTTGATAATTTAAATCCCGACGCACATCTTCATCTGAAAAACCCGTTAAGAAATTATGGTCAACACTTAACTCCATACCCGATTTATAGTAATTTTTGCTGTGACACGCATTGCAATTTTCAATCGTTCTCGACTTCCCTTTTTCTGTCCACAATTTGCCTTTATGCACATCACTTTGCGGATTTACTTGACTTAATTGGTCAGGATTATTCACAATTCTTGCACTCTCGCCAAATCCATAAAAACCTCGACGCTCATGACTTGTCGAGTGACACTGCATACAATTTTCACTTGAGGGAAAACGCAGTAGCGGCATGGCGACTTCACCATTTTCATCAAACGCTTCTTTATTCCATTTAAGCGTGGGCGCGGTCGTCGATGATCCTTTATCTACAACAGTCAGCAAAAACTTTCCAGCATCCTCTTTTTTGGGGTTCATATTTAAAAACGCTAACATCGCTGAATTCGCGTATTCAAACCACCCATTGGCAATCAATTGATTATTACGCAAATCGCTCCAATCATTGATCGGCTGTTTAAAGCTTGAAAAATCAGCATGACACGCAAGACAGTCAGGTTCAATTACACCACTGCGCTTCCAATCCCAGCGCTGAAGTTTTTTTGTGTTGGCATCCCATTCGTAATAATCACTGTCGAATAATTTAATCGCTGCTTCATCCGCCAAATCGTATTTATTACCTGCACGATCTTTTTCAGCAAATCCACCGCCAACATGGCAACTCTCACAAGCTTTGATAAGTCCAACCGCGCCATAATCTAAAAATTCATTTTCTTTGGCATTGTTTTTTTTACTTAGCCACTGAGTGTTGCTCCCCTGCATACAGTTATAGCCCCCAAAATACCCCGGTGACGTTAACGGCGCAATACCACGCAAAAGTCCAAACTGTTCATCGTTTTCATCATGCCCCATTTCATAGTGATACGCATGACCAATTTTATCCACGTCATGACAACCACCACAACTCAAACGAGAACTGTAGGGTTTTTGCGTATCCAGCACGTTTTCGCCATTTTTATCGAGTAGTGAAATACGTGGGTGAAGAGATGGCAAATCAATTGAATTGCCCGCCCAAACGTAAGTCGCAAACATAAAAAAAAACGAAACACGAAGAATAAATTGAACATAAAGTTGGGATTTAAACGACATCTTCCTGATTTTTAATAGTAACTATTTAGGGTTTTAAAAAATTAAAAATTAATTATTTTCTAAGTCTTAAGCAGGTTAGAAGCCAAATTTATAAATTGCATGTAAATCAATAAGAAAAAGCATTTTTTATGCAATTTCCCATTTCATCAAAAACAAAAAGTGCGGCATATCACGCATTTGAGATTAAAAAACAAGTGATATAACGCACGTAAAGCAAAACCGTTATTCAATCTCTTTTTTTATTCAATCAAACACGAAAATGCCTCATATCACTCATTTGAGTGAAAAAATAGGTGATATCACGCATTTAACATTCAAAAAAAAACCAAAAAACACGCTATATCATTGAATTATAAGAAAAATAAATTTAGGAATATTTTTTGCTTAAGGTTAATTAACCACCCACCCTATTAGGTGGTTTTTTAGAAAGTTAACTTTAAAAAAATTGATAATAAATGAGGTTTTATGAAAAATACCAACATACCGCCACATCGGCGCAAAAGCCGGCTGGGTTTGCTGGCACTTGCGCCAATGATGACTGTTATGGCTCTACATTCGCCACTCACACACGCTGCGCCCGCAGCAGTTAGCGCCTCAGCAAAACTCGATGTTAAAACCGGTAAAGTAGTGGTAACAGGTAAAACTGCGGCAACCATTGATGCTGGAGCGCGAATTTCAGTTTATGACGCAGTTAATCACATCACGCTATACACGGCAAATACGACAGCAAAGAAAGCATTTACCATGAATTTGCTTGCAACAACGACTGTACCTTGTTTAGTGCGTGTTGAAGCAACAAATCCAAAAGATAATTCTCAAACTGAAATTTTAGTGCCGGTGACTGGTGCACCAGCATCATGTAAAACATCAGCAGCCGTGCCTGCTTGTGCGATTTTAAAGCCTGTAACAGATCCGACTGAAATTGTTGCGGGAAATTCGCTTGATTTCGTCGCGACACCTAAACTTAAAGGCGATTATGTTTGGTCTTTTTATGATGGGACCGCAGACAGTCCCATGGCCAATGCTAGTCATCAATTTAAAGATGTGGGTAAATTTCGCGTTACGCTAAAAGTAACCAATGGCGCAAATCAATGTTTAGACGAAACCATGGTGTCCGTTATTCCTCCTAGCGGAACCAATCCAAACGGAAAAGTGGGTGAACGACCTGCGCCAGCACTTGGCGGCGCATTACCAAAAGCAGATGGTTCAAACGATGAGAAGGCCTACGTTGTGTTGCCATTTGAAGAAATGGGGATGCAAGGCGGCAGCCAAGTCAATTTGCCTTACAACGTCATGATTCCTTACAATTCGTTAAATGCACAGGTGATTCAAAAACTCGAACATAAACCCCCGTTGCTTGATAATGCAAAATTAGCGGTTACCTATTCAGCCGCATCAAATTCAAAAGATCCATCGGGTAGCGATTCAATTAACTCAACAAGTGCTAATTTATTTGACAAAAATCAAGTGGGTTCAAATTTCGATCCTGTTGCAAGTCAATATGACCCTGTTGCAAAAAAAATAATTAATAACGTATTTGTCGATGGTCAAGATTACCGCCAAGCGAAAATTCGTAAAACAGAGCAATGGGACAGAATGCCCCAACCTTTAGCTAAGGCGCTCAAGTTACCTCAAACGGGTTTGACAATGGCTGACGGCCAAAGCACTTTCACGCCTGCGCGCGATTTAGCGAAAGTCGATCAAGGTATTCGGGGGTATGTAGATAATGGGATGGGCATGCGTCAAATGCCTGGAATAAAAAATCCTTATGTTGCAAATGACCCACAAAAATTTGATTACAACGCGAATCAACAATCTTTCGTTGCGCAATTTATTCCTGCCAGCGACATTGATGACAAAGGCAGAGCAAATCCCTACCCGCTTATGCGCGTTGAAGCCAAAATAGCGGATAACGTTGTTGCAAAAACAGATGCTGTTTTCACTACCGCCTCTGAAACACGCTGCCGCGAATGTCACGCAGCGGGAAAAATTGCAGGTAATGAAGATGTCTGGCGTATGCCCGTCACCACTGATGAATTAGTTGCTCCCGATGGGAAATCTCCGGGACCTGCAACAGGTGCGGGGAATTTTGATCCGGGTGTCGATCCAATGAAACCTTGGCCACCTGCGGTGCATAACAAATTCGATGATAAAATTGCCGATAACGACAAATTCACCAATCTAGCGCCAAATATCAACGATAAAGCGAGTCCATTTTATGTTGAGCGCGATCAAAATAATTTACGTAAAGATCGCGTTAAAGCCTCACGCTGGGTAAAAGTGGACGCTAATGGCAAGCCAACAAGTGAAACCAGTCCAACTAAACCAGCAAATGCGGACGCCAGTTGGCATTTACAAGTGCAACTCAATTTCCGCTCACCTGAAGAAGAGGGTGGAACCTCTTGGGTTGAACAAGAAAAAGCAGCCATATTCAATACGCTTGTGATGCACGACTATATGGTGTATTACGGCCCAGCGCCTGCGGCAGGTGCAAAATGGCCAGCAAGTTACTCATCACAATTAGCGGATAACTACGCTGATGATAAAGGTAAATCGCGTGCACAACCCCAATATTTCTGCGCTGGTCATCATCAAAGTGCACTAAAATGGGATGTGGGCGTTGGCGCAAAAGCATTCCAAACCAACCGCTCAGATTACTCGAAAGCTTTCCATGCCTTCCACGGTAAAATGCAAGTGTATAAACAAGACGTTAGCGCATCAGTAAGCGCAGACGGTTTGCCACATAAAAAAGGGGATTTGATTCGTGATGAACGTGGCCATCCAAAAATGCTTGGTGGTCGTGGTTGGGATTCACAACACAATGATGACAATGGTGTGCCATTAAAGGCGGATCCAACGACGGGTAAATTCACTGTTAAAACAACTCAAGCTTATGACACCAAGAAAAACAACTGGCGCCTTGATTTATTCCCCGAGGATAAAAATGGTGAGCCGCTTGTGAAAGTAGGAGAAAACGTTCCAGTTGAAGACAACTGTGTGAAATGCCACACAGGACCAACCGAAAAAAGTTACCGCGACATTCATCACACAGCTGGTTTGAAATGTGACAACTGTCATGGTGGTATGCTTGCTGTGGGTAATGTATATCCAAACAAAGATTACAATTCAAACTTAAGTGGCGGTGGCGCTTATACAGGCGACTCCATTAATTTCCGTCGTCCTTGGCTAGACAACCCAGATTGCGGCTCATGTCACATGGGTGATGGCAATATGGGCAAAGGTGACAAAGAAGCGTTTAGTGCTGGCGTTATGCGCAATGGCTGGGATCCTGCTGATAAATCACAGCGATCACGCGATCCAGTGAATGCACGTTTTGCTGTGATGCCTTCATCTGAAAAACGCCCAGAGAAAGAAACAGTGGCTGGAGCGACCGCGTATGTTCCAAGACCGGTTTCTCAAACACTCTATCGCAAAAGCGGTGATGTTCATGGATCAGGCCCTAACGGTACATTAAATTGCTCAACGTGCCATGGGGGTTCACATGCGCTTTGGCCAAATCAGGACCCTAACGCTAACGACAACCAAACGGCTAAACAACTGCAAGGTTACGATGGCAACATTGCTGAATGTTCAGTTTGTCACATCAAAGACGACTTCAAAACCGGTCTTGTGGCAACTGATGGCGGCAGTAGTGGTTTAGGGGTTGGACAAGGTGTACGTGATGGGACTGTCGTCGATTCAAAAAGCGCCAAAGCGTATCTCGCAGGTCCGCATGGTATGCACCCTGTTGGCGATGAGTCGTGGTACAAAAATGCTGACGGTGCCGCTGCGAATACGGCAAAAGATGCAAGCAAGAAGTTCAACGGTGGTTGGCATAATGACTTTGCCAAAAAAGCCGGTCCTGATGGTGAAGATCAATGCGCCGCTTGTCATGGCGCAGATCACAAAGGCACACGTTTATCAAAAACCTTAACCGACCGCACTCTTATGAATGCGAAAGGGGCAGCGGTAAAAGTGGTTAAAGGCCAAGTGATTGGTTGTGATTTATGTCACACCCTTGCAAAAAGTTTCACTGATAGTCCCAAAGGTGAAGCAAAATTGCATGCGCCACCTAAACCCCAAACTTTTAGTTTAGAAGCAACACCTGCAACGGGTGGCACAACGACTGGCACTTCCACTGGTGGTATGGGCGGAATGAACATGGGTGCACCTGCAACGGGTGGCACAACGACCGGCACTACCACTGGTGGTATGGGCGGAATGAACATGGGTGGAACCTCAAGTTCAACAACCTCAGGGTCAACTATGACAATGAGTCATTAAATATTAGGACTAAAGCGCGGTGCAATGCCGCGCTTTTCTTATGTAGATAAAAAATTGCGCAAAACCTACTTTAGGCTAGAAAGTAAAAAGTTTCTGATACAAGAAAAAACACTAAACAGCGGTGTAATCAATGTGAATTAACGACAGTCACTTGCTTGTTATATTTGCGAAGTTATCCATACACGGTGTAACGCCAACAAAAAATCAAAATAATTCAACCCCAATAAACACCAATGCTTAGGGAATTTAAAATCCTCGGCAGATGGGATTGACGATGAGAAAGCATCACTTAAGCATTCGTCTCAATAAACCTCAACATTGATGCGTCATTTCACACATTATTTAAAAATAATAGGTCAAATGAAACATTTTAATAATAAAGGTATTTAATGTTCACATCTCCCTAAACCCCTATTCATTATCAAATTCTGAGTTTAATTAAATATATAATCCTATGATTTATTTAATTTTTTTATAATAAAGCACCATTAAACAACATGGATGCATACTAATTCATTAAGGCTTAAAACTTGCGGTATAAGAATTGCTATTACTTATTATATGGATAAATTTTCAACAATCATTACGCTCTCACCCCTTGTGAATTCAAGTATTCGTCATGCAAAACTCGTTGCAGGAACGGATATGACTGTGCTTTTAAAAGGAGACACGGGAACTGGCAAAGAGGTTTTTGCACAAGCAATTCAACAAAGCAGTAAGCGGGCAAACACAATTTTTTTAAAATTAAATTGTGCCGCTTTGCCTGAAAATTTGATTGAGTCAGAATTGTTTGGCCACAAAAAAGGCTCTTTTACTGACGCAAATAATGACGCAATGGGGCTATTGAAATCAGCGGATGGCGGTACGCTTTTTTTAGATGAAATTAATTCCTTGCCAATTTCTATTCAAAGTAAATTACTCCATTTTTTAGATTCAGGTGAATTCATACCCATAGGTGAAGTCATTGCTCAGAAAGTGGACGTGCGAATAATTGCGGCAACCAATGTCGATTTGACTACGCTAATTTCCGCTAATCAATTTCGATCGGATCTTTATTATCGCTTGAACGCTTTTCCAATTAACCTACCCTGTTTAATGGATCGCGAAGAAGATATTGCGCCTTTAAGCCTATACTTTTTTGATGTCTTCGCTGAAAAAAATGGAGGTAAACCACCTGTTTTTAGCCAACAATGTATTGACGTTTTACAAAATTACGATTGGCCGGGAAACATCCGTGAATTGAAGAATATTTGTGAGCGTTTTAGCGTGTTATTTGCTGGAGTGGAAATTCAACCTGAACACCTGCCTGCTGAATTCAAAAGAAATATCCACAAACCTAAACTCAAGCATTTTACACTACCTGAAACAGGTATTAAATTAGATGATTTAGAAGCGAATCTCATTTATCAAGCTCTTGAGCGGACGCAAGGCAACATTTCAAAGTCAGCAAAATTACTTAGTATTTCAAGAAATACACTGTCTTACCGTATTCAGAAATACGGTCTTTCCACCGAATTTTAAACTAAAAAATCGAATGATTATCAAATTTGGCGAAACTAAAAATTTAGTTACGCACAGTAGTGAATAACGAGGAATACTCATTAACGTAATTCCCATTAATGTGTGGGAATGTTTAATTCAGATAAAAATAATAACTAAACTCAACACAAAATTCCACGCTAAATTCGCATGAGTCAATTCTGCGCTACTATCAAACGCAACAAGCAACCACCATCGAGAGTTTAATGTTTCTTGCTCAAGCTTTGAATCAAACCCCTTGGCATGAGACCCAAAAGACAGAACATTAAACTCCCAATGTTACATTAATTCGTATTTCGGTTACTGTTTAACTGCATTAGTCATACCTGAAACGGTTTCTGTTTCGAAACGCCCCATGTACGCATTTTTATTGGTTGTGATTTGAACTTGACCAACAAACGAACCTAAATCTAAGTTAATGTCTGCACTGCAGTCATTATTAACCTTTACAGAACCGCCTGTTGGCATTTGTTCTGTTTGGAATGTAACAAATTCACAAACACTGGTTACAGGATTGACAACGCCTTTGGCATCGACAATTAATTTGCATTGCCCAACATGACTTTCTTTATCTCCAAATGGCGTGACAAAAGCCGCTTGGTATGCGATCCAAGTTCCTTTCGCGTCAGCTTGTTTACATGCTGCACTTGCTTGCTGGATAGATAAAACTAAAATTGCAAAAGTAATAATATTTTTCATGATAAATTTTTTTGTATAACCTAAAATTGAGTTTTTTGAAATCCCCGTTTGGGAATGATTAAAATTTCGTAACAAATAAATTGAATATTAATTGCCTCCTCATCGGCTTTATATTATTTAAGGTAGTTTTGAAAGGGCTTTAAGGGTTCAGAGGTCAAACCCTCTTTACCCACAGCAGGTATGAATAAATAGTTATCTTCCATAAGACCGCCACTAGAAGATTGTGTGTGACCATTTGGAACTTTTAATGCTGGATGGTCAAAAGGTGCTTTTTCCCAACGCACTCTTTCGTCAGTGAGTGTTTTTAAGAAAGCAACTAACGCATCTTTGTCTTCTTGTGTGAAATTTAATTCAAACACTAATGTCGCCGCATGACGGCGGTTTTGAACATTGCCACCACGATTGTAAAAATCAACGACTTCTTCGAGTGACTTCATACTCCCGTTATGCATATAAGGGCCGGTTAATTCAACATTTCGTAACGTTGGAATTTTAAATGCGCCTACGGTTAACGTTGACATACGGCCTTCATCCCAACCTGACGATTCTTGTTTAACAATCTGCGCTTTAGGAACAAACGCATCAGATTTCGAGGTTGCGCAACCTGCTGACGTGGTTGGAATGGTTTTTAATTCGCTTTTTTTGTAGTCCAATGTAAAAGGCTGGACAAAAGCACAAGGGGAAACCATAAAACGATCCACAAACTTTTTAGGATTCAAACCGATTGAATTGACATATTGCATCGAATAAGACAATGGATTTCCCCAAGGGTCCGCCCCACCTAAACCTATATCAAATTCATCGGGTGTCACACTGGTATTAAAAAAACCATTATCAATCAATGTCGCATCGACTTCTGTATTGCTGTTAGAAGGCACAAAACCAATGCGATCTACATACGCACTGCCCACTTTTTTGTAGACATTAGGCGTATAAATTTCACGATTCGATGCCGCTGTAAAAGTCGCACTATCATGACAAAAATCACAATGACCAATAGAAAAATTTTCTAACCCTTTTTGTTCTTGTGGCGTAAAACTGGGGGGGAAAATCATTTCGTCATTATCTGCCGCTTCCATTTCAGCTAAGGCTAAATCTAATTTACTTTGATTTGATACCAAGGTAGATTCATACATTTGAATCGCTAACCCAAAGAAAAACGAAAAATTGGCTTCTATTTGAGCATAATTTTTGCCACTGTCTTGCACCGTGCCTTTGCCTGACCAATAAATCGGATTAAATGCTTTTTTAATTAACGCTTCATAAGTACTTGTCAACCCCAACCCTGATGAATCGCGTAATGTTGCCAATACACTATCTGTTGGGTGAACTTCTTGGCTCGCTAGCGGTTTTTGCGCTAACAATTTTTTTGCAATATCTTTAAAAGTACGACCACCACACGACATTTCAATCATATCGGTTGGGGGACCAACGGCTTGTGAAGCCAATGACGCATTCACTAAATTTAACTTTTGACTAACGGGTTTGCTATTTTGGTTTTTTGCTACCCAAATTTTTGCTGCAACATCTCTAGGACCAAAATGTGACACGCCGTTAAATTCATTATTTGCACGACCGTCCCAAAAATTACGATGATTGAAAATCGCATTGATAACAGTTGGCGTATTGCGTGTTGTGGTTTGTCTCGTTTCAGCATTACCAATGTGATGAATTGGGTCATTCAATGGACTGCATACATCTTCCTCTAATCGATTAACATCAATTGCCGTAAAAATTTGCTGATAAACCCCTGCTGAACCCACTACGTCATCCGTCATAGAAGACAGCGTTGAACGATAATCAGGATCATCAAATTTAAAAAACGGAAAATCCGTGGCTTTCAACTCGTAATTCACGCCACCTTTGTTACCCAATAAATTAAATGTTTTTGATGATGCATCGCCGAGATGCAACGTACCCGGATTTAATTGATTAGTTGTTCGACTATCTGCGCCCGCATGAAAATGACAGCTTGCACACGCCACGCCATTACTGCCCACATTACTGTCCCAAAACAAGGCTTTACCTAATTGGATTGCCGTGGTTTTATCCACAATAATCGGCGATTTACCCTCTAGTAAACCTGGGGTTGTTGGAATGTTGTATTTCTTTAAGTTTTTATCAAGCATAGACTGATAAGACAAAGCATGAGCTAAAACCAATTCAGAGGCACTCCAACCGCTTAGCAAAATGAAAACACAAAACCTTAAAGACATAAAACTGACCAACTTGATATTAAAATAAAATAACTCGATGCCCATGAAAAAGCATCGAGTCAGCAGAAAACAATTATTTAACTGTAATGGTGACATCCAAATTATTTGGAGTTGTCCAAACAGCAGGCGCAACACAAGCAGCTTCTGTTGTTTTAGTTGTGTCTGAACAAGCAGCTTTAGATGTCGCTGCTTTTGAACCCGTATCAGGTTTCAGCCCGCCAACAACAATTTGATAAATACCTCCTTTAGTTGCTGTGAAACTTGTCGTGAGTTTTCCTGGCGTACCTAGTTTCCAAGTAGCAGGACTGACACAATCCGCCTTCTTTGTCTTTGTTGGATCTGAACAACTGTCTTTATCTTCTAGCCCATTAGATGCACCTAAAATATTGTAACCCATAGGTAAATAAGGACCCATGAATGATGTTTCTGTCGTAGCGGGTTTTAACATACCCGTTGCGCTATCAACAGCAAATCTATCTCCTAAACCTTTTGCATCATATGCACTAGTGACATATTCCAGAATGATATTACCAACTGATTCACCCGCTGCCACTTTCTGACCGTTAAGCGCGGAAGCAGTATCTGCTTTTGCATTAGACACGTTGACACTTTCAGCTTGCTTATAAAAATGGTCATGTATCCAGTAGTTTCTAGCATCCGTCACTGGGAATTTTGTCATGCGATTCCATACAGTTAAACCAGGGTGAAAACCCGTTGATGTTCCACCGTTAGGTGTTACTGAATCTAAAGTGATAGTAACCGTTTTGCCTTTGAGAACATTGAGGAATAACCATTTACTATTGTGCGTCCAGCCTTTGTATGCCATAGATGGACTTACCCAACTCGTTGTTGCAACATTTTTTAATTGAAGAACAGGCGGATTTGGTGTTTTTTCTGTGTCAAGCACTAAATCAGGTGTAAAAGATGTCGCTGCGTATGCTTCAAACGATAATGAAACAAGGATTAAAGGAACAGTAACCGCTAATTTTTTATAAAATTTCATAATAACTTCCAAATATAAAAGAAATAAACAGCTCAAATAATAAGTATTCACTTAAAATATGCTG
>Ga0208856_1000154_pt1 | contig 29690 bp, 30 predicted proteins | sample LakMenEpi13Jul12_FD_150690 | JGI IMG/M metagenome (GOLD analysis project Ga0208856, IMG submission 150690) | Freshwater microbial communities from Lake Mendota, WI - 13JUL2012 deep hole epilimnion (SPAdes) | ecosystem: Environmental > Aquatic > Freshwater > Lentic | place: Lake Mendota, Madison...
GCCCCCCGGGCCCCGGTGGCCGCGGTGGAAAGCCGGGCGGATTCGGCGGCCCGCGCGGGCAGCGTGACGATCGTGGCGGCCGTGATTTTCGCGACCAGCGTCCGCCCGAGCCGCAGGCACCGCGCGTGCCTGTGGTGAAAGTCGAAATCTTTCCCGAGCCGGCTGCGGCCACGGGGATCGCGAAGCAGATCAAATTGAGCGGGCGCGCGTGCGGAGTCTTCCGCGTGGCGAACATGTTCATGGATCGCTTCGACCGTTTCCGCGTGCGCGTGACGGCACTCGATCCTGCGGCGGTGATCTACCAGATCGGCGACGGTGCGCTTTCGTTCGAACGCTCAGCCGTCGAGAGCGGCGCGTTCAAGGCGAACTTCGATCAGCACTACGTCACCGAAATCGTGCAAGGCGAGCCGCCAAAGGGCAATTTCACGAGCGTCGCACGCGACCGGCTCAGCGGTGCCCTGCTCGGGCCGTCCAGCCATCACGGCTACCAGGTCGCGCTGCGCAAACTTTACGAGGAGCGCTACGCCCGCCGGATGTCGTTCCTGGATTTCATGCGGAACATTGACAACGTCACCGACCCCGCCGCCGTCGAGCAGTGGAAGCAGCAGGCGAGCAGCGCCACGACCTACCGGACGAAAGTCGCGGAAGGCGGGGAGCCGATCATTTTCAAAAGCGAGATGGAAGCCGAGGAGCACTTCCGCAAGACGCATCTGCCCACGCTGGTCAAGAGCGGCAATTCGCTCGATGTCGGCGGAGCCATCGCGGGTTCGCTGCTCGACAAGAGCATCGGCCTCACCGTGCGCGACGCCGTGGAGCGTGAGCGGGAGGTGCCCGTGCAGACGGTGAATGCGCTGCGTCCGTACTTCAATGAGGCCGGCTTGCAGCTCTTCAAGTGGAAGCGGAAAATCCTCTACGCATCCGCCATCCGCCCGCAGCGGCACCCGGAAGGGCAGACTTTTTCCGACGGCATCAGCGCGATCCTCACCGCAGTCGGCGAGCATCCCGGCATGAAGCGTCCGCAGCTCGCCGCAAGATTGCTAGGCACGCTCGCCGCCGATGCGACCGAGGAGGCGCAGCAGGAGCACACCGCGAAACTCTCCGCACTCGCCGCAGACCTGCACTACCTCGTGCAACTCGGCCACGTCGTGGAATTCCAAAACGGCTGCCTCGAGCTCCCGCCCGCGCGCAACAAGGAAGGTGCACACGCCGAACAAGGGGATGATCATCGTCACGACATCGCTGCCGAGAAGGCCGGCATGCACGAAGCGCCCGCAGCGGAGTCGCGTCCAAAGGAGCAGCGTCCTCCGCAGCAGACGCGTGAGCCGAAGCCGCCGAAGCCGCGCCGCGATTCCCGTTACGCGTTGCTCCCGCTGCTTACATCAGCATCGGTTGCATCGCTCGGGTAAAATGTAGTGCCCGCGATTTCTCGCTGGCATGTCCCGCGCAACAAAAAAGCCCGGCCGCATTTCGTGCAGCCGGGCTTTTTGTGAGAACGCGGATTGTTGGCGCTACTTCGCCGCTCCGAAATTCGCCTCGGCCTGCGCCCAGTTCACCACGGCCCACCACGCCTTCACGTAGTCGGGGCGGCGGTTCTGGTAGTTGAGATAGTACGCGTGCTCCCATACATCGAGACCTAGCACGGGCGTGCCGCCGCATGCGCCGACTGCCTCGCCCATCAGCGGGTTGTCCTGATTCGGAGTCGAGCAGATTGCGAGCTTGCCGCCGCTCACGCAGAGCCACGCCCAGCCGCTGCCGAAACGCGTGGCCGCAGCCGCCGCAAATTTTTCCTGAAACGCCTCGAAGCTGCCAAACGTCGCAGTGATCGCCTCGGCGAGTTTGCCGATCGGCTTGCCCTCGGCGTTCGGCTTCATGAGCTTCCAGAAAAAGGAATGGTTCCAGTGCCCGCCGCCGTTGTTGCGCACCGCGCCGCGGATCGCCTCGGGCACCGCGCCGATGTTCTTGCAGAGATCGTCAATGCTCTTCGCCGCGAGATCGGCGTTGTCCTTCAGCGCGTTGTTGAGGTTCGTCACGTAGGCGTTGTGATGCTTGCCGTGGTGGATCTCCATCGTGCGCGCATCAATGTGCGGATCGAGGGCGTTCGTTGCGTAGGGAAGTGCGGGTAGTTCGTGTGCCATGTGGTTGTCGTTGGTTGTTGGTTGAAAGGAGGGCGAGGAGTATTTGCAACCGGGTCGCAGTTGGCAAGCGCGCGGGCATTGGGAAGCGACGCAATCGCGTCGAGCCGTTCCGTGTGAGCCTTGCGCGCGCAGTGCGCCGTGGAAATTCCCCTTCCCACCATTCCCTTCGCATCGCATCTTCGCCGCATGAACACCGCACAACAGGAAGTCCTCGACAAGGTGATCGAATTGCTCAGCGAGCACTTCGATCATGCCGTCGTCGCCGTCGGCTGTTATGATGAGGAAAAGCAGTACGTCACCTCCGCCACGTACAGCGGAGGCGTCGCCCCCGCACTCGGCCTCTGCAAGCTCTATGAGACCAAGTGGCAGAAGGAGCACCTGTGGGGGCCGGACGAGGAATTTTAGCAGCCTGTTGAAAAAGTGCGACCTGTGGAAATCGTGAGGCCGCAGTCAAACACAGAGACATAGCGCGGCGCAGCAGCAGCATTCATCCTGCCGCCGGTTTTTCCCTCGACGGCACTGCGCCGCGCCGCATTGTTCCGCGTCATGCTCTCTCTCTTTTTCGACAATGACGACGCCGGTTCCGGAATCCCCACACGCGCCGAAGTGCGGGCCGAGGACACGTGGGATCTCACGCCGCTTTACGCGACCCCCGGCGAGTGGACCACCGACTTCGCGCGGCTGCAGGAGGAATATCCCGTCCTCGCGGAATTCCGCGGAAAGGTCGGCGAATCCGCCGCGTCGCTCCTCGCGCTGCTGAAGTGCGACGAGCGCATCAGCCGGCTCATCGAGAAAGTCCACCACTACGCATCGCTGCGCTGCGCGGAGGATTCGTCCGACCCGGCGAACCTCGCGCGCGAGTCGCAGCTCCAGAATTTGCTCACGCGGATCGGCGAGCTTTCGTCGTTCGTCACGCCGGAGATCCAGGCGATTGACGATGCGACATTCGCCGCCTTCCTCGCCGACCCCGCGCTCGACGAATGGTGCAACCGCCTCGAAAAAATCCGCCGCCTGAAAGCACACACGCTCAGCGCCGCCGAGGAGCGCCTGCTCGCGCTCGGCCACAGCGCGACCGCCGGGCACGACGAAACATTCTCGCAGCTCTCGAATGTGGACATGAAATTCGGCGTGCTCACCGACGAGAAGGGCGTCGAGCGCACGCTCTCGCAGAGCAGCTTTTCGTCCTTCCTGCAAAAGCGCGACCCGGAGATTCGCAAGCGCGCCTTCCGCCAGTTCTACGCGGAATTTGCCGACCACAAATTCACGCTCGCCTCGACGCTCTCGAACTCGGTCAAGGCCGACGTCTTCCGCGCCCGCGCGCGCAATTACCCCAGCGCACGCGAGGCCGCGCTCTTCCAGGACGACGTGCCCGTCTCCGTGTACGACAATCTCATCTCCACCGTGCGCGCAAACCTTGGGCCTCTCTTCCGTTACTACGCGCTGCGCAAGCGCGTGCTCGGCCTCCCGGAGCTTCACCACTACGACACCTACGTGCCCATCGTGCCGAGCGTGGAAAAGCACACCTCGTTCGACGAGGCGATCGATCTGTGCCTCGGCGCGCTGAAGCCGCTCGGCGAAGAATATTGCCGCGTGCTCGGCGACGGCATGAGGACGCAGCGCTGGTGCGACCGCTACGAGAGCCGGGGCAAGCGCAGCGGGGCATTCAGCAGCGGCAGCTACGGTGCGCCGCCGTACATCCTGATGAACTACAAGGACGACGTCTTCGCCGACGTCTTCACGCTCGCGCACGAGGCCGGCCACTCGATGCACACATGGAGTTCGAATCGCGCGCAAAGTTGGCAGGACGCCGACTACACCATCTTCCTCGCGGAGGTCGCGAGCACGTTTAACGAAGAGCTGCTCACGCACCACCTCCTCTCGCAGACGAACGACCGTACGATGCGCGCGTACCTGATCAACCGTCAGCTCGATGACATCCGCGGCACCGTCTATCGGCAGACGATGTTCGCGGAGTTTGAAAAAATCACGCACGCGATGGAGGAGGCCGGCGAGGCGCTCACGCTCGACACGATTCGAACCGCGTACCGGGGACTGCTCGACGTGTACTTCGGCCCTGACTTTTCCATAGACACCGAACTCGAACTCGAATGCCTGCGCATCCCGCATTTCTACTCGGCATTCTACGTGTACAAATACGCCACTGGCCTCAGTGCCGCCGTCGCGCTCAGCGAGCAGGTGCTCTCCAGCGGCGACGCGACTCGCTACCTCGGCTTCATCCGCAGCGGCGGCTCGAAGTTCCCGATTCCCACGCTGCGCGAGGCGGGCGTGGACATGTCATCGCCCGCGCCCGTCGAGGCGACGCTGCGACTTTTTGCGCGCCGCGTGGACGAGCTGGAGCAGTTGCTCGCGTAAAATCAGGGCTTGCCAGCATGGGCATCGCATCGCTTCTTCCGCGCGTTTTGAAAACCGTGACCTCCGAGATCGACATTGCACACAAGCGGCTGCTGCTCGCAGCCCAGGGCTACAGCGAGCTCGGCCTTCCCGAGCTGGCGCTCGACGAACTGGATCTTCTCCCCGAGGACGTGCGCAGCAGCCCCATCGCTGTCGAGTCCCGCCTCTCCGTGCTGATGCAGGTCAAACGATGGAAGCTCGCGCTCGAAGTCGGCCGCGAGCTGTGCCGCATCGCGTCGGACAAGAACGCAGGCTTCATCCACTCCGCATTTTGCCTGCACGAGCTGGGCAAAAGCCGCGAGGCGCTCGAACTCCTGAGCAGCGGTCCCGCTGCGTTGAAAGCCGAGCCGACCTACCACTATAATCTCGCGTGCTACGAGGCCGCGCTCGGCAACATAGAGCAGGCCCGTGCGCACCTGAACGTGAGTTTCGCAATGGACAAGACGCTGAAGGAATTCGCACGCACCGATCCCGATTTGAAGGTGCTTGCGCTCGCGGAAGGGAAGCGAAACTAGCGGTTCTTCGCGCTGACATCCTGCTTTGGGAGTTGGGAGTTGGGAGTTGGACGTTGAGCCCGCCGCAGGCGCGGTGTGAATGAGGACGTGCGTCCTGAATCCCGGGTGCCGCTGCGCGGGGCTCAACGCCCAACGCCCAACTCCCAACGCTCAACGTCCAAAGCTGCGCCTGCTTTTCGAGTGCCACGCGTCCGTCGGCAAACTACAACGCACGCCATGCTCAGCATCTCCGAAGCTCGCGCGCTCATCGCGCAGACCGTGCATGTCCTCCCGCCGCTGCGCGTGCCGCTCGCGCAGGCGCATGGCCGCACGCTCCGCGAATCGCTCACTGCCGACGAGGACATCCCGGCATTCGACCGCTCGGCGATGGACGGCTACGCGATCCGCGCGGACGATCCTGCGACGGAGTTTCGCGTCGTATGCGAAATCCCCGCCGGCACCGTGCCGACGCGCGCGATCGGGCCCGGCGAATGCGCGCGCATCTTTACTGGCTCGCCAATTCCCGAGGGCGGGACGCAGGTGATCGTGCAGGAAGTCGCGCAGCGCAGCGGCGACGCCGTCACATTTTCGCAGCGAGGGAAGGGGATCAACATCCGCAGCCGCGGCGAGGATGCGCGCGAGGGCAGCGTGCTCATCGAGCGCGGCACGCAGCTCGGTGCAGTCGAACTTTCGCTCTGCGCGCAGCTCGGAAAATGCGCGCCGCTCATCGCGCCGCGCCCGCGCATTTTACACATCGCGACAGGCAGCGAACTCGTTGCGCCCGACGAGATTCCCGAAGCTGGAAAAATCCGCGACAGCAATTCCACGCTCATCGCCGCGCTCGCCGCCGAGGCTGGTGCGGAGATCGCGCATCAGTTCCGAGTCGGCGACGATCCCGCGCAGCTCGTGGGCGCGATCAGCGGCACCGACATCGAGAGCTGGGATATGCTGCTGCTCTCGGGCGGAGCGAGCGTGGGCGACCATGATTTCGGCGCGCGCACGCTGCGCGAACTCGGCTTTTCGCTGCACTTCACGCAGCTCAATCTCCGCCCTGGCAAGCCGCTCATCTTCGCCACGCGCGGGCGGCACCTCGCATTCGTGATCCCCGGAAACCCGCTCTCGCATCTCGTCTGCTGGCACCTCGTCATCCGCGCCGCGCTCGACATGCTCGCCATCGGCGCGATCGAATTCGCACTCGTGGAAGCTCCGCTCGCCGGCGATGTCGCGCTAAAAGGAAACCCGCGCGAGACATGGTGGCCCGCGCGCATCGCGTGGGAAAACGGCGGCGCGAAGTTTCTCCCGCTGAAATGGCAAAGCTCCGGCGACCTCACGGGAATCATCGGCCTCGACGTACTCATCCGCGTGCCCGCGGGAATTACGGCCGTGCAGCCCGGCGAGACGATCAGCGCAAGGCTAGTGCGCGCCTTGTAGCTGCGCTTGTAAAAGCGCGGGCCATTCATCAGTAGCCGCCGACGGCAGGAGGCGGGCTGATCTTCTTCGCGCGCGTGCCCGCGCTTTCACAAGCGCAGCTACGGGCTTCACCGCGCGCTCGCTTTTTCCCGCGCACCGCGCGATGCAGTGCGGATGCCGAAAGCGAAATTCAGCCATCTCGACGACACTGGCGCAGCCCGGATGGTGGACGTGGGAGCGAAGCCCATGCAGCGCCGCACCGCGACCGCGGAGGGGCTCGTGCATTGCGCCACCGCAACGATCCGCGCGCTGATAAAACAGGCGCTTCCAAAGGGCGATGTGCTCGCCGTCGCAAAGATCGCCGCGATCCAGGCGGCGAAGCGATGCGACGAACTCATCCCGCTCTGCCACTCGCTGCCGCTCGATTCCGTGGATGTGAATTTTGAAGTCCTCGCCAATGCAGTCCGCATCGAGGCCACCGCTCGCACGACCGCGAAGACCGGCGTGGAAATGGAGGCGCTCACCGCGGTGAGCGTCGCTGCGCTCACGATCTACGACATGTGCAAGGCTGTGGACAAAGGAATGGTCATCGGCGAAATCCGAGTGACGGCGAAGGTGAAGGAATGAAGTTCGCGCGCATCACACTCAGCGACCGCGCGAGCGCGGGCATCTACGAGGATCGTAGCGGCCCGGCTATCGAGCAGTTTTTTGCCGAGCACCTTGCGGACGAGATTGAATGGCTGCGCGTGCTCATTCCCGACGAGCGCGCGGAGATCGAAACGTCACTCCGGCTCGCGTGCGACAACGAGGGCTGCGCGCTCGTGGTGACGACCGGCGGCACCGGCCCTTCGCCGCGCGATGTCACGCCCGAGGCGACGCGCGCCGTGCTGGAGCGTGAGCTTCCTGGCTTCGGCGAGATCATGCGCGTGCAGTCGTTTTCCAAAGTGCCGACGAGCATCCTCAGCCGGGCGGTTGCGGGCACGCGCGGCACTTCTCTCATCGTCAATCTTCCGGGCAGCCCGCGGGCCATCGGCGAATGCCTGCCGCTCGTCCTGCCGGCGATCATCGAATGCCTCGATCACCTCGGGCACCCGCGGCTGAAGCCGCGCTGACCGTCGGCGGCTACGGTCAGCCGCCGACGCGCGACATCTCGACCTTCGACATCGTTGCGCCTGCGGAGGAGCGGATCTCCGAATAGCGATCCTCGCGCGCTTTCCACACTGCGCCGATTTTTTCCATGAGCGCATCATCACTTGCACCGGAGCGCAGGAAGTCGCGCAGCGCGGTGCCGTGGCTTGCGAAGAGGCAGGTGAACAGCGTGCCGTCGGCGGTGAGCCGCGCGCGTGTGCAGTCTCCGCAGAAGGGCTTCGTCACCGATGCGATCACGCCGATCTCACCGCCATTCGCCGTGCGAAAACGGAGCGCGGTCTCGCCGGGATAATTGCGCGCAATGGGTGTGAGCGGCATCACCTCGCCGATGCGCGCGATGATTTTCGATGCGGGCACCACGTCAGTCATGCGCCAGCCGTTCGTGTTGCCGACATCCATGTATTCGATGTAGCGCACGATGAAATCCGGCCCGGCAAAACGCTTCGCCATCGCCGCGACCTCGCCGTCGTTCACGCCGCGTTTCACGACCATGTTGAGCTTGATCGGCGAAAATCCCGCTGTGCGTGCGGCTTCGATTCCAGCGAGCACGCGGTGCAGCGGGAAGCTCATGTCATTCATCGCGGCGAATGTTTTCCCGTCGAGCGAATCAAGGCTCACGGTGAGCCGCCGCAGTCCCGCGTCGCGGAGTGCGCGCGCCTTTTCCGCGAGCGTGGAGCCGTTTGTCGTGAGCGTGAGATCGCGCAGGCCGTCAATCGTCGCGAGCTGCGCGACGAGGCGCTCGATGTCGCGGCGCAGCGTCGGCTCGCCGCCGGTGATCCGGATTTTCTCCACACCGAGCGCGACGAAGACGCCGCTGATGCGCGCGAGTTCCTCGAAGGTGAGGATGTTTTCCTTCGGCAGAAAATCGTAGCCGCGGCCGAAGACTTCCTTCGGCATGCAATAACCGCAGCGGAAATTGCACCTGTCCGTGACGGACAGGCGCAGGTCGCGGAGCGGGCGGTGCAGGGTGTCGAGCATTGCGGTGATGTTAGGCGACATCGCGCAAACGCGCACGCGAGTTCTCAAGAAGGCCATGAAAGCAGGACTGCATGTCTCGTCGAGGTGCGACATGCCGCCGCCGAGCCAGATGAAAAGGCAGTGCTCGGCTTTTCCGAGAGGCGTCCTTTTTTTCGGCATCTTCAGCGGCGCGCGCTGGAGTATCGCAGCGATTTTGAAAAGGTCGCCCTGCTCGAAGGGATGGTTCGGCGCGTCGTGGCAGCGCGCGTATTTCATCTCGTTCGCGAGGAATGCGGAGGAGACGATCTGAGCCTTCGCGGCCATCGGTAGATCGTTCTGCGAAGCGATCGCAAAGCCCGATGGGCCGCCGTAGCTCGCGCTGCCCTCCACCGTGATCAGCTCGGTGGCGAAGCGATCCATCGGCTTGTTGTCGAGCAGCGCCTCGCGGATCCACCAGCGGAACGGCCCCGTGTTGTTCAGGTTGCCCCTAAGGATGTTCGGTTCTTCGCGAGCACGTCCTGCCATACGTCCTGCCAATAGCTCGTCCAGTGACCCGCCCAATCGGGGCTCGTGAGCAGGAGGTCAATCGCCTTTGCGCGTTTGCCGGGTGAGACGTCGGCGAGAAGGGCGGCGATCTCACCCTCGGTCGGAAGCACGCCGATGGTGTCGAGAGTCACGCGGCGGAGGAATGCAGCGTCGTTCGCAGCCACCGTTCTTGATGAGTTTCTCCAAAATGAAGAAATCAGGAGCGAACGGGCCGCGCTACCGCAGTGCGAGGAGGGCGAGCATGCGGCCGGTCTGGCCTTTTTCGCGGCGGTAGCTGTAGTAGCGATCGGCTTCGGCGGCGGTGCAGCGGCCGCAGTCGTGGACCGAGACGAGCCCGGCTTCGCGGCATTGCCGGAGGATTCCGGCTGCAAAATCCACCTCGTAATTTGGCGGGCGGATGCAGGGGCCGAGCTGCGCGGTGATGTCCTCACGCGCGCAGTGGAAATTTTTCACCATCGCCTCGATTGCTGCGGAGACGATGCCGAGGTCCGTGCCTTTCCGTCCGCTGTGGATGCAGCCGATCGCGCGGCGGACGGGATCCACAAGCCACACGGGGCCGCAGTCGGCGACGTAGATGCCGAGGCACACGGCGGGATCGTCGGTGATGATCGCGTCCGCCCCGGCCACGGGCGCAGAATCCGCGGCGGTCACGGTGCAGATGGAAGCGCCGTGCACCTGCTCGGCGGTGATGAAACGGTGCGCGCCTGCGCCGATGTGCGCGCGGATTTCGCCGTGATGATCCGCGAGACGATCGAGCGCGGCGGCGCGGTCAATTTTCACATCGAGCCCCGGCACGCGGCCCGTGAATGCGTGCAGGATGGGCAGGGGCGAGAGCGCAGGGAACGTCTCGAAGGGGCACGCGGGCATGGGTGCCTACTCGGACTGGATGAGCGGCGCGCTGGGCTTGTGGAAGAGGCCGGTGGGCTGCGCGGTTTCGAATTTTGCGATCGTCGGATCGCTGATCGCTTCCGCACCGGTCGCGCGGTCGTATTCGGCGAGAGCGACGTTGTAGTCGGAGAGCGCCTGCTTCTGCGTGGTGCGCGCGCGGGTGAGGGCGACGCGGGCATTCAGGACATCGAGCTGCGTGCCGGCTCCGGCATTCAGCCGCTCCTTCGCGAGGCGGAGGGCCTCGTCGGCCTGCTCGACGACCTTGGCCTGGCTGGCGATGACTTCGCGGGCGACCTTTGCCTGCGCGTAGGCTTTCTGGACTTCGAGCTCCACCTGCTGGAGCGAATCGGCGAGGCCTACTTTTGCCGAGGCGAGGCTGGCCTTGGCTTGGTCCATATTTCCCTTCGTCTGGAATCCGTCGAAGATGGCCCACGTGCCGTTCACGCCGAGGTACCAGCCGTTCGCGACTTTCGCGAGGTCTCTGGTGGAGCGCGAATTTACCATTTCGTAGCCCACGTTCGCATTCAGGCTCGGCCTGTAGCCTGCCTTCGCGACGGTGATCTGCTGCTCGCCGCTGGCGACGGTGTTCTGCTGGGCTTTGAGGATGGCTCGATTGGTCCGCGCGGCGGTGAGCGCTCGGGAGAGATTCACCTCGCGCGGGATCATGCGCAGCGTGCCGGTGACGTCGGGCGCCTCGTCGGTGTCAATGCCGAGCGTCTTCGCGAGCTGGAGGCGGGCGATGTGGAAGTTGTTCTTCGCGCGGATGAAATCGGGGCGCGCGTTTGCGAGCTCGACTTCAGCCTGGAGGACATTGAAGCGCGGCACGGTGCCGGCGTCGAAGCGGTTCTGCTGGTCGCGGAGCTGGTCGGCGAGAAGATGGATGCTCTCCTCGGCGACGGTGATGAGTTCGCGGTTCAGCAGCACGGTGTAAAATTGCGTGCGGACGTTTGCAACAACGGTGTTCACCGTCTCGCGGAGCAACTGGTGGCTCGTGTCCTGGGTCAGCTTGGCGATCTTCACTGCGGCCTTCACTTTTCCTCCGGAGTAAAGGATCTGCTGGACCTGCACGGCGATCCGCCATGACTTGTCCTGGAAGATGCTGGCGAAATTGCCCGCATTGGAGCCGCCGCCGCTGCCGATCAATTCCGGCGCATACTGGTTGTAGCTTCCCGCGGCCTGCACGTTCGGGAGCGCCTGCGCGCGGACTTGGATGACCTGCCCTCGGGTCCGCTCGATTTCGTGGATAGCCTTGAGGACGTCGGGATTCTGTTTCAGCGCGAGGGAAATCGCGGACTCCAGCGTGAGGCTCTGGTGCCTCGTTGCCGGCGGGGCCTTTTCCTTTCCCGCGGATTCGGTGATCGCCATGCCGAGCAGCGATGCGGCGACAAGCACCGTGCGGGCGATGCCCATCACTGGTTGCAGAAGGGGAAGATTTTTTCGTAAATGCGCAGCCACGTGGTGCGCTCATTCTCATCGAGAACTTCCATCAGGCGCAAGAGATTCTGGATCATATCCTGACGTATTTCCTGCACCATCGCGTGACCTTTCTCGGTGATCACGACCATCACCTTGCGCCGATCCTTCGGCCCCTGCTTGCGCGTGATGAGCGAGAGCTTCTCGAGCCGATCCACGAGGCCGGTTGCCGCGGCCGTCGTGTGCTTCATCCGGCGTGCCACTTCCGACATCGTCAGTGCCTCCGGTTCCTGCGCGAGAAAACTGAGCAGCAGGAACTGCGGAAACGAGAGGCGGCCCCGCACGAGTTCCTTCGAAAGATTCAGGACGAAGGAACGTTGCAGCACGATAAAAATATCAGCGAGGCGCTCGGCGGAGGATTTCAGGTCTTGGCGGTGATCGTTCATGGGGCTGAGCTGATTAAGGCCGTAAAGCTCATGGCATTAACACACTTCGTCAAATGACATTTTATCACGCCCGTCCCGGCATGGCGGGTGCTAGCAATCTTCGTAATTCCCGCACCACATGCAACGCTACACCGACCAACCCGCCACTCTCGATGTCTCCGACCTCCTGCCCGAGATCTCGCTGCCCATGGAAAAAAGAACCGTCCTTCTCCTCGAAGACGACCACGAATTCCAGAGCATCATGAATGAATTCCTCAGCTCCCACGGCTTCAAAGTCGTGAGCGTCCAGAACGGTGTCGAGGGCGTCCACGAAATCCTCGCCAGCGATTTCGAGGTCATCCTTTGCGACATGATGATGCCCACGCTGCCCGGCGACATGTTCTTCCGTGCCGTGGAACGCATGCGTCCGCACCTTTGCAACCGCTTCATTTTCATGACCGGACATCGAGGCAATCCGAAGGTGAATGACTTCATCCGCGGCGTGAACGGCACCATCCTCTCGAAGCCGTTCCATGTGGACGATTTGCTGGAGATGATCGCCTTCGTGCAGGTGCGCACGGCGGTGAACTGAGGTGCGTCGCAGTGTAGGCCGGGTCTGGGAAAAGTGACCCGATGCGCGTCGGGCGCGCGCCGTGGTGCGCCGGTCGGATGAACCGGGAATGGCGTGACATTTTGGAAATCCGGGCGACTCATGGCGCGCCGGTGCCATCGCCGGAGAGCCACCCATGTTTCGCCGCTTCATCAAGAAAATCTTCATCCCGCCGATGGTCGTCCTGGCGGCGCTGTTCATGTTTGTGGAGGAATGGGTATGGGATCACCTCACCACATTCATGGCTTGGGTGGCGCGCGCTCCCGTCTTCCGATGGCTGGAAAAAAAGCTCGCCGCGCTCCCGCCGTACGGCGCGATGGCCGTATTCCTCGTCCCCGGCGCGCTTCTGCTCCCGGTGAAAATCGCCGCGCTCTACTTAATGACGCACGGGCACCCCGGCGGAGGGCTCTCGATCATCATCGCCGCAAAAATCATCGGCACCGCCATCGTCGCGCGCATCTTCACCGTCTGCCGTCCCTCGTTGCTCACCGTCCGCTGGTTCCGCCGGCTCTACGAATGGATCGGACGCGTGAAGACGCGGCTCTACACGGCGATCAAGTCCATGCCCGCGTGGGCCACGGCGGTGCGGTGGAAAAATGCAATCAAGGCCATGCTCCCGAAAAAAGGTTTTCTTACGCGGCAATGGAAAGCGATCACCCAGGTCGTTCGCAGGAAGTTTTCGAGGAAAACTTAGCGCAGGACTGGAGCATCGCTCCACGCCCGTCCGCACCGCATGTGAACTAAGCGCCGAGCATACCCTCCCGGCTACCGGTCGCACTCGCCCATCACGAAGTCGAGGGAGCCGAGGATGCTCACGACGTCGCTCATCATGCAGCCGGGAAGGAGCTTCGGCAGGATGCTGAGATTGATGAAGCTGGGGCTGCGGATCTTCAGGCGGTAGGGCGTGCCGCCGCCCTTGCTGTAAATGTAGAAGCCGAGTTCCCCCTTCGGGTTTTCCGCGCCGAAATAGACTTCGCCCTCGGGGGCCTTGATGCCTTCGGTGTGGATGAGGAAGTGGTGGATCAGTTCCTCCATTTTCGTGAGCACCGTCGTCTTCGGCGGGGGATAATTCTTCGGATCGTTCACATACCACGCGCCGCCGGGCATGGTGTCGCAGACTTGGCGGAGGATGCGGACGCTCTGTTTGATTTCCTCCATGCGGACGAGGTAGCGGTCGTAGCTGTCGCCGACGGAGCCGAGCGGGATGTCGAAATCATACTGCTCGTAGCCGCAGTAGGGCTGGCGCTTGCGGAGGTCGTGATCAATGCCGCTGGCGCGCAGGTTCGGCCCGCTGAGGCCGTATGAAATGGCGTCCGCTTTCGAGATGGTGCCGATGTCCTTCGTGCGATCCACGAAGATGCGGTTGCGAGTGAGGAGCTTGTCCGTCTCGTCCACGACGGGGAGCACGCCTTCGCAGAATTTCCGCACGTCGCTGATGATGCGCTCATTGATGTCGCGCACCATGCCGCCGATGCGCGTGTAGCTCGTGGTGAAGCGCGCGCCGGTGATTTGCTCCATCAGGTTGTAAACGATTTCGCGCTGCTGGAACGTGTAGAGGAAGACGGTCATCGCGCCCGTATCCATGGCGAAGCAGCCGATGCCGAGGAGGTGCGCGCTGATGCGTGCGAGCTCGCAGCAGAGGACGCGGATGGCCTGGCCGCGCGCGGGCAATTCCCAGCCCATGAGCTTTTCCACGGCGAGCGCGTAGGCGACGTTGTTCGCGATGGGAGCGAGGTAATCGAGCCGGTCCGTGTAGGGGATGAACTGATTGTAGGTCATGTTCTCCGCGATCTTCTCGTCGCCGCGGTGAAGGTAGCCGACCTCGGGCGTGGCCTTCGTGATGTATTCGCCGTCCATCTCCAGGATGAGCCGTAGCACGCCATGCGTCGCGGGATGCGACGGTCCCATGTTGATGATCATCTTCTCGCCGAGCGCGTCACCTGCGGTCTTCGAGATGCCGGCCTCTGCGCGGGCGATGGTGTCGGGGACTTCAAATTCAACGGTGCTTGCGGCCATGTGGATGCGGTTTTGGAGCGGTGACGATGCGAGCGCTGTGGGAATGTCGCAAGGCAATTTGAATGACAGGCAATTTGAATGACGAGTCACGATCGCGCGGTGCAGATTGCCGCGTCGGATGTGGCGCAGCCTTTGGAGTGTGCCAGTCATCTGGCGCTTTCGGATGGAGCGGAGCGACGTGGCGGGCCGGGCGCGCGTTTGCATTCCTGCACCGCGCCAGACCGCTGCTCCGCCTCCTGCCACAAAGCGCCAGAGGGCTGGCGTAATCCAAAATGCCCTCCGCGTTTCCGCCGGGCAGTGCCCATCCGGTCGCGCCCACTCTCGACACGCGGCAAGGCCGCGACGTAGCTTCCGCGCGATTTGGAAACGCCTGACACACTCGCCATCGTCGCCGGAAACGGGAGCTACCCGTTTGCGATGGCACGCGGTGCGCGCAAGGCTGGGGTGAAACGCATCGTCGCCGCGTCGTTCACCGACGAGACGAGCAGCACGCTTGCCGCCGAGGTGGATGACATCGAATGGCTGCGCGTGGGCCAGCTCGGGAAGCTGCTCAAGTATCTGGAAAAAAGCGGCACGCGCCACGCGGTGATGGCCGGGCAGATCGCGCCGAAAAACCTCTTCGACCTGCGTCCCGATTTTAAGGCGCTCTTCCTCCTCGCACGCCTCAAGCGCCGCAATGCGGAGACCATCTTCGCCGCCATCGGCGAGGAGATGAAAAAAATCGGCGTCGAACTGCTCCCCGCGACGACTTTCATGGACGATCACCTCGCGCCCGCCGGACTCATCGCCGGGCCGAAGATCAAATCGCGCGTGGAGGACGATCTTCGCTACGGCCACGACATCGCGAAGGAAGTCAGCCGCCTCGACATCGGCCAGACCGTGCTCGTGAAGAACGGTACCGTGCTCGCCGTCGAGGGATTCGAGGGGACGAATGAATGCATCAAACGCGGCGGCGCACTCGGACGTGGCGACGCCGTGATGGTGAAAGTGAGCAAGCCCGATCAGGACTTGCGCTTCGACGTGCCCGTCATCGGCCCCGTCACGCTGGAGAGCTGCCGCGACGCCGGCGTGCGCATCATCGGCATCGAAGCAGGCCGCACGATCATCCTCGAACGCGACCGCGTCACCGCCCTCGCCGCGCAGCACAAACTTTCAATCTTCGGACTGTGATGGCGCGGATTTTTTAACCACGGATAACACGGATAGCACGGATAAGAAGGAAGCGAGGAAGGAATGCGCCGCTTGCGTCTGAAACATCCGTACCATCCGTGGTTCCTGCATCTTTGTTTTTGCAAACCACGGATTGCATGGATGGCACGGATAGGAAACAGAGACGGCGCAATCACGTTTGGGCGACATGAAACACGACCACATCACCAAGGAAATCATCGGTGCAGCGATGGAGGTGCTGAATACACTCAGGCCCGGACAGGATGAGAAAATCTACGAGCGCGCGATGATCATCGAGCTGGGTTTGCGCGGCCTGAAAGTGGAGGTTCAAAAGCAATTTCCTGTGACCTACAAGGGACACCCCATCGGGACATTCATCCCTGATTTGCTCGTGGAGAATCTGGTCGTTGTGGATCCGAAAGTCGTCAGTGCGTTCACGCCCGATCACGTTGCGCAGATGATTGGCTACCTCAATATCACCGAAATGGATGTTGGCCTCTTGCTGAACTTCAAACATGCGAAGCTCGATTGGAAACGCTTTGTCCGTGGCGAACGCTCGACGGACGAATCCCCATCCGTGTAATCCGTGTCATCCGTGGTTACTTCTTCATCCGCTTCATCCAAGTTCCGCCTCGGCGTCATCGGCACCGGCAGCATGGGGAAAAACCATGCGCGCATATTTTCCGAACTGCCGGGCGCAAAGTTCACCGCCATCCTCGACACGCGCGAGGACGTGGCGCGCGAGATGGCTGCGAAATTCGGCGCGGAGCCGGTGACTTCGCTGGAGAAATTCATCCCGCTCGTGGATGCGGTCACGGTCGCGACGCCGACGGTCACGCATTTTGAAATCGCGAAGGCGCTGCTCGAAGCGGGCAAGCATGTGCTCGTGGAGAAGCCCTTCACCGAGACGCCCGAGCAGGCACGTGAACTGTGCGATCTCGCGCAGGCGCGCGGGCTCGTGCTGCAAGTCGGGCACATCGAGCGGTTCAATCCCGTGATGCCCGCGCTGGAGAAGCGGCTCAACGCGCCGCGATTCATCGAGGCCACGCGGCTCTCGCCGTATCCGGGGCGCAGCCTCGATGTTGGCGTCGTGCTCGATGTGATGATTCACGATTTGGAAATCATCCTGCACCTCGTGCGTTCGCCGTGGGTGCAGGTGGACGCAGTGGGCGTCGCGATTCTGAGCAAGCGCGAGGACATCGCGAATGTGCGCATCCGTTTTGAAAATGGCTGCGTCGCAAACATCACCGCGAGCCGCATCAGCCAGGACAAGGTGCGGAAGGTCCGCGTGTTTCAGCCCGACGCGTATCTCTCGCTCGATTACCAAAAGCAGGAGGGCTACCTGCTGCGGCTCGCGGTCGAGGGTGAAAAGGAGAGTTCGTTCCTCGGGAAAATTTTCGGCCTCGCGACGGATGCGACGATCGTCACGGAATTCGCCGGCAAGCGCATCGTGCGCGAGCCCGTGGCGATTGACAAAGACGAGCCGCTGAAACGCGAACTGGTTTCCTTCGTCGAGTGCGCGCGCGCCGGTGCGCAGCCGAAGGTCTCCGGTAGGGAAGCGACCGCTGCGCTGGAGCTTGCGCTTGAAATCACGCGAAAGATAGAATCGGTAAACGCGCAGCCCGCATGAAATTTTACGTCGTCGCAGGCGAGGCGAGCGGGGATTCGCGCGGCGTCGAACTGATGCGCGCCCTGCGTGAACTGCGCCCGGACATCGAGTTCATCGGCGCAGGCGGACGCGAGATGAAGGCATTCGCCGGTGACGCGATTTTTGACTGGGCCGACGAGGCCGTCGTGGGCCTGTGGGACGTGCTTAAAAAGTACGGCTACTTCCGCAGCCAGTTCAACCGGATGCTCGTAGAGATCGAGGCCGCGAAGCCCGACGCGCTCATCACGATTGACTACCCCGGCTTCAACATGCGCCTCGCGAAGGAAGCGAAGCTCCGCATGCCGAAGCTCCGCACGATCCACTACATCTCGCCGCAAGTCTGGGCCTGGCACCGCGGGCGCATCCCGAAGATGGCGAAATTCCTCGACCTCATGCTGTGCCTGTTTCCATTCGAGCTGCCGCTCTACGCGGATGCCGGATTGCGCGCCGTGTGCGTCGGCCATCCGCTGCTCGATTCACTCGAGGCGGAGAAGAAGGAACAGGTGCGGGATGCCTCGCTCGTCGCGCTGCTGCCCGGCAGCCGCGGTAAGGAAGTGCGGAAGATTTTCCCAATCATGATCGAGGCGGCGAAAATGATGAAGCAGTCCAGCCCATCACTCCGCTTCGAGGCCGCCGCCGCGCGCGAACTCCTCGCCGACGAAATGCGCGCGATGCTCGCCACACACGGATGCGACGAGGGCTTTTCCATCACGCTGCGCAGCGCGCGCGACCTCATGCAGCGCGCGGGCGCGGGCATGGTGTGCAGCGGCACGGCCACGCTGGAGAGCACGTTCTTCGGCCTGCCGATGGTCATCCTCTACAAGGTCGCGTGGCTCACGTGGTTCGTCGGCAAGCGCCTCGTGAAAATCCCCTGGCTCGGCCTTCCGAACGTTCTCGCTGGCCGCGAAATCATCCGCGAATTTTTGCAGGACGCCGCGAAACCCGAGCCGATCATCGCGGAGCTTTCGCGCTTGCTCGGAGACTCGTCGGTCCGCGAGGAGCAGCAGCGCGCGCAGGCCGCAGTCATCGCGAGTCTCGGCGAGCGCGGCGCGGCGCGGCGTGCGGCAGAGGCGATTCTCGGGGGGTAGGGGACGAGGTAGCGCGGTGCTGATGCTCGCAGAAGTGACGATCCCTACCCGTTCTTCGCGCAGCAGTCCTTGAACTTTCTCCCGCTGCCGCACGGGCAGGGCTCGTTGCGGCCGACTTTCGGCGCTTCGCGGCGGGCGGGGAGATTCATCTGCACTTCGGGATCTGCATCGGGCTGCTGCTCGGCAGCACCGCCGGCGATGCTGCTCTCATCGGGCGCGGAGAGGAACTGCGGCAGGTTCGAGAGGAACGACTCGAAGGCCATGATGTTCGAGGTGCTGCGGAAGAGGTTGTTCAGCACCTCGTCCTTGATGTTGTCCATGAGCACTCCGAACATCTTGAAGGCTTCCTGCTTGTATTCGATCAGCGGATCCTTCTGGCCGTGCGCGCGGAGGTAAACGCCCTCGCGCAGGCTGTCCATGTTGTAGAGGTGCTCCTGCCACAGCCGGTCAATCGCGCCGAGCGTGATGTAGCGCTCGAGCCCCTTGATCTGCTCGGGAATCTCGTGCTGCGACTTCAGCTCGTACGCCTTTTTCACGCGGTCGGCGAGCAGCGCGCTGATCTCCTCCTGGGTCTTGCCCTCGATGGATTCCTTCGTGACCGAGGTCGGAAAAGTGATGTTCGTCCAGTGCAGCAGCTCCTCCGTTTGCGGCATGTCGCCCTGCGGGAAAAACTCCTCCACCTTCTCCGGGATGCGATCATCAATCACGTCGTAAAGCAGCGCGCGCGGATTGTCGGTGTTGATGGCCTCGTTGCGCCAGCCGTAGATGACTTCGCGCTGCTTGTTCATCACGTCGTCGAATTCGAGCGTGCGTTTGCGGATGAGGTAATTGCGCTGCTCCACGCGCTTCTGCGCGGTCTCGACGGATCGGTTCAGCCACGAGTGCTCGAGCGCCTCGCCTTCCTTCATGCCGAAGCGCTCCATGAGCTTCGTCATGCGCTCGGCCGCGCCGAAGTTGCGCATCAGATCATCCTCGAAGCTCACGTAGAAACGCGAGTAACCGGGGTCGCCTTGGCGCGCGCCGCGTCCGCGGAGCTGGCGATCAATGCGCCGCGACTCGTGCCGCTCGGTCGCGAGCACGTAGAGGCCGCCGACTTCGGCGACGCCGGGCGCGAGTTTGATGTCCGTGCCGCGGCCCGCCATGTTTGTGGAAATGGTGACTGCGCCGAGCTGTCCTGCGCGTGCGATGATCTCGGCCTCCTGCTGGTTGTGCCGCGCGTTCAGCACCGTGTGCGGGATCTTCGCGCGCTGCAACATGCGCGAGACCAGCTCCGAAGCCTCGACGCTCGCAGTGCCGACGAGGACCGGCTGGCCTTTCGCGTGCGCCTCGCGGATTTCCTGCACGACCGAATTGTACTTTTCGCGGCGCGTCTTGAAGATGAGATCGTTCCCGTCCTTGCGCACGCACGGGCGGTTTGTCGGGATGACGGAGACATCGAGCTTGTAGATGTCGTGGAATTCGTTCGCCTCCGTCTCCGCCGTGCCGGTCATGCCGCCGAGCTTTTTGTAGAGGCGGAAATAATTCTGCACCGTGATCGTCGCGAGCGTCTGCGTCTCCTTGTCAATCTGCACCCCCTCCTTCGCCTCGACTGCCTGGTGCAGGCCGTCGCTCCAGCGGCGTCCGGGCATCGTGCGCCCCGTGTTCTCGTCCACGATGACCACCTTGCCCTCGTCCACGATGTAGTGGACGTCCTTTTCATAAAGGCAGTACGCGCGGAGGAGCTGCGAGATGTTGTGGATGCGCTCGCTCTGCATATTCATTTCGTCCTGCGCCTTTGATTTCGCCGCGATTTTCTGCTGCTCGGTGAGCGCGCTGTTGCCGTCGAGTTCCGCAAACTGTGTCGGGAGATCCGGCAGCATGAACGCATTCGGATCGCCGGGGTTCATGAATTCGCGGCCCTGCTCGGTGAGGTCGGCCTCGTGTGCGCGCTGATCAATGTTAAAGAACAGCTCCTCCTTGAGCTTCCACATCTCCTCCTTGCGAACGTCCGCGTAGAACGACAGCTCCATCTTCTCGATTGCCTTGCGGCGCTCCGGATCCTCCATCGCGCGCAGGTAGGCTTTGTTCAGCGGCTGCCCCCATTTCACCTTCACCATCATCCGCGAGGCCTCCTCCATTTTCGTCAGCTCGGAGCCCTTGGTCTTCGCCGCGATTCCGGCGGCGCTTTCGGTGGCGGCTTCGTCGAAAAGTTTCGTCGCATCGTTTGAGAGGCGGTTGCACAGCATCGCCTGCTTCTTCACGATCGCCTCGACGAGCGGCTTGTATTTGTCGAACTGGTGCGTCGAGACCGTGACTGGGCCGCTGATGATCAAAGGCACACGCGCCTCATCAATGAGGATGGAGTCCACCTCGTCCACGATGGCGTACCAATGCCCGCGCTGCACCTGCTGCTCCTTGCTCGTGGCCATGCCGTTGTCGCGGAGATAATCGAAGCCAAACTCCGAATTCATCCCATAGCAGATGTCCGAGCGGTACTGCTCGCGGCGTTCATCAGGCGACTGGTCGTGCTGGATGATGCCGACGGTGAGGCCGAGGTATTGGTAGAGTTGCCCCATCCATTCCGCGTCGCGTCGGGCGAGGTAATCGTTCGTGGTGACGAGGTGCGAGCCACGTCCCGTGAGGCCGTTCAAAAAGAGCGGCAGCGTGGCGACAAGCGTCTTGCCCTCGCCGGTCGCCATCTCGGCGATCATGCCCTTGTGCAGGCAATAGCCGCCGATGAGCTGAGTGTCGAAATGCACCATCGCCCACGTCATCGGCTGCTCGCAGACGGTAAACTGCGCCTTCGCTTCCGTGAGCCGCCACGCGGCATTCTTCACCGCGGCAAACGCCTCGGGCAAAATGCGGTCGAGGTATTCCTGCTGCGCGCCCCATTCGAGCGGCTTCAGCTCTTCCTTCCATTTCGCGACCTTCGCGCGCAGGGCATCCTGGCTGAGCGAGCGGAATTCCACCTCGAGCTGATTGATGCGCGTGATGACCGGCTTGAGCGCCTTGATCATGCGTGCGTTTTTCGAGCCGAAGAATTTTTTGAGGATCCAGGAGATTGGATTCATGAGTTGTATTGAAATTGAGTTTGGGTCGCCGGGCTATTTGCTGCCGGGTTTGGTTGCGGGAGTGCCTGCGAGATCGGGCGGGAGCTTGTCGGCTTCAAAGGTTTCGACGTTCAGCTTCATCAGGGAAAAGAAAGGTGCGCCAAAGTCCGGGAGATTGCCGCCCGAGCGATCCACGATCGTCGCGATTGCGGCGACTACGCCGCCGCGCGAGCGAACGATGTCAACCGTCTCCTGCACGCGTCCGCCGCGCGTGACCACGTCCTCGGCGATGATGAATTTCTGCCCCGGACGAATCTCGAACCCGCGCCGCAGCACGAGCTTGCCTTCCTCCTTCTCCGCAAAAATGTGCGGCAGCAAAAGTGCGCGCGCGATTTCATGGCCGACGATGATGCCGCCCATAGCCGGCGAGATCACCGTCTCAGCGCCGGCACCGCGCACTTTCTCGGCGAGCGCCGCGCAGATACGCGCGGCGACAGGGGTCTCCTTCAGGAGGAGTGCGCATTGGAAAAATTGCCGGCTGTGCAGCCCGGAGCGCAGGACGAAGTGCCCTTCGAGGAGTGCGTTCGTCTGCCGGAAAAGTGAGAGGATTTCGTCGTCGGTCATGCGTTCAAGCCGTTGCCTGTGATTTCCCGGCGGTCACTTCGATCTCCACCTTCGCCCCGCGCGGGAGGGCAACGACCGCGACCGTGGATCGCGAGGGAAACGGCTGCGTGAAATGCCGCGCGTAAACTTCGTTCATCGCCGCGAAGTCGTCCATCGTGGTGAGGAAGACCGTGGTCTTGATGGCGTCGCCCAGCGACATCGCATTCACGGCGAGCACGGCCTTGATGTTCTCGATGACCCGCTCCGTCTGCGCAGCCACATCCGCGCCGACGATTTCGCCCGACACCGGATCGAGCGGAATCTGTCCGGAGCAAAACAGCAGATGGCCAAACGCGACGGCCTGCGAATAAGGGCCGACGGCTTTCGGTGCACGATCACTGGTGATGGCTCGTTTCATGGAAAAAGGACGGCGAGACTATCAGTGAGCGAAGGGCTGTCAATGAAACGGCGGAGGAAGCGGTGCTCAGTTCTCAGTGCGCAGTTTCCAGCTTGCTCCGACTGAGAACTGAGAACTGAGAACTGAGCGCTGAGCACTCTCCGATGCCGCGCCCGTCAGTTGTTTTCCTCGAGCCCTTCCTTGTGCCCGATATTCTTCACCGGGGCGAAAATTGCCTGCACCTCTGCGAGCAGTTCGCGGTCAATCGGCTCGGCGGCCCACTTCGCCCAGTTGCGGATGTTGTTCGGATTCGCGCTGCCCGAGACGGTCGTGGTGATGTCGGGATTTTCGATTGAAAATTGCAGCGCGAGCTTTGCAATGTCCGAGCCGCGTTTTGCGCAGAGCGCGGCAGCTTCTCGCGCGGCGGCCTTCACGCTCTCGGGCTCCTTCAGCCAGGCGGGCAGGGGAGCATTCGTGAGCAGGCGCGCGGAGAACGGCCCCGCGTTCATCGCGCCGACGCCCGTGCTTTTCAAATACGGCACGGCCTCGTCGGCGAAGCGCGTGTTTTGCAGCGTGTGCTGGTTGTAGCTCAGCACGCAGTCCACATCCGTCTGGTCGCAGATGAATTTGAAAATCTTCATCGGGTAGCCGCTGAAGCCGATGAAGCGAACCTTGCCTGATTGCTGGATTTTTTTCAGTGCCGGGATCGTCTCGTCCACGATCTGCTGCATCGGCACGAACTCGATGTCGTGACACAGCACGATGTCCAGATGATCGGTGCCGAGGCGGTGCAGCGACACGTCCACGCTCTCCGCCACGCGCTTCGCGGAAAAATCAAAATGCGCGAGGTCGTAGCGTCCGAGTTTCGTGCAGAGGGTGTAGCTTTCGCGCGGCACGCCCTTCAGCGCGATGCCAAGCAGCACCTCGCTCATGCCGCGTCCGTAGAATGGCGATGTGTCGATGAAGTTCAGCCCGCACTCGAGCGCGACGCGCACGCTCTCCATCGCCTCGTCGAGCTTCACGCTGCGGAACTCCGCGCCGAGCGACGATGCGCCGAAGCTGAGGATGGGAAGCTGGAGGCCGGTTTTTCCTAGTGCGCGGGTTTGCATGGGTGTGGGGCGGACGTTCAAGCGGGACATCGGCACGGACTGCCAGAACATAATGCGGAGACGGTCGTGGAATCCGCGATGTACGCGGATGCCGACGAAACTATTTTTTCCACATGTGCGGAAGCCGCTGTGATCTTGTGCCCCCCATGAAAAGCCTCCGCCTCCCCGCTCTCTCCGCACGTTTCGTCTCCTGCGTGAACTGATGGCGCTGCACGCGCGCGTTCATTCGATGATGGTCGGCGGGCGCGGAGCGAAGTGATTCTGCGAGGGCATTGACGGTGCGCGGCCGAGTCCGCATGGTGAGGCGATGCTTCCAGCCATTTCCCAGCTTCTCGTCCTCCAAGACCGCGACAAAAAACTCCGCCAGCTCAAGCTCGAATTGAAGCGCGCTCCGCTGGAGCGCAAGGACATGGAGTCGCGCACGGCGGGGACTGGCACCGCGCTCGAAGCGGCGAAGCTGAAGGCGAGGGAGATCGAGGTGAAGCGGAAGGAACTCGAGAACGAAGTCGGCACCCGCAGGACGCGCATCCAAAAATACAACCAGCAAAAACTGGAGACGAAAAAGAACGAGGAGTATCAGGCGATCACGCACGCGATCGGGACGATCGAGAAGGAGATCACGGAGATCGAAGACCGGGAGCTGGAACTGATGGAGGCGGCGGACAAGCAGAAGCCAATCATCGCGGCGGCGGAGAAGGAAGCGGCGGCGACGAAGGCGCAGGTCACCCAGCAGTTTGCGGATCTCGATGCGAAGGTGAAATCCATCGAGGCGCAGATGCTGGAGGTGCAGGCGGAGCGCGCAAAGCTCGCGGCGGAGGTGGAGGAGGATCTGCTCGATACTTACCAGCGGCTTTTCGAGACGAAGGACGCGCAGGCGGTCGTCGCGCTGACGAACGAGATTTGCCAGGGCTGCCACGTGAAGTCGCAGACACACGTCATCCACGCGGTGAAGGCGGGGAAAGTCGTGACGCCGTGCCTTTACTGCGGGCGGATTCTTTACCCGGAAAACTGATCCGGAACCTTTCAGGAGGAAACCGCAGATGACGCAGATTTTCGCAGGGAGGAAATCAGAATGCGGTGAACTTGCGGCGACGTATGGGGCGGCGTGCGTGTGGATTCACTCTCACTTCCGAGGCGCATCGAATTTCAATCTGCGTTCATCTGCGAAATCTGCGGTTTCTCTCTGCATTGCTTTCACCGAGGCGGGCACGCCATGAACCGCATCGCTGGCATCGAAACGGAATACGGCTGCCTCGTCACGGACGGCGGCGAGAGCGGCGATGCGTGGCCGGCGCGCGTGAAGAATCACCTTTTCAAAAAGCTGCATGTCGGTGTGCTCGATCAGCACTACCGTGACTACGAGGAGCCGCGGGGGAATGGCGGATTCCTGCTGGATGGCGGGCGATTTTACCTCGATATGGGGCACATCGAATACGCGACGCCCGAGTGTCGCGCGGTGCGCGACATCGTGGCGTGCGATCTCGCGGGCGATGCGATGCTGCAAGGCGCGATCGAGGCGATGGGCGTGACGGACAGCGTCGCGTTTCTGAAGAACAACATTGATCACGGCACGAACGCGACCTTCGGCTGCCACGAGAATTACCTCATGCGGCGCGAGACGGATTTCACCGAGGCGAACACGGCGGCGCTGCTCTCATTTCTTGCGACGCGGCAGATTTTCACCGGCGCGGGGCGTGTGGGACAGGCGAGTCCGCTGGCGTTTGAGGTCGAGCCGCTGCCGCCGTACGAGCGCGTGGAGTTCCAGATGAGCCAGCGTGCGGATCACATCGTGAACGACATCTACCAGTGGGTGCAGTTCAACCGCGCGATCATCAATGCGCGCGACGAACCGCTCGCGGATTACCGGCGCTACCGGCGCCTGCACCTGCTCATCGGCGACTCAAACATGAGCCCCTTCGCGACCGCGATGAAGATCGGCACGACGCATCTCGTGCTTTCGCTGCTCGAGGAGGACCGCCTGCCGCGCGACGTGGCGCTGCAGGATGCGGTGCTCTCGACGCGCATGATCTCCCGCGTGTGCCGCGCGGATGCGCCGGTTCTGCGCGCGGACGGCTACACGGACACGGCAATCGGCGTGCAGGAAAAATTTCTCGCTGCCGCGCAGTCGCTCGCGGGTCGCGATGCCGAGACGGACTGGCTGCTCGGCCGCTGGGCCTGGATGCTCGACGCGCTGCGCCGGGGGGCAATCGAGGAATTGCTTGGCGCGGTGGACTGGGTCTCGAAGAAATGGCTGCTCGACACTTTTCGCGCGGAGCAGGGCGTCGCGTGGAGCGACCCTTGGCTCGAAAGCCTCGATCTCGAATACCACAATCTCAATCCGTCGCGCGGGCTCTTCCACGGAATCCCCGTCGAGGGCGAGACGGCGGTCTTCAACCGCGAGGCGTTTGACTCCGCATTCCTGCGCATCGCGCCAGCGGACACCCGCGCGCACGCCCGCGGGCTGGCTGTCGCGCATTGCATGGAGCGGGGCCTGCCGTGCGTGTTCAACTGGGACTCGATGACCGTCGGCGAAGAGCGGACGCTCGCAATGCCGGATCCGCTGGCGACCTACGACGCCGAAGTGCGTGCGCTGCTCGCTGAGTTTTGAGAGCCGAATTTTCCTGCTAGCCTCTTAAAAAACACGAACGCGGTGTAACGCGGACAATCCTGTCCGCAGCCCCGGTCGTGCGGGCAGGATTGCCCGCGTTACGTCGGGAACCCCCGGCGGACGCACGCCCGCCCGCCGGGCTGTTTTCCCCACAGAGTCTTACGAGACCTTGACTTCGACGCTCTTGGGCTTGGCTTCCTCGGCCTTCGGGATTTCGACGGTGAGGACGCCATCCTTGTAGGCTGCGGTCACTTTGTCAGCGCTTACTGCGGCGGGCAGGCTCACGCTGCGCGTGAATTTCCCGTAGAACCGCTCGCGACGGTGGACGGTGCCTTCTTTCACGTCCTTCTCGCTCTTGCGTTCGCCAGAGATCGTGAGCACGCCGTCGTGGACGGACACGTTCATGTCCTCCTTTTTCACGCCGGGGATTTCGACGGCGACGACGTATTTGTCCTTGTCCTCGTGGGCCTCGAGCGCCGGGGTCCAGTCGCTGAGGGACTCCGCCGTCCGCGCAGGGAAGGCGAGGTCGAACAGCCGGCCGAAACTGTCGCGCAGGTTGCCGAAGGAGCTGAGGTTGTTGAGTTCGGGATTGATGTAGCGGATGAGGCTCATGGTGATTTGGAATGATTGTTTGGTTGTTGGTTTGTGGTTTGACCCACGCGGCACCGTGAGAGTGAAACGGATGCCGGGATTTTTTCCGCGGTGGAAAGTGCGCGTAAATTCCTCGCGCAATAATCATTGGATTTGCCGCGCGGAAATCGCCGTCCATTCCCCGCGAGTCAGGATGGAGCAGCCGTGGCGCACCGGGTGTGCGCGATGGCGCCACGATGACCGTGCAGGGCTGTTCGTGCCGTGCGACTGGTGCATTGCACGCCGAGGGCCACAGCTTCAGTTTCGGCGGATGTTCCACCTCCTGCGCCGAGCCTGCATCGTCTTCTCGATCTCACTCGCCACCATCATGTCGTCGCTGCGCGCGGACGACTGGCCTGAGTGGCGCGGGAAGGGCCGCGGTGGCGTTTGGAATGAGACCGGCATCGTCGAGAGGTTTCCCGGGGCCGGACTGAAGATCGCGTGGCGCACGCCGATCCGCTGCGGACACAGCGGGCCGTCGGTTGCGGATGAGGGGGTGTTCGTCACTGATTTTTTGCCGACGGAAAAAAAGGGGGCCGGCATCGAGCGTGCGCTGTGTCTCGATGAGAAGGCCGGGAAGATTCTGTGGAGCACCGAGTGGCAGGCCGACTACGCGGGCATCTCATACGAAACCGGCCCGCGCAATTTCATCAACAACGATCGCGGCGAACTGATCATCGCCGACCTCCAGCCCGACGGCTGGCGCGAATTCAGCCGCAACGCGCATATCACGCCCGACAACCGGGGCGGAGGACGCCGCGAATTCGGCGCGGTGAACTGGGTGCATCCGGCCTACGCGAACAACCACATCATCACGCGCAACGAGCAGGAGATCATCCGCGCCTCGCTCGACGGCGCAGACTACGAGAAGTAGGCGCGCGACTACGCGAGGATCGCCTTGATCATGTGCCCGGACACATCCGTGAGCCGGAAATCGCGGCCGCCGAAGCGATACGTGAGCCGCTCGTGATCGAGGCCGAGCAGGTGCAGTACGGTTGCGTAGAAATCGTAAAGCGTAGCGACATTCTCCACGGCGTCGTAGCCGAGTTCATCCGTCGCGCCGTAGGTCGTGCCGCCGCGGATGCCGCCGCATTCGATCCACGCGCTGAAACCGATAGCCGGGCAGGGTCGCATTCATCGAGCCGAGGCCGTAGTTCACCCACGCGCCCGCGCTCGGGTGGCCCATGAACGGGAAGCCGGTGTGGAGAAGATTGTTCCCCTGCGCGTGCTCGTTCACCTTCGAGGTCATCGAGCGGATCACCGTGAGATCGTCCGCCATCTCGGCGAGGCGTGGGAAAAGATTCGTCATCATCACGCCGCCCTGTCCGCGCGGCCTCGCAGTCCACGGCGAGGCCGGGACAATTGCTGCACGCGATTTGCGGATGGCGGGGCGGAAAGTAATTTGGGCTTCAGCTCAATTGTTCGAGCTAAAGCTCAAACCATGTTGCGCACACACGCTTTCCCGAACCGACTGTTTCGCCATCCAAAGCCGAACCCGGATGAAAACTCAGCATCGGGAAACTTCACTTTTCGGACAAGCCTGCTCAGTGTCCACGCATGTCTCCCGCCGACCGTTACTCACTCCTTCGCGAATGCGCCATCATCCGCGAGGGCGCGGCGGCGGCAGCGCGCGAGTGGTCGGAGCACGAGGTGCAGGCGCTGTGGTTCGCGGGAGCGTTCGGGAAGAATTTCGCGACGACCGACGGACGCGCGGTGAGCGTCGTGCAGTTTGGCGTGTGGAACCGTGAGGCCGGGCCGGATTTCGCAGAGGCTGCGGTTTCATTCGACGGCGGCGAGGCGCAGCGCGGCAGCATCGAACTCGACATGGATGTGGCCGACTGGGAGCACCACGGTCACGCGACGAATGCCGCCTACGACGACGTCGTGCTGCACGTCTTTGCGAGCAGCGGGCCGCGCGAATTTTTCACCAGAACCTCGCAGCACCGCGCCGTGCCGCAGGTGCAGCTCGATTTGCGCGCAATCGAGGAGCCGCCGAATCCGCAGCCCGATGCAAAGCCGGGCCGCTGTGTCGCGCCGCTGCGCGCGCTGCCGCTCGAAAAGGTGCGCGACGTGCTGATTGGATCAGCGCAGTTCCGCATGAGGAAAAAATCCGCCGCGCTCGCGCGCCTCGCGGAGCTGCACGGCCCCGACGAGTCGCTCTATCAGGCGCTTGCGACCACGCTCGGCTACAAGGCGAACAAGCTGCCGTTCACATTGCTCGCGCAGCGCCTCCCGCTGCGACTGCTCCGCGCGGCGAAGGACTCCGCGACCGCGCTGCTCTTTGGCGTCGCGGGCTTCCTCGATCAGCGCGAACTCGCGCCGTTTGATTCGCCGACGCGCGCATTTCTCCGCGGGCTGTGGGAGCAGTGGTGGCCGCGCCGCGCGGAATTCGAGCGCCTCGCGCTGCCGCGTGAGGTTTGGAAAATGAGCGGCCAGCGTCCGATGAACCATCCGCAGCGCAGGCTCGCAGCCCTTGCGCAGATCGTCCGCCACTTCCCTCACATCCGGGCGCTGCGCGATGCCTGTGTGCCCGATGCGACGGCGGAATTTTTCGACGGACTGCGCGATGAATATTGGGAGCACCACTACACGGTGACCTCGAAGCCCGCGGTAAAACGCATGGCACTCGTCGGGGAATCGCGCGTCACGGAGATGCTCGCAAATGTCTTTTTTCCGATCGGCATCGCCGCGGGCAACGCGCGATGGGAGGAGTTCGCACAGCTTCCCGCGCCGCTCGGCAACCGCCGCACGGAGATCGCCGCGCTGCGCCTTTTCGGGGACACTCCGCCGGGTGCGAAATTCCTGCGTAGCGCCGCGATCCAGCAGGGGTTGCTGCAAATCTACGAGGACTTCTGCCAGCGCGACTCGAGCGACTGCGAACAGTGCCTGTTTCCCTCGCAGCTCGCGAAGTGGTAGCCTTGCAGCATGACGCCCGCCGAATTCCAGACTTGGA
>Ga0208856_1000156_pt1 | contig 29370 bp, 20 predicted proteins | sample LakMenEpi13Jul12_FD_150690 | JGI IMG/M metagenome (GOLD analysis project Ga0208856, IMG submission 150690) | Freshwater microbial communities from Lake Mendota, WI - 13JUL2012 deep hole epilimnion (SPAdes) | ecosystem: Environmental > Aquatic > Freshwater > Lentic | place: Lake Mendota, Madison...
GCCCAAGCCCCAACCCCAACCGCCGTAACCAAAACCACCATAGCCATAACGGCCATAACCACCGTAGCCACCATAACCATAATGTCCATAACCGCCATAGCCACCCCGCCCGTAGCCACCATGAAAATTGTTGTAGCTATAGTGGTTGCCGTTGTTGTGATTGCCGTTGAAATTATTGTGATTATGATTTCCGTTTGCGTTAGCAGAATGGTTACCATCAGCGCCGCGGTTAGCTCTACCGTTGGCGCCAGTATGGTTATTTTGGCCATGATCGGAATGGTTTGCAGCATTTGGAGAATGGGCACCGCCATTACGATTTTCAGAATGCCCAGGATGCGAGGCATTGGTATGAGCACCAGCACCAGATCCTGCACCAGCAGGATGAGCACCTGCGCCAGCACCACCAGGATGTGCGCCAGCACCTGCGCCACCACCAGGACGAGCACCTGCACCTGCTCCACCACCACCTGAAGGATGATAGCCGCCACCGCCTGCAGATGAAGGATGAGCACCACCACCACCACCCGAATAATGGGCACCGCCACCGCCACCCGAAGAATGGCCACCGCCGCCGCCACCGCCGCCACCCTTGGCAAACACGCAAAGGTTAAAGGAAGAAAGCATTGCAAGCGAAAGAGCTGATTTAAAAAGTAAAGTCGAAGTTTTCATAGTATGATCTCCTAAATAATATTAATTATTGTCAGGTTTTGGAAGGGAGTCGAGGGCCATCTTTGCAGCCTGACTAATCCCAAGATCATCACTCTTGGTAGCTTCTTTAAGAGCATTAAGAACGGTGGGCCCTGCAAACCCAATTGAACCAAGCGCATGGGCGCATTCTTCGCGAACGCCAATATAAGTATCTGATTTAAGTGCTTCAACAATGGTGATAACAGCAGGCCTTGCCCCAGCGCCGATTTCATTAAGCGCATAAGCTGCTGCAAGCCGGATATGATCGTTCTTGTCGTTGCTTAAAATTTCACCAAGCGCAGTGGAAAGGCCTGCTGCTGCAGGACCCATAACACTTACCGCATCGATTGCATCCTTACGAATATCAGCAGAAGGGTGCTTGAAGAATTTTGCCAATTCAGGAAGCGCATCTTTGGCATCGGGCCCGATTTCTCCCAATGCATAAATGCATTCGCGAACGACTTCTTGATCAGGATCACTCAATGCGGCAGTAAGTGCAGAAACTGCAGCCCGGGCATCACGGCCGATTTCAGCCAGCGCATAAGCCGCTGCATATCGCATCTCAGGATTTTCTTCTTTCAAAGCCTTTGCAATCGCAGGAACAGCACTGCGTGAAGATGAACCAAGCTTGCCCAACGATGCAATCGCTGCCTGCCTGACCATTTCTTCTTTATCATCCAAGGCCTTAGTCAAGGCACCAATCGCAGAACGCGAAGCCAACCCAAGCATGCCCAATGCAGTTGCAGTTTGCGCTCGAAGGGTAGAATCTGTATCTGACAATAAAGCCGACATATCAATAATAGCTGGGCCTGCATTTGCGCCAAGCTTGCCCAACCCCTGCACTGCAGTCTGCCTGACGATAAGATCTTCATCCTTAAGCATGGCTTGCAAAGTGGGAACGGTTTCTTTTGCGGAAGCCCCAATTGCTGCAAGTGCTGCAGCTACGGAAACGCGCAAGCCTGTATCTTTATCAGCAACAGCTTCAGCAAGTGCGGAAGCCGACTGCCTAGCCAATGGCCCCATCGTACTTAAAGCAAAAGCTGCAGCACGCTTCACGCGTACATCACTGGTTTTGAAAGCTTCGGTAAGCGCTGGAATAGCAGCCCTTGCTGCAGGGCCCATATTTCCCAAGGCGATGGCAACTGATCTACGAACCGTCTGGTCTGAATCCTTTAAAGCGGTAATAAGTTCAGGTACTGCAGCTCGGGCAGTAGGCCCCATGCGCCCTAGAGAATAAGCTGCGCCTTTGCGGGTTGCAGCATCGGGGCTTTTCAACTTTGAGGTAAAATCTTCAACCTGAGCAAAGCCCATGCTGGAAAAAATAAGCGTTGCAAATAACGCCATCAATGCAGACTTCGATTGCGCAAACATGAGTAATTCCTTTAGATGTCACAAAGTTCCCAATACTGAATACCATTATATCCATTGCACGATACTAGACGGTAAAAAATTATTCACTTAGTTCGAAACTTCATAAAACCGCATAGATTCGCCTCAATGCGTTATCTTTTCAAGGGCATACATTGATTTGCACATTTATTTTCAAGTTCATCCTTGCATCCATCCCCTTCCTCTTCTACTTTGTTCCCATCAACATGACTTGGAGCATTTATGAACAAAATTGATCTGGTTGGAAGAACAGCAGTAGTAACCGGTGGCGTTCGAGGAATCGGGCTGGCCATTGCAGAAAGATTACTTGCAAGCGGCGCCAATGTCTGCGTCTGGGATCGCGACCTCGCAGCCCTGGATCAGGTAGTGCCAGAATTGCTGAAACTAGGCAAGGCCCATGGCGCCCAAGTAGATATCACCCGCGCAGAATCTGTAGAACATGGCGTAAAATCTGCGATCAACAGCTTCGGGAAAATCGATATTCTCGTCAACAACGCTGGCATTGCAGGCTCGACCAGAAAACTGTGGGAACTCCCGCCCGATGAATGGCGTCAAGTTATCGAAATCGATCTTATTGGTGTCTACCTATGCTGCAGAGCGGTGGTTCCCCACATGATCGAAAACAAATATGGCAGAATAGTTAATATTGCAAGCATCGCAGGTAAGGAAGGAAACCCCAACGCAAGCCATTACAGTGCAGCCAAAGCAGGAGTAATCGCCCTGACAAAATCATTGGGCAAAGAACTGGCACAACTAGGGATACTTGTAAATTGCATCACCCCCGCAGTGATCGAAACCGATATTTTGAAGCAAGTAACGCAACAGCATATCGACTATATGCTTTCAAAAATCCCGATGGGAAGATTCGGGAAAAAAGAAGAAGCAGCAGCGATGGCAGCCTGGCTATGCTCGGAAGATTGCTCGTTTACCACTGGATCAACATTCGATCTTTCAGGCGGCCGTGCAACCTATTAACCCCACTCGCCCAAGTACCAGCGCTTCTTGTACACCTTACCATAGCTAACGCCAAAGCGTTTGATTGCGGTATCACGAATAATTTGTGCAGCCTCTTCAGGGGAATCCGTGACAATAAGTTTGTCTAGATCTTCCGGATCAATCGTTTGTTCTTTCAGCAAGGTGTTTTTGATGAAATCCAACAGCGGATTCCAATAGTCCTTGCCCATGAAAATCATAGGAAAATCTTTGATCTTCCCAGTTTGAATAAGTGTCAGACATTCAAACACTTCATCCATGGTTCCAAACCCGCCAGGCATCGCAACAAAAGCATATGAGTATTTAACCAGCATCAACTTGCGAATAAAAAAGTATCTGAAGGTAACAAACTTATCAAGGTAGGGGTTGTGTTTTTGCTCCATGGGCAAGGCGATATTACAGCCGATGGAAGGGCCCCCGAATTCCTTGGCGCCCCGATTGGCGGCCTCCATAATGCCCGGCCCGCCACCGGTCATTACAGTAAAGCCAACTTTGGAAAGTTCCTTGCCTGTTTCGCGTGCAAGCTTGTAATAAGGATGATCTTCAGGAAAGCGCGCAGAACCAAAAACCGTTACACAAGGCCCCACGAAGTGGAGGGTTCGAAAACCACTCATCAACTCCATAAACATTTTAATGGCACGCCAAAGCTCATAACCACGCCTCTGAGGCCCTTGAAGAAATTTCGAGGTTTCAGGCGCAGCAGATTCAGCATCTTTACCCCAGCGAAAAGGATTTAGCTGCATGATACTAGAACGCGTTTTTTTAGTGCTATCAATTGTCATGATGAAAAATCCCTGAATAACAAGAAACCCTACTGTAATAATACGCTGTAGGCAAAAGAGCGGGATGCTAATTAGAGTAGAAATACGGCTTTAAAGAAGAAAAACAGAAGGATTCTAAAGCACAACCGGCATTTAAAGAGGGAAAAAAGTTAACTCTTGCCCGACTTGGGTAAATTCTGCCTGCCTTTTTTCTTCTCGGGAATGGGAGCACTGATTTGGCCTAAAGAAAATCGTTTGGGCGAAAAATCACATAAGGGGATACTGCCCCCGGTTTCTGAAAGTATTTCTGCCAAGGTTGTAGAACCAAAGGCCTTCTCAACAGATGCAAGCGCATTATCAAGGCGCCTATGCAATGGACACAAATTTACCCCATGCGAAGCAAGATCCATAGGGCAGGTTTTAATTCGCTTCACAGGATCAACAGCGTTGATAACTTCCAGAAGGGTCAGTTTATCAGGCTCAATGTTAAGGGTAATGCCGCCACCCAAGCCTCGCTGAGAATTTAAAATCTTAGCTTTAACCAAACCTTGAAGCACCTTTGCCATGTAAGGCCTGGGCACTTTGGTTCCTAAAGCAATGTCTTCGCATATACCAGGATTTGGTGCCCTATGAGCAAGAAATACAACTGCTCTAAGAGCGTATTCAACCGTTTGCGAAAACATTAAACTATGTCCTCAATAATCAATAATATCTATTATTGGATAAGATAGTCTTATTCTAATCTGAATACAACCTTAAGATTGCCTTATTTACCAGAATAGTTAGATTTGCCGAGGACAACTAAGTTTAGGTTAAGTCAAAATATCTTTAAGCACATTACCATGCACATCGGTGAGTCTGAAATCACGGCCCTGAAACTTAAACGCCAATTTCTTATGATCGATGCCCATCAAATGCAACATCGTCGCATGAATGTCATGAACAGCCACAGGTTTTTCAACCGCACTGTAACCAAACTCATCGGTGTTGCCATATGTCATACCGCCCTTGATTCCACCACCTGCCATCCACATCGAAAAACCCTTGATATGGTGATCTCTGCCATTGCCCTGCGCCATGGGGGTGCGACCGAATTCCGTACCAAAAACAATAAGTGTTTCATCAAGCATACCACGCTGTTTCAAATCCTCGATAAGGGCAGCGGCACCACGATCAACTTCTTTTGCAGTACCAAGGGAATGATCTTTGACAGATCCGTGATGATCCCAATCGCGATGATAAAGCTGAATGAACCTAACGCCCCGCTCTGCCAACCTTCGAGCCAAAAGGCAGTTGCTTGCAAACGAGCCATCGCCTGGATTTGCGCCATAAGACTCCAACACTTTTTTAGGCTCCTTCGAAACATCCATAAGTTCAGGAACACTAGCCTGCATACGAAACGCAAGTTCGTACTGGGCAATGCGGGCTTCGATTTCAGGATCTGCAACCACTTCGTTTTCAAGTTTATCAAGCGCCTGAACCGACTTGATCAATTCCGATTGCCTTACATCATCAACGCCCTTGGGGTTGCGAATATAAAGTACAGGTTCGCCTGTACCACGAAATTGCACGCCCTGAAACTTGCTAGGTAAAAACCCAGAATGCCATTGCCTGGCTGCGATGGGCTGACTCTGCCCAAACTTGCCCGTCGAAACCATGACCACAAAACCGGGTAGGTTTTCCGTATCACTTCCCAACCCATACCAAAGCCACGATCCCATCGAAGGCTTCCCAGGAATCATCGTGCCCGTATTCATGAATGCATGCGCTGGATCATGATTAATCGCTTCAGTATACATTGATCGAATAATGCACATCTGATCCGCAGCACGGGCCCCTAGCTCCGGAAAAATCGAACTGAACTCGATACCACTTTTCCCATACTTCACAAACGGATGCTGCGGCCCGAAACAATTTAGCTTAGCGCCCTGCAATTGAGCAATCTGCTGACCCTTGGTAACCGATTCAGGCATAGGCTGGCCATGCATTTTCGCAAGCGTGGGTTTTGGGTCCCAAGTTTCCAAATGCGTCATGCCCCCCGCCATATATAGGTAAATCACCCGCTTTACTTTAGGGTTATGATGCAGAGGATTGACCACGCCTTTATACCCGCCCGAGGCTGCGCCATGCGCTTGGTTTCCCTGCAAAAGGGAAGCCAGCGCCATTGCACCAAGGCCCCCGGTGGACTGCTTTAAAAAGGCCCTGCGTTGAAAAAAGTTGTTATTCATGGGAAGTATTCCTAATTGCGTGTAATGGTTTCATGGAGGTTGAAAAGTGCACGGGCAACACCGCCCCAAGCAGCGAGTTCTTCTTCAGGAAACTCCTTGCTTGCGGGCTTATCCCCAACACTCAGAAATTCTTTTGCAGATTTAGGATCTTTCGCAAGCGACTTGCGATACTCAACCACCAAGTTAAGAAGCACTTCTTTTTCTTTGGGCTTGGGCGATCTGGAAAGAGTTCTGGTGAATGCAAAGTCAATTTTCTCTGCATCGGTTTTCCCACCATCTTTCAATATCTTTTCTGCAAACACCCGGGCAGCCTCTACCTCGCAAGGATCGTTCAACAAAGCAAGCGCCTGCAATGGAGTATTCGATCTAACGCGATCTGCAGAACATTCCTCTCTGCAAGAAGCATCAAATGCAAGCATCGCGGGGTGCAGATACTGCCTCTGCCAATGCGTGTATAACCCCCTGCGATAAACCGACTCTCCATTATCTTTTTGCCATTCTCTGGTGGGGAAGTTTAAATAAGACCAGTAACCAGGGGGCTGGAATGGCTTGACACTGGGCCCGCCTTGCTTATCAACGGCCAAGCCGCTGATGCTTAGATAGTTATCACGGATGAATTCCGCATCAATCCTGAAGCGCGACTGCCTCGCCAACCAGCGATTATACGGATCCTTCTCCTGAATCTCTGCAGATGGAACCGAAGCTTGGCGATATGCCCCGCTCATCACCATCAGCTTAATCGTTTTCTTGATATCCCAGTTATTATCCTTAAGGTAGGAAGTCATGAAATCCAAAAGTTCGGGATGGCTAGGCCATTCGCCCTGCGAGCCGATATCTTCCAGCTTTTTCGAAAGGCCCTGCCCATAGAAAAGCTTCCACAAACGATTTGCCAAAACCCGCGAAGTCAAAGGGTTGTCATTGCTGACCAGCCATTGAGCCAGATCTAAGCGGTTCAATCTCGCCTTGCCATCATTCTTGATTGCAGGAAGAAAAGCAGGAACACCGGGAGTTACCACCTCGCCCGAATTGTCCATCCAATTGCCCCGTGCCAACACCTTAATAGTGCGGGGTTCGCGTGCAATGGTAACCAAAGTAGTCGGGAAGGATTTTTCAAGATCGGTGCGCTTGGTTTGAGTTACTGTAAGCTCTTTGCGTGTTGCTTCTAACATCGGTGCAATGGTTCTATAATGCGTTGCAATTTTTAATTTTTGCTGTTCGTTGCGCTTTGCAGGCTCAATAGTAAGCGATGCCAGCACATCCGCAGGAAGCGAAACTCCACCACCTGCTTTAACGGGCCTCATCGCATCCGTAATCGAAACCCGAAAACTTCCGAGCGTATGGCTACCTTTGCCATGGTTTTGCTCCATGGTAATAACCACCGAAGATTGACCCACAAGGTTTTCCTTCATTTGAAACACTGCATGCTGGGGTTTTGCAACTTCGGGCAAGATCGCCCAACCCCATTCTTCTCCCTTGGCATTACCATCAATCGCAGATGCTGCGGTCCACTTTTTATAAGGGTTGCCCTCCCCTGCAATTAACTGTTCAAAAGTAGCACTAGCATCCATGAAAGGAATGGCTTTTTTATCTGAAGTAATAGCGCTAAATTCTGAAAGTACAAAGTTGCCATTACCTGCCCTGCCCGATCCGCCCATAGGCATCGAGGCATGAGGCAGTGCCTCAATTTTCATTGCGGTATATGACCCCTTGGGCAGTTTGATGTCTAAGGTGTAGGTATCCTTATCCGCTTTTTTACCCGAAGCTAAAATGGAACCATCCTCTGCGATTGCCAGCTTTGCACCGCCCTTAGATACAGCCTTCTCTGGCTTTAAAACCGTCCATTTAACCGAACTGCTAACCGAGGCTTCCCACTCAACCTGCTGTTTGACAAGTTCAGGAGTCGAAGCTTCCAGCACCTTTTTCAATTCAAGTATCTTTGCATCCAACGAATATAACTGGGCCTTTTGTTCTGCTGAAGGCAATGCCATGCGTGTGCCAAAATCGTTGCCACCATACAAACCCTTTTCGGTGATGTCTGCGAAGAATGCTTCCATGCTATAAAACTCTTTGGTGGTGAATGGATCAAACTTATGATCATGGCATTCCGCACATCCAAGCGTAGTACCCAGCCAAACACCACTAACATTTCGAACCCTTTCAGCAGCATACTTTGCAAGGTACTCGCGATCTTGCACCCCGCCCTCTGCACTCATCATGCCCAAACGGTTGTAACCACTCGCAACTTTATTCTCGATGGTTGCATTGGGCAAAAGATCCCCAGCAAGTTGCTCGATCGTAAATTGCGTAAACGGAATGTTTTTGTTGAAGGATTGAATAACCCAATCGCGATAAGGCCACACGGTAACAACCTGATCACCATGATAGCCAACGCTATCTGCATAGCGCACCAGATCGAGCCAAAAAACAGCCATGCGCTCGCCATAATTAGGCGAAGCCAATAACTGATCCACTAGCGCTTCATAAGCCTTGGAACTATTATCTGCGAGGAAATTCTTTAGTTGTTCAGGGGTCGGGGGCAAACCAGTAAGATCAAAGCAAAGCCTGCGAAGCAAGGTAACCTTGTCAGCTTCTGCAGAATGCTTCAGCCCGTTTTCCCGAAGCTTATCAAGGATGAAGTTGTCGATGGGGTTTTTCACAAACGAAGGATCATCAACTTTAGGGGCTTCTGGTTTCTTTACAGAAAGAAACGCCCAATGCCCTTCCCAACTTGCACCCTCTTCCAGCCAGCGTTTTAACAAAGCCTTCTGATTATCATCGAGCTTCTTGTTACTCTTGGGGGGTGGCATTAATTCATGCGCATCGGTTGCAATAACGCGCTTGTATAATTCGCTTTCCATCGCATTGCCTGCAACAACTGCACTGTTACCCTTACGCTTTGATTTTGCACCAGCCTCAGTATCAAGCCTAAGACCCGCTTTTCTCGCACCAGAATCAGGCCCATGGCATGCATAGCAATTCTCCGAAAGTATTGGCCTGATATCTCGGTTGAACTCGATCTTCTTATCCGCAGCATGCGACTGCGTTCCAATAAGCATCATCACTGATATTAACATCGGGAGAATAAAATTTTTCATGATGGTTTTCATCTTAGCCAAGGTTTGTAGGCGGGTTCACTTTTTACTACCCTCGGATTGTACACGCTTTGGTATTAATTGTGGAGTCTTTTTGCGCCTTCCTCTCTCAAAATTTAATATTATTAGCCATGTTGCTATTTCTGGTATCAGCCCTTAGGAACTCCGCTAATGAAAGCCATCCTTCTCGAACAACCCAAAAACTTTAAACTCATCGACACCCCCGAACCCGCAAAGCCTGGCCCAGGCGAAGTTCTTCTCAAAGTTCACCGAGTCGGTATTTGTGGTAGCGATTACAGCGGGTACCTAGGCAAAATGCCCTTCTACAGCTACCCCCGCATCCCCGGACACGAACTAGGTGTCGAAATCGCAGAAGTGGGCGAAGGCGTTACCCACATCAAAGTAGGCGATCGCTGCTGCGTCGAGCCCTACATGAATTGCCAAAAATGCCATAGCTGCCTTCGTGGCCATACCAACGCTTGCGAATTCAACAAAACTCTAGGCGTTCATGCCGATGGCGGGCTCAGGCCTTACTTCGTTCTTCCCGCAAGGAAACTTTTCCCCTCTTCCAAACTTACCTACGAACAACTCGCTCTGGTAGAAACCCTTGCTATCGGCTGCCATGCTGTTAACAGGGCTAAAACCCAACCTGGTGAAAACGCCTTGATCATTGGTGCAGGGCCCATCGGCTTATCCACTCTTGAGTTTGTGAAAATCGCAGGCGCCCGACCCATCGTCATGGATACCAACGAACAACGGCTCGCTTTTGTCCGTAATACCATGGGCGTTAAAGATACCATCCTTGTCAAAGGCGAAGGCAAGGAACTCGACACCCTCAAAGAAATGACTAATGGTAATCTCGCCCATGTCGTTGTCGATGCCACAGGCAGCAATGTTTCCATGAGCCAAGCTTATAATTTTGTCGCCTACGCGGGCAGACTTGTTTGGGTTGGTATCACCCTCAACGAAATCAGCTTCACCCAGACTCTGATGCACCGCCATGAAATGACTTTCCTCGCAAGCAGGAATGCCCTTCCAGGCGATTTTGTTCGCATCATCCAATTAATCGAAGATGGTAAGATCGATACCAAGCCTTGGATCACCCACCATTCCACCCTTGATGGTATGATCGATGCTTTTGGCGCTTGGTTAAAACCCGAAACTGGTGTCATCAAAGCGATGGTTCAAGTTTCTTAAGCTAATACAAAGGAGTCAGGTCTTTTTTTACAAATAGAAAAAAAGACCCGAACACTTATTTAACTTATTTGCTTATGGTCAAGGTTGTGGATTGCCCAGCGACCTTGATTGCGGGGATGGTGATCAAACCCTCAGCATCTGCTTTTCCCTCGCCTTTGGTTTCCCCGTAAGCCCATTTGAACGCTTCGCCTGGCTTAAAATTTAGGTTCTGCAACCTGCGTACCGAAACATCCGCAGTCGATACTTCAGGAATTTTAAAGCTGGTCTTTAAATCTTTCGCACTTACCAGAAAGAGCGACATCTCAAGTTTATCCTTGGTATCACTAATATTTTTCCAACGATAAAAAGCGTTGATCTGACCCGAAACCGCAGGCTTTTCGCTTTTTACATCTGGCCAAGGCATCTTGCTATTATTGTCACCATTAGTAAACACCGGATACGCCTCATTCTTTTTTACACTCAACCAATCAAATGAGTTTATAAGATCGTTCACCTTCTCAATGTTGGCGTGATTGTTCGCATGACCAAACGGGCCCCAATAAAAATAAAGCGCATATTTGCGATCATTCATCGCCTTGGCAAAACGATCATGCCCAACAGACCAAGAATCATTCTGACCAGAATAATCAATCACAATGGGTGGATCGGGAAGCTTCAGATTTTGTGGAACCGACAAAGGTGGGAAAAACATCCGCTGCGAAACATGCTCGATACCCGCGGGCACATTCGCCTTGATTGCTGCAAAAACATCACCATTGCGCATACCAATGCCCAAGGTTCCACTACCCCCCATGGAGTTGCCACCAAGGTAAACTCGGTTAGGATCAATTTCATACTTTTTGATCACCCATTGAACCGTATCCATGACCCGTTTTTCTGCAGGCGTGGGCGAGCCACCTGAATTCTTTTTGGTAAGGTTTGCATCGTTGATGTGCATGCCACCCCACCACCAATCACCTTGATTACGCCTACAATCCACATAAAGCGCATAAAAATTATCCGGAGTGTGATAAATATCATGATTGCCCACCATGCGCGTGCATTTCACACAAGAAATAACATCATGCCCAGCAGAATGCAGGACGACATAGAGCGGTGCATTCTTACGATCTTTTTTTGGATGGATGACAACAAAGTTATCCTGCTGCGGGGCTTTGTAACCCCATTCTGGTTTCACATCATGTTCAAAGATTTCGTAAGTTCTTTCCTTGATGGTTAGGTCTTCGACCTGTTTGCCCTTGATTGCAACAACCTTCGAAGGCACCCAATCTTTGTCTGCTGCAATAAGAGGGCACACTGCAAAAAGAAGTATAAGAAAAGGTGCACGATTCATGGGGTTTCTCTGTAGTAAAGGTACTGGTATGCCAATACTGTTATAGCAAAGTGAATATTGAACGAAAGGGAAAACAATATGAGAATAAAACACACTTAACGGGTGTGTTTTATTTTCATATTTTAAAATCAACCGCAATTAGGGCCGGCTAGCTCCTACTTGATGCAATAAAGAAATTTATCCGAACGAATCAGCAGCTTGTTTTCGAAAGGAACTGGGCAACCATTAAAAATACTTCTGTCTGAAAGATCATTCACGGTGGGGGTCTCAAATTTAGGCTGGGCCGGAAGCACGAATGTCTTGCCATCACGGGAAAGATAATACAAATTCCCATTGGCCAGCAATGCTGAAGAATAAAACTGCCCCGCCCGTGGAAGTCGTTCCTCGTAAACAATCTTCCCTGTTTCTGCCTTGGCGCAGTAGGCAATACCTTGTTGTTCATGCGTCCAGTAAAGATAGCCCTTGAAAACTACAGGCGATGAAACATTGGAGCCCTTGTTGCTTGTCCAAAGGCGATGTGTCGCAGTAACATCACCCGAACCACCAGCCTTCACCGCCAAACCTGCTATGCCAGACCTTCCGCCCAAGCAATACACAATCCCATCCTCATGGACCAAACTGGGGACCATGTACCAGGTGATGTCAGTTTTACAGGACCATAATTCCTTACCGGTATCAGGATCAAAAGCTAGAATTTTTCCTTGGATTGCAAGCACCAGTTCAGTACGGCCTCCGGGCAGTTGCAAAATAATCGGAGTGTTCCAAGATTCCTTGATACCCTGTACGGCCCATTTTTGTTTGCCGGTTTTACGATCGAGAACAATCAGAGAATCGCTTTCAACGCTAGCGTTAATAATCAGCAAATCTTTATAAAGGACCGGGGAAGCCGCACTTCCCCAACCATTTGTCCGTGATCCCACATCAGCCTGCCAAAGCTCTTTTCCTGAATGATCAAAAGCATAGACTCCGGATTTGCCAAAGAAAGTATAAACGGCATCGTTGTCCGCAGCGGGAGTGCTACCTGCAAACCCATGGTCACGAATCTTGTCCTGCTCGGGGAGTTTGGCAACCAGCTCCTTTTTCCAAAGAATACTGCCATCCTTTGTTTGGATGGCAATCAGATGCCTCCTAAGATCTTCCTGCGAACCGCCGGGTTGGCCAGGGATAAAAAATCCGGTATGGTAGGTCAGATAAATGCGGTCTTTCCAAACAATAGGACTGGATGCCCCGGGGCCGGGAAGTGGTATTTTCCATGCCAGATTCTCGGTCTGGCTCCATTGAGTTGGTGGTTTGCTTTCTGAATCAATCCCCTGGCCATTCGGGCCACGAAAAATAACGCCGGAGTCTTCTGCGATCGTACTTGGAACGAAAATAATTAAAACAAATAAAATAATTAACCTTATCATATTAATCCTTTTCTTAAAAACCCTGATACTCTTAAAAAGCTAAACTAAAGTCTTTCTGTTTGAAATAAAAAAAGCAGTACAGAGAAAAGATGTATAGAAATGCCCGGTTACTTGGTCTTTAATTCGAAAGGTTCAAGAGTGGTGGGTTGATTGGTGATAGTAACTTTGAAAGTGGAGGTTTCGGGTTTAGAGAATCTGCCCTTAAGCCTGTCAGGGCCATTAAATTGATTTTTGAATGTCCCGGATTTTTCGCGCCATTCAAATGCGACCAAAAAATCACCCGCAGGAACGCCATCCCCTGAGGTAAAAGTGTTAAGTTTAAAATCACCATTCTCATCGGTTTGAGCGTAGGGAATGAAAGATTGATCATTCTTTTTTGGGGTGGAATGAAAATAGACAAAAAGATCAGCAGCAGGTTTACCATTGACCAAAACCTTGCCCGTAACCGGGAAAGTTGGAAGCCGCTTCTGAGAACCACAGCCTACAAAAAAGAAAATCATTAAAAGAATCATCACTGAGCGATAAAACAACATCATAATATTGATTTTCCGACAGACAAACTAAGAGCGATTATTCCGAAATGATCTCGCCTTTTTTGGCAGTGATCATGTAAACAAAATTCTTTGGGTTCATACTGGTGTTGAGAAATCGAACTGAACCATCCCCCATCACCACGGTTGCACCGTTGGGATGAAAACCGTAAATGCCCCTACCCGTAACATTCGTGCAGTTAATCATGCAAGGGCCCTGAACACCTCTGCCATCGTACAGCGAACCATTGACCCAGTTTTCACCGTTGTAAGGATTGCCCCACCCCGCACCAACGGTGTTTGCGTTTCCACTGTTGGGAACAACAGGAAAACCATTAGTTGCAACACGAATATTTGCTTGCCAAGCTTCTGGCCTTCCTGCAAGCTCCACCAACAAAAGCGTATTGGATACACCATCAGAAACAGCGGAGATTCTCGAGGATTTTAAAGGCGGGGTTGCAAGCATGCCTTCGCGGTCACCACCAGATGGCGCGCCAACAACCGAATCCCACCCAACCGAAGTGACCCCGGAAATAACTGAATAATCACCCGCTGCGGTTGTAAAAGTTGCAGCAGGATAACCAGGGATGGCACCTGCAGGCAGGCTTATGGTTTCAGAACGGCTAGGAGTTGGAGTCGAAGGGCACTGCATCACCTTTAATTGGGTCTGCAGCACCGCAATGTTCGAAGCGGTGTTAAACATTTGATTAAAATTGTACTGTTTGTAAAGGTTTTCCTGTTCGAGATAGGGAAGCATAAGCGGCGCCCAGCTATAGGCAAGATTCGCTGCAGGTGGAAACGCCACGAAATACGCAGGAGGCAGTGCTTGATAGGTATTTTCGTAATTGAAAAAGGCCAGCCCAAGCTGCTTTAGATTGTTAGAACACTGTAAACGAGATGCAGCTTCGCGCACTTTCTGTACTGCGGGTAAAAGCAAGCCGATAAGGATCGCAATAATTGCTATCACCACCAAAAGTTCGATCAGGGTAAAGCCAAACTTGCTTTCTTTTCTGAGCCTTTTTAAAGCCATGAAATTAACCCCTTTATTTATTAATAATCAGTCCAATATTACTTTAGTAGTCATATATAGCTAAACTATTACAAAAAAAGTTTTAATTTTCTCACAATTCTTTGAAAGAGCAATCCTCATTAACGATTATATGATAATTGGCATATAGAAACCAAAATAAGGGCCAAAGCCGTTCGGCCTAACAGGTTATAATTCAACCACTATTTCAGGGAGAATTTTTTGCCCGTGGTCAATTTGCCGATGACTGCAGAAACTGCGCCCAGGCGACTATTTGCCTTCGATCTGGTGATAGTGCAACCAATAAAGGAGGCCTTGATCGATTTTCTGCGTGTGGCTTCGAGGAGATTCACAAAAAGATCCGGATGCGCATCCAGAAGATTACCAATGATGAAAATACGCTCTGGGTTAAAGAGATTAACAACCGTAGCAACACCCGTGGAAATATGATCAATCATGAGATTGATTTCATTCATGGCATCGACTGCGCCCCCACGAAAAAGATTAATCGCACCCTGAATATCAATCTTGGAATCAGCAAGCCTAGCTATAGTTTTACAAAAGAAATCATCCGTAGCGACTGCATCGAGGGTTGCGCCATTTTTGTCGACGGGAAGCTTTCCGAGATTTCCCGCAAGGCCCAAATGCCCTTGAAGTTGCTGACCATTAGAAACAATACCTAGACCAAAATCATGGGTGATATCGATAACAGCAAAGTTAGAAAGATTGCGTGATTCGCCAAATATGGATTCAGCCAAGCAGAGTGCATGCATTTCTTGAAGCAGAAAAGTTTCGAACCCGGTGTTGGCCTCAAGATCTTTTCCAAGCATTTGATTTTCGAGAAACGGAATGGATGGGCATGAAGATATTTTATGCTCTAGTTGATTGAAAAGGCCGGGCGTGCTAACCCCAAGCCCCATCAACTTGACGCCATTTTTAGGTTTTGCAAGTTTGAGCTTTTGGCTGACAAGACTGAGAAATTCAGAATAAGACCTTGGCATAGGGAACCGATCTAAATTGCCCTGCAACTTGCCATCAAGGCCGGATGCTGATATTTCGCAAGCATCCTGTCCAATAACAAGAGCCATGACCCCGGCCTTGGCAGTTGCAAGATGTATCATTTTACCCGGCCTGCCCAGCATCGCTTTGGAAGGTTCACCTTCTTCTACCAATTTGGCATCGAGAAGATCTTGAACGGTTCGGGTTATGGTCGGGCCGCTGATTCCGGTTAATCTCGTAAGGTCTGCACGCGAAAGCCCGCCATGCTTTAGGAGCATCGCTAATACCTCGCGAGTATTCAAATGCCTGAGCAAGCCAGCTCGGTTTTGGCTTTTGTGTTTCGGATTAGGGCTTTTTTGGGGCATTAGTCAATCGCATCAAGTAGTATCAAAATACCAAACCAACATATTAAAAGATTATGAAACACTGCTCCGATAAAAAGCTTAATCCATGTGAAGTTTTAATTAATATGGCTGTTTTTCAAGAAATAATAGAGGTTTCAAGTTTGTGAATTTTTGGTAAAATAATGGTATATAGTAGCTGTTTGCATACCTGCTTGGAGAACTTATGGCTCGTTTCTTACATAATTGTTTATTTCTGGCACCGCTAATCGCCTGCATCTTAAGTAACATTAGTCTCGCAGCAGAGCCTGCCAAACCTTCAGCAGATTTATTCGAAAAAGAAGTTCTGCCTATTCTTCAAGCACATTGCTTTTCATGCCATGGTGCAGAAAAAAAAGTCAAAGGCGGATTGGATATGTCCTCCCGCGAAGCCTTGCTTAAAGGCAGCGACAATGGCGCAGTTGTCTCCCTCGAAAAACCAGATACCAGCATGATGATTGATGCCATCCGCCATGGCGAACTGAAAATGCCCCCCAAGGGCAAGCTCCCCTTATCGCAAATCGAGATATTAGAAAAATGGATTAAATCCGGTGTACCATATTCCGGCGGCAAAGCTGTAGCCAAGCAGCATGGGCCGCCAAAAGTGGATGAGGAAGCCCGAAACTTCTGGTCCTACAAGGCTGTCAAAAATCCAACCATTCCCAAGGTGAAGAATCAAGCATGGGTCAAAAATCCCATCGATGCATTTATCCTTTCGAAGCTCGAACAAAATCAGTTAACACCAGCTTTGCCTGCAGAGAAGACCGCACTGTTGCGAAGGCTATATTTCAATTTGATAGGCCTGCCTCCTTCAATCGAAGAAACAGAATCGTTCCTTAAAGATACTTCACCAGATGCTTATGAAAAACGAGTAGATCTATTGCTCAACTCCAGGCATTACGGCGAAAACTGGGCTCGCCATTGGCTTGATCTTGTCCGCTATGCAGAAACCAACAGCTTCGAACGCGATGGCACCAAGCCCAATGCCTGGAAATATCGCGACTATGTAATCCAATCTTTCAACTCAGACAAACCCTACAACCAATTCATCAAGGAACAACTCGCAGGCGATGAAATTGAAAAAGTAAGCAGAGATAGTTTGGTCGCAACCGCATACTATCGATTGGGCATCTGGGATGATGAACCCGCTGATCGCGAGCTTGCATATTTTGATCAGCTCGATGATATTGTTTCTACCACTGGGCAAACTTTTCTTGGCACCACCATTGGTTGCGCCAGATGCCATGATCATAAAATTGATCCCTTCCCACAAAAAGATTACTACCGCTTCATGGCTTTCTTTCATGGCATCAATGGTTATGGCAATGGCCCCGCATCACAAAGAGTCGTTGATGGTGATATTCAAGATCTTAAAGGTGTTATTAGCACAGGCAGAAGACCCGATCTTAAGAAACTTCAAGAACTTGAAATCAAAGCCCAAGAACACGAACGCGCTTCCAATGATGTCAACAGGCAGATAGGCCGTATCGAAGATGACTTCAGGGCCAAGCTTCCAGGTGGGCAGAATGATGACTTCAAACAAGATGTTCACAAACCCATTCTGTTTGAAAAACATCTAGGCAAGCTTGTTACTGCTGAAGAATACAAACGCTGGAAAGATCTCATCGCAAAAAGAGAAGAGCTGAAAAAGACCCGACCTCTGATCCGTGAAACTTCTCTTGCGGTTATCGAACAAGGGCCCAAGGCGCGAGAAACCTTTATCCTAACCCGTGGCATGCCCGCTGCAAAAGGCGATAAAGTCGAACCCGGCTTTCCTACTGTCATGATCTCAAATAACTCTCCCGAACCCAAAATCCCAGATCCAGATGCCAAAGCTTTATCCTCGGGCAGAAGGGCCGTACTCGCTGATTGGATTGCTAGCGATGAAAACCCCCTCACCGCTCGAGTCATGGCCAACCGACTCTGGCAGTTTCAGTTCGGCAGAGGTATTGTTCGTTCCTCCAGCAACTTCGGCTATATGGGCACACCACCCACCCATCCCGAACTTCTGGATTACCTCGCATCTCAACTTGTTGCAAACGGCTGGAAAATCAAACCCCTTCAAAGAATGATCCTTACTTCCAATGCCTTCAAAATGGGCACTCAAGTTTCACCCCAAGCAATGATGAAAGATCCTGAAAACGATCTTCTCTCACACTTTGATTTACGCAGATTAACTGCAGAAGAACTGCGCGACTCCATCCTCGGCGTCAGTGGTAACTTGAATTTGAAAAAGGTCGATGGCCCTAGCGTCTACCCTGTAATTCCAAGAGAAGTGCTCGCAGGGCAATCCGTACCAGGCAGCGGTTGGGGTAAATCCACACCCGAAGAAGCCGCCTCTAGGAGTGTATTTGTATTTATCAAACGCTCGCTGGCTTTGCCCATTCTTCAAGTGTTTGATGCGCCAGACCCAGATTCGCCATGCCCTTCGCGCTTCACCACCACACAACCCGCACAAGCCCTCGCCCTCATCAACAGCGAGTTTGCAAGCGAACAAGCAAAGGTGCTTGCTGCAGATGTTGCCAAGAAATCTCCTTCTTCTCCTTCCGCTAAAGTTCACGAGGTCCTTCGTAGAACTCTGCAACGACAACCCAAACAAGATGAAATCGACCGAGGTACAACCTTTATCAAAGATTCCATGAACAAAGATTCTCTCAGCGAGGAAGACGCTTTCCGCAGATTCTGCCTCATTGCTTTCAGCCTCAATGAATTTATCTTCCTTAACTAACACAACGACAAACTTTATAGGTGATCCATGAAAAACTTCTGTGGCAATACCAGACGCGAATTCATCTGGCAGACAGGCGCTGGCTTTACTGGCGTCGCTCTCGCAGGCATGCTTGAAGATTCCTTCTTCAAAGCGCAAGCTGCACAACCCTTCAACCCTCTCGCTCCTAAAAAACCTCATCGCACCCCCAAGGCCACCAGCGTTATTTTCCTTTACATGTATGGCGGCCCAAGCCATATGGACACCTTCGACTACAAGCCCGCAATGAACGGTATGGATGGCAAAACTATCGAGGTTAAAACCTTCGGCAGAGGGGGTAAAAAAACCAGTGGCCGTATCGTCGAACCCCGTTGGAAATTCAATCAGTACGGGCAATCTGGGAAATGGGTTTCCGACCTCTTTCCAAACCTTGCAAAACATGTCGATGATATTTCTTTCATCCACTCCATGACTGCTGATTCACCTATTCACGGATCCGCAATGATCCAAATGAATACTGGAAAAGTGCAATCAGGCGCACCCTGTATGGGCTCATGGGTTAACTACGGCCTAGGTTCGGAAAACGCAAACATGCCTGGCTTTGTTGTAATGCTTGACCCACGCGGTGGCCCTATCAGTGGTGCAAAAAACTGGTCCAGCGGTTATATGCCCGCTCAATACGAGGGCACACTCTTCCGATCCCAAGGTTCGCCCATACTCGATCTTTCCAGACGATCCGACATGACCGATCCACAACAACGCAGAATCCTTGATACCCTCTCGCAGTATAACTCCCAACATGCGCTGCAAAACAAAGATTACTCCGCCCTTAATGCTCGCATTGCAAGCTATGAACTCGCCTATCGCATGCAATCTTCCGCCCCCGAAGCAACCGATATTTCCAACGAACCTCAGAAAGTGCAATCTCTCTATGGCATGGATAATCCCAAAACCGCTGTCTTCGGCAGGCAATGCCTTCTCGCTCGCAGACTTGTAGAACGAGGCGTTCGCTTCATACAACTTTATTCGGGCGGCGCGCATAACGATGACAACTGGGATGCCCATGGCGATCTCGAAAAAAATCACAACCTGCACGCAGGCGAAACCGATATGCCAATCGCTGGCCTGCTTGCCGATCTTAAACAACGCGGACTCCTCGATTCCACACTCATCATCTGGGGCGGAGAATTCGGCAGACAACCCACCGCAGAATATGCCAAGGGCAGCGGTAGAGATCACAACGCTTATGGCTTCACCATGTGGATGGCGGGCGGAGGCATAAAGGGCGGCACTACCGTGGGCACCACCGATGAACTAGGCAGCAAAGCTGTCGAAAAGCCTTTCCATGTAAAGAACCTTCATGCTACCGTACTTGATCGCATGGGACTCGACCCTGAAAGGCTTACCTACTTTTATGGCGGCCTCGATCAAAAACTAGTTGGGGTCGAAGGGGCTGAACCCATCAAAGAAATTTTAGTCTAACCATCTTTTACAAGGAGCTTCTTTCGTGAAATTCAAACTCGCAATCCTCGGGCTATTCGCATCTTCATTTATGGCTTTTGCTGCAGATCCTGCTTATAGAGTTCTCGCAGGCGACAAAGGCAAAGTTGCAATCGTTGATGCCACAGGCAAAGTGCAATGGGAATACGCTAACAAGGCTGAAACCCACGATCTTCAACTTCTCCCCAATGGTAATGTTCTTCTACCTCTTCCCAAAAGCACCGTTGGGGAAGTCGATAAAGATGGCAAAATAGTTTGGCAGTTCGAATGCAAACCAAAAGAAGGCAGCAAAGATCGCGTCGAAATTCACGCATTCCAAAGGCTTGAAGATGGCCTTACCATGATTGCTGAATCAGGCAATCGCAGGATCATCGAAGTTGACAAAGAAGGCAAAATTGTTCGCGAAGTCCCCCTCACTGTTGAAAAACCAAGCTCCCATCGCGATACCCGCATGGTCCGCAAACTTGCCAACGGCAACTACCTCGTCTGCCATGAAGGCGATGGCAAAATCCGCGAGTACGAACCCTCGGGCAAAGTTGTCTGGACTTATGTAATGGAACTCGGCGGCAGACCCCGCTCACCCGGCCACGGCGTCGAAGGCCATGGCAACGAAGTCTTTGGCGCAGTTCGCCTGCCCAATGGCAACACCCTCATCGCAGGCGGCAACAACAACCGTGTGCTTGAAGTTAACCCCAAGGGTGAGATCGTTTGGAAAATCGATCAATCCGAATTACCAGGCATCAAGCTTGCTTGGGTTACTACGCTTCATGTTCTGCCCAATGGCAACATCATTGTAGGAAATTGCCATGCCGGCCCTGAAAACCCACAGCTTTTTGAAATCACTCGCGACAAGAAAGTCGTCTGGACATTCAAAGATTTTAAAACCTTTGGCAACGGCATGGCTTCCGCCCATGTACTCGATATCAAAGCCATCAGGTAATAAACTCTTCTAGAAAAATTCAAAGAGACCCACGGATCATCATGGCCCGTGGGTCTCTTTGTTTTGAATGATGCGAGTTAATAAGGCAGACCAAGCAGAAGAATTTGCCAAGGTTTAACACGGAATTTCACGGATAAAAAAAAGCAGAAGCAGAGACACGGACGAACACGGAAACAAAACACTGCTTTCAGAGCCGGATGCGTAAGCGACGGTTCTTTCTTGCGGATGCGAACACAACTTTTTATTTCTTATCTTTACAAGCCTGATGCGCAAGCGAAGGTTTTTCTAATGTCTGTTTACTATTCACACATTATTCCTTCGCTTGCGCTTCAGGCTTGTAAGGCAAGAAATACGGTTTAGAGTCGGTTTCCAAATCCGCAGCTCATTGTGGACAAAGGAGCGCGGCCCCTTCGACAAGTTCAGGGACCGGGGTTCTTCTCCGGTACAGTTGAACAAAAGGTTCAAATGGAGGAGTTGCAGTGGGGCTTCCCCATCGCAACTCCTCTGTCTTTAAACAAGCTCATATCAATTAATGAAAAGTAAAAAGAAGCAACCCACCCAACGCAGTGGGTGGGCTTAAAGGCAATTAGGGAAAAGAATGGACCCCCGCTTTTCAGCGAGGTTGACGAAGGCGTGGTGGGCGACTGAAACCCGGGCTAGCGAAGCGAAGGGCCCTTTTCCCGGAGGGAAGAGGGTTGGGAGTTGGGGGAATAAAAAACAATAAAATAGAAAGCGACCCACCCAGCACAGTGGGGTGGGCTTGAAGGCATTGAGAAGAGGGGTGGGCATTGGGGGAATAAAAAGAAAAAAACAAAAGTAATAAATAGATTTCTACTTACTAACACTATCGTTTTGCTTTTTAACTTCGGCCATGATTTTATCTTCAATCGAGGGGGCCCAGAAAGCTGGAAGGCCGTAGTAAACCATAGAGCCACCACCTTCGTAGCCACCTTCCTTTAAAACCCTGAGTGAAGGAATATAAGCCATGACATCAATTGCGTATCCACAGACCCAAGTGTTTTTCCCGAGAGCCTCTTTGATTTTGATTGCATAATCAACAACGACTTCGCCTCCTAAAAAGACCCAATTCGGGCCATCTCCCAATTTCCAAGTTTCAATTGGATACTGGTAAATTTCCTTGATGGAGCCTTCAGATTCAAGTTTCTTGAGAAGAAACTTCGCACGCCCTGCTTGGAATTTATCTTTGCTTTGAGAATCTTGAATAAGCTTATCGCGGGTAGGAAGCTCTGCAAATGAAAGAGGTATCTCGCTGTAGGTTTTCTTAAGAGTTCCTTGAATTGTTTTCATGGGTTGTTTTAAAACAGCATCCACAGAATCTGCGAGTTGGTTGCCATAGTTTTGGGCGAGTTCCACGGTTCTTCTTGGAAGTGGGTTTTGATCAGCACCACAGCCGGCCCAGAAAAGCGCAGTTGCTCCCGGATGCCTTTTCTCTAACTCCAGCATTGCAAAACCAGGGTAATCCCCACACCATTGAAAGAAGGAAAGAGTAGTAGAATGGCATGCATAACCAAACACAATGCCCTTGGTTTTTCCTGATGCATCTTTAATGAGTAGCACGGGAACAGCATGGTCAGATGGGCCAAGGATTTTGTTTTCCGCTTTCAGTTTAACGACATCGGCCTCTTTGTTAGTCCTGCGATTTACTGCAAACGTAGCCTTGCCCTCGCCCCATGATAATTCAGCGGGCATCAAGTTCTTAAAGGCGTTTTCTCCAACAAGGGCAACTTTATTGATAAGTATGGCGGTGTATTCATCGATGAGTTTGTTGTTTTCATCATTGAGAAAATACATAGTGCGGAGGTTGGTACCAACGACCGGGCCACAATGGGTATGCGAGCAGGCAAGGCTAATAGCATCGTTGGCGAGTCCAAGAGACTTTGCAAGTTTCTGACGGATAGCGTTGGAAGTGGGTTGATCAATTCCCACGAGATCGAGGGTGATGAGCAGGCAGCGGTTTTTGGAGCCATCCTCGATTGCGACGGCCTTAGCGAAAAGATCATGAACCTTGCCTTCAGAAACCTTATCGCGACCGCCATAACCCGACATCCACATGTTTTTTTCGGGCGTGATGACAATGGAGGCAAGCCCTGCTTTCCAAGTGGTTTTTTCCTGTGCGGGGGCATGATGAATCACTGTTGCAAAAAGCACAACTAAAGCGAATAAGCGGAGTTTCATTTTTCATGTTCCTAAAGTAATTGAACTAACGGATGGAATCGAGGTAGGCGAGAAGATCAGCCATTACGGTGATTGAAATATTTTTTTCAACACCTTCAGGCATGAAAGAAATACCGGTAGAGCGCATCTCTTCAATGTTATTGCGCAGGATGGTTTCATTTTGATGATCGGCTTTCCAGAGTGTAAGGCTGTTGGCAGACTCGGAGGCAATCATGCCTGTGATGATTTTGCCTGAAGTCGTGGTGACAACATAAGTGACAAAGGCGGGTTTCACTTCTCTATTAGGGTCGATGATATTGAGAAGAATAGATTCAAGGCCCCTGCTGCGAGCAGCGGAAAGATCTGCGCCAACGGATTTACCTACACCCTCGAGTTGATGGCATGCGGAACATTGCGCTTTGAAAACCTCTTTGCCTCGGATTTTATCGCCCTGCGTTTCAAGGGCTTTCTTGTATTGGTTAAATACCTCCAACCTGCTGCTGGAAGAAGCATCCGCGAGTTGGGCGATCTTTTTTGCAAGGGAAGAATCTTTCTTTCCGCTAGCAAGTTTCAACCTGCCCAAATCAACCTCTCCCTTGGGAATTTTCTTTGCAGTGATGGCATCAAGCAATAGCTCGGTGGAAGAATTGCGGGAGAGCAATGCCTCTAGCGCAGTAGCCTTGGCTTTGGGCCCCAAGCCGGGCCAGGCGTTGATCACAAGTTGAGCTGCATCGGTGCCTTCGTATTTTGCAAGGGCTTCGAGTGCGGCCTGATGAACCATCGGGGATTTAGAACTCTCGAGCGATGTCTTAAATAACTCTTGGGCGTTTGCAAACTCTTGATTGGAAAGTAATTTCAAGGCAGAGGCTTGTGCGATGGGATTAGCCTTAGGATCTGCGAGAGATTTCCGGGCATCAAGGATAAGGGCATCAAGGATTTTCCCAGCATTGCCTTCAACTGGGGTTCTCAGGGGGCTTTCAATCACTTCGCGAATAAGGGTGTTAGCAAGGGGCTTTTCAGCATCATCTAAGGTATTGATAGCTGCAACTAAAACTGATCTGGAACGAGGCAGGCCCGATGCGGAAAGATTCTTTGCCTGAGTGCCAAGAAAAGCCATGCCATCGGCACTAACCCTAAAAGATTTGTCATTGATGAGATGGCTGAAGAGCGCCTCGGTACGATCAGGAGAAGCACAAAGAAGTGCAAGCCTGAAGTAGGGATCTTTGCCTAAAGCAATTGCGATATCTCCCAATGCCTTTGCAGAAGTAGCATCATCTGCGCCTGCAAGCGAATAAATTGCCTGAAGTCGCACTTTGTTATCAGGGTCTTTTAGCAGGGTGATCATGCGAGAGCGAACATCTTTTGCAGGTGGAAGTTTTTCAGAAAGCAACAGTGCCTGTTCACGAACCCGGGGGTGTTGATCATCAAGTGCTTGCAAAACATCCGAATTTTCCAACGAAGACAACCCTTGTAAAACCCAGAGAGCATGAATTTTCCCGAGATGAGACTTAGAGTTTTTCGAAAGATCACGCACAAGGTTGGTGATGGATTTATCCTGCTTCTGAAAAAGCAATCTGCTTGCAGTATCACGATGCCAGCCGTTGGGGTGTTCAAGTAATGCGACAAGCTCTGAAGAAGAAAGAGAACCAAGCTTGGGGCTAGATTTGGGTTTGAAGTTTTCGGGCGAGATGCGCCAAATACGGCCACGATCAAAGCCTGCCATCACATTAAGATGCTTCACCATTTCCGGGGGCATGAAAGCTGCACCTTCAATAAGGCCACGATACATATCAACAACATAAAGGCAGCCATCCGGGGCATTCGCCATCTGCACGGGTCGAAACCAATTGTCAGCGCTTGCGAGGAATTCGACCTCGGGTTCAGCACGGTTGGCAATGGGGATTATGCCTTTATCATCAAGCCTAGCCTGATAGATGAGGTTGCCTGAAACTTCGCCAACAAAGATATCACCTAGGTGTTTGGGATCAAAAGCATCGCCCCGATAAGAGGTGATGCCGGTGGCGCCAGTGAAGAACCCAGAAACTTTCCCACCCTCGTTGGATCCTTTAATAACACCTTTGGTGCGAAGATCGGTACGAAGAATACGCCAGGGTTCATCGGGGCTGATACGAAAGATACGAGTGAATTTACTTCCGGGGGTGATATTAACGGCAGGGGCAGGAGCCTGAACGTAAGGATTGCGGGACAAATAGCGAGTATCGAAGGAAAGAATTTGAGCGGGTTCAGAGTTACTGCAAATATAAGCACGGTTATAATTATCGAGCGAAAAACCATGCTGGCCGCCACCACTGGTTTTTTCAAAACTCAGGGTCGTTGGGTCGAGAAGAATGGTTTGATTACGAACCTGAGTGGAGTTTCCTTTGGTATCATCGCCTAGGCGGATTTCACCACCCGCCATACCTGTGGAAATATGAATGCGGTTATCAAGCCCCCAGCGGAAAGAATTGAGCATGGCTTCGCCAGCGTGGTCTCTGCCAAACCCTGAGAGAACTTTTTTCCTAATGTCGGCTTTGCCATCGTTGTTGGTATCTTTAAGAAACCAGATGTCTGGTGCGGCGCCAACGAAGATGCCACCATCGTAGCAAAAGACAGATGCAGCGTACGGGATGTCATCGGCGAAGACGGTACTTTTATCGTAAACACCATCGTTGTTGGAATCTTGAAGAAGCTTGATACGGCCCTGCTGTTTAAAATCAGGGTTCGCATAGGCATTATACTCGGGGTACTCAGCGACATAGAGGTTAGCATTTTCATCGAAGTCCATTGCAACAGGGGAACCGATGAGAGGTTCTGAAGCAATGAGATCAATCTTGAAACCTGGTCTGGTTTTGAAAGCCTGGAGGGAATCTTGCGGGGTTTTGGGGGGGATGAAAGGGAGCTGGTCTTTGTAATCTTTCTGCCAAGCTTGGGTAAAATCTAACGCTGTCAGAAAAAGACAAAGGATGATGAATGGCTGTATTTTAAGAATCACAATAAACTCCAAAACTTACAATTGCATTAAAGGAGGGTAATGAGATTATAACCGTTGATAAGGTGCGAGGGAAACAGGAAGATCCCAAATTGCAAAAGGCGAAACCAATGGGCGACACAACTGAGAGTCCTTCGAAAAGCGAACTTAAGCAGCATTTCAATTTGTTTCAAGCAACTGCGCTTAACATCAGCATGGTCGTGGGTGCCGGGGTGTTTGTTACAATACCCCTGATGCTAGCGCATCTTCCCGGTCCCCTGGCACTGCTGGGCTGGGTTGCAGCCGGTGTTTTGATTTTGCTTGACGGGATGATATGGAGCGAACTCGGCTCGACATTTCCCGGTTCAGGCGGATCCTACCTCTACCTGCTGGAGGGCTTTGGCAAAAAAAGCTGGGGAAAGCTTATGGCTTTCCTGTTCATCTGGCAATTCATGCTCAGCGGCCCGCTCGAAGTTGCCTCTGGCTTAATTGCCATGAGCCAGTTTGCCGCCGCCATTCACCCAGATATTCAATCCTGGAATGAGCAACTCACTTGGAAATTCGCAATCATAAATGGCACCGATCTTGCATGGAGCATCAGTCCATCACGATTGTTTGCGTTTGCATTGGGGGCTTTTCTGATTTTTCTGCTTTATAAAAAAGTCGAGATCCTAGGGAAACTAACAATTGTTTTCAGCACAGGTGTACTAATTGCAATTCTCTGGATAATCATCGATGGCATCCTTCATTTCAATTATACCGGGGCGTTTGAACTCGCCGGAAAGGATTGGCCCGGCTTTGGCGGCTTTTCCTCCGGGCTTGGGCAGGCGATGATCCTCGCAATGTATTCCTACCTAGGTTATTACAACATCTGTTATGTTGGTGACGAGGTGAAAGACCCTGGTAGAACCATCCCAAGATCCATTTTCATATGCAGTGTCACGGTCATTTCACTTTTTCTATTGGTCCACATAGCCCTGACCAGCGTCGTTGATTGGAAAAAAATCCCCGTCCATTCGCCCGAGGTAGACAGCTTCAGCCTAGCTGCGGAGTTCATGAAAACCCTGCATGGCGAGGGTGCAGCCATCCTGATGACTCTGTTCCTGATCTGGAGTTGCCTGGGAGCCGCTTTTGCAGCCCTGCTGGGGTATTCTAGGATTCCCTATGCTGCTGCAAGAAAAGGGCATTTTTTCAGGGGCCTTGCCAGAGTACACACAACCCATCAGATCCCCCACTTTTCTTTGTTGCTAGTAGGTGGATTGACCCTCTTTTGGTCGTTTTTCGACCTTGGATCAGTTATCACCGCACTGATCACTACCAGAATCCTGGAACAATTTTTGGGCCAGATTATCGGCTTGATGTTATTACGACGAAATCAACCGACGCTTAACAGGCCTTACAAAGTTCCCTTTTATCCCTGGCCCTGCCTGATGGCCTCGGCGGGGTGGTTGTTTCTTTATTTTTCAGCGGGCTGGATTTTTATTGCCCTTGGATTGATTACCCTTCTTTTGGGTGGCCTTTTCTACTTCGGATGGAACAAACTCGAAAGCAAAAAAATCATCAGGGTTGATTGATCTTCTCCTTTCATTATGTTGACTGCCATTCCATGACCAATAATAATTTTATAAATCAACAGGCATTATACTTTTGAATTAAATATAATGATTAAATAAGTAATTTATTCTTTTTTTGTTTTGGAGCTTGTTGTGAATATTCTAATCGGATGGGAAGATACTGAACAAGTTGATCTCATGACAATGTATCTTGGGGCGGGCGATAACGATATCACCATTGCAACTAGTAAAGAACATTTTAGTGCCAGCCTATTATCCATCAAAGATTTAAGTGTGGTGCTGCTATCCACCCGGTTTCCAGATTTAGAAGCCTCCTTTGAACTATTCAAGGAAATCCGGGCAATAAGACCACAAACTCCGATTGTTTGTGGTTGTATGTCCGAAGATATTTACCGCCTAGCCCGCTACATGATGGCAGGTATGAAATCGTACATCTTGCGCGATCCCAATGGCGACTTCCTCTTCCTGCTGAACGCCATGATGGAAAGTGTGGTTGAATCCGTTAAAGCAGAGCGTGAACAAAAGCTCGCTGAAAAACTTCGTGAAGAAGTCGAATCAGTACGCAAGCTTCAAGAAACCATCGTTCCCAAGAACATCAAGCCACCCGCTGGCTACCGTGCCTGCGCTCGCTACGAACCTTCCCAAGTTAAGGTACTTGGGGGCCAAGCAGTAACCATGGCGGGCGGTGATTATTACGACCTCTTCGGTTTGAAATCCAATAAATTTGTGGTTTTAGTTGGCGATGCCTCGGGCCATGGCATGAAAGCCTGCATGTCAGTGATCACCATGCACACCCTCGTGCGCATGCTTAAAGATGATGAACATTTAAAACCATCGGATTTTGTCGCTACCGTAAATAAAAACCTTTGCGAACAAGCTATCGTAAGCGCAGATGGTGGTTTTATCACCTTGGCCTATGGCATTCTTAATGGTAATACGAATGAATTTCAGTGGTGTTCAGCAGGGCACCCCGCACCACTCATTCAATCAATGGAGACAGGCGAAGTCAGAAATGTTTCAGAGGAAGAGGTGGGGGGAATGCCCCTTGGGCTTTTTGAGGGCGCTGAATACGAGCAACATTCCTTTATCATTCCGCCCCAAAGCAGACTTTTGTTCTATACCGATGGTTTGCAAGAAGCTTTCCCAGATCTTGAAGTCCATGTCGAATTTGGCATCACTGGAATCTCTGCAACCATGAAAAAGAATGTAGCAGAGCCCATCGAAAAAGTCATGGCAGCCCTGTTTGATGATTCCAATGCCTTCACCCAGGGCAATGGCAGGCACGATGATACTTCCGTGGTTTTGATCGAACGCTTTTAATAATTGCTTCTTCCCAATAAATGCTAACTCCCAACAGAGTTCTTGCACTCGGGCATAAAATCGGGGAAACTATTGCAAATGGAGTGCTTGCAGGGCTTGGCCCTGCTCTCCTTGTTTTTCAAACCTGCCTTTGACCTGCTTTTTAAGGGCCTACCATGATTCAT
>Ga0208856_1000158_pt1 | contig 29288 bp, 30 predicted proteins | sample LakMenEpi13Jul12_FD_150690 | JGI IMG/M metagenome (GOLD analysis project Ga0208856, IMG submission 150690) | Freshwater microbial communities from Lake Mendota, WI - 13JUL2012 deep hole epilimnion (SPAdes) | ecosystem: Environmental > Aquatic > Freshwater > Lentic | place: Lake Mendota, Madison...
TAAAGCTGATGTGCGCCTGTTTTAACATCAACTTGCCAAATGGCCGCTCGATCCACTTCAATATCGAATCCTTTTTCCGCTACGTTACTATTGGACCCAACCGTTACATATAACTTAGTGCCATCTTCACTGGGCAAAATGTTTTTGGTCCAATGGTGGTTAATCCCACTTGGCAAATCAATTAGCTTAGTCCCAACAGAACTGATGACTTCATCTCCCTCATGATAAGGAAACGCTAAAATCGCATCTGCATTTGCAACGTATAGCGTTTCTCCTATGAGCGCCATGCCAAATGGGGAGTGTAAGCCCTCAAGAAAAGTTGTTCGTTTATCTGCCTCACCATCGTTATTGCTATCTCGTAATAAAATAATACGATCTGGACTTGGCACGCCAGCCCCTGCTTTTTTCATGACTTTGGCTGCAACCCAAGCACTAACACTAAACCTTCCCTTGGGCTTTGCAGGGCTGTTAGTTTCTGCCACTAACACATCACCATTGGGTAACACATATAGCCATCTAGGGTGTTGAAGTTGATTGGCAAATACGTTGACCCGCAAGCCCAGACCCGCAGTTGGTTTTTCGTTATTTGACCATCCTATAGCAGGTGCAATATTCACTGTGGGCACTAGCTCTTTATTAGGGGCAGGCAATACTGGATTGACCCCATAGCCCACAAGTGGCTCTATTTTAGACTTAGCGGTACAAGCACTTAGAAGAAGTAAAGTGCTGACAACAAATAACATGGCTATTTTAAATTGCGACTGGTTTGAAAAATTTTGCATAACGTTCACTCTACTTATTAAATAACCATTATCGGCGTCAAGATGGATGTTAGGGGGAAATTAATACTGGTCTGCCACGACTTGAATAAACATTTAAAAGACTTATCGCCTAGATAAAAACAATTCATTAGACGTCACCTTATTTGAATCATAGTATGAGTTTGTTCTAATCTTTTATAAGGTCATTAAAATGAAAACAACAATAACAGTAGCTGAAATGCTTGTAACAAATGTCAACACACAAAATACTCAAGTGTTAGAAGCGAACGACCACAATGCTTTTGTATGCGCTCAAAATGATAACGCCTGTTGGCATAGATATTTATCAGCCATGGGGGATTGTGTATAACTCTTACAATGCTGAGGGCTTATTAATAGACCTATTTAAACGTCATGAACGGAAACGTACTATTTAACTAATCAGAACAATTAGTTTATATGATTGGATTTTTTATTTGCTGAGGATTTTACCGTTCAATTCAGCCAGGCCATTTACTTTTGCCGCCATAATAAAATCGTTTTCGTGCAGTCCGTTTATTTTGTGCGTCTGAAATTCAACCCTGCAGTAACCCCAACCAATCCCGATATCTGCATGATGGCCTTCGTCTTCACATAATTGACCAACGTGCTGGGCGAATTGCATTGCATCTTCAAAGTTATTAAATTTGAATGTTCTTTTCAGTTTCAATGCCTTATCAAGCAACTCCCAGCCTTGCACATCGTTTAAATGACTTTGCGCAAGCTCAATCGTCATTGGCGCCATACCACCTTGGCATGGGGTGCATTTTTTACTGCTTAGCGTAGTATTGCTCATGATGCTTGCTCCGTGTTTTCTAGTTGGAATAGTAGACCAAAATTATGCTGTATCAATTAATATTTTTAGGCGAATTACTCAAGCCTTAAAAAAAACTAAGCCTACAGCAGGATGGGCTATCCGAATCCATAACCCATCCTGTCGTTCAAAAAATTAAGAGGAAGTGACTTGAATTAACCAGCACTATTTCGGTCAAGCGTTGATGACTAATAATTACTCTCTACCCTTATTTCCACTGCATTCCATTATTTGCCCTGGCGGACTGATGCGACTTCGGATTTTTGAACCGCGTTATTTGGACATGGTTAAAAACTGCCTGAGAAACAACACCGCATTTTGTCTTGTTGCCGCTGCGCCTGAAACAACAGCGCAACCGAATAACAAGCTGCCTTTCGCCTCCATAGCTACCGTCATGAAGATTAGCCATGCAGATGTGACTACAGTCGGCCTTATGATGATTGATTGCATTGGGCAACACCGCGTAAAGATTAATTCGTGTACACAACAAGCGGATGGTTTACTCATTGGCGACATAAGTGACATTGCCAATGACTCTGAAATAGCTATCCCTGAAGATTTACAAATCCTCAGCACGCGCTTACAAAACTTGATTGAGTCTTTTGCTGATCAAGGGGTATTGCCAGGTGACATTCCTATTGTTAAGCCTTATCAATACCAAGATGCAGCATGGGTTGCTAACCGTTGGGTGGAGCTTCTAGAACTGCCTTTACTGGAAAAGCAACGGCTGATGCAATTAGATAGCCCGATAGTCCGGCTGGAACTGCTGCACGATCTTTTGGATTTGCCTTAGACTGAGTTGAATACGCTTAATTAAATACTTAGCAGCCATCGCTAATTAGCCAGGCAGGTGGCCAACTACCACCACCCATAAGGTCGGCCAAACCCGCCGCCCCATCCAAACCCCGGGTAAAAGCGATCATAGGCACGACAGGATAGTTGCTCGCGTTTCAGCTTTTCATCTGCCTCCAATTTTTGCTGCTCACGTTTATTGATTTCTTCTGCCACGTTATTTTGCACTTTAGCCTCATGGCTAGCATGCATGTACTCTAAAACTTCGCCACTCAAACCTTGCTGGTTAAGCTTCAAAATCTCTTTTGGCGTTAATGGATAATACGAATTGCTTGCTTTAATTTTTTCGATAATTTCAGCATTGGATAGGCCTTGTTTAGATAAGGTCACAATTTCTTCTAAGCTTAAGCTTGCAATAGGACGCAGCATTATGCGCTGTAATTCCTCTTCGGAAATCCGATCGATTTTTGGTTGTTGTACTGGCGGTGTGGCGCACCCTGCCAATACCAACAAGGCAAAACTCATCATTAAAAAGCATTTGGAATGACCACTGAATTGCATCATCAATATCCTTTCAAAAAATTGTCACTGCTTGCTTTGATTAATAAAACGCTTGTATGTTCAAGCATCCCGTCTAATTGATTTGCTAGCGCATGCCTGCCTTTATTTTGTCATGATCAAATATTTAATGTGACCGTTGAACTTCAAGCACAGCGATTTATCCTAACGAAGTAGTAGTATTATAGTTATAAGTATTGCATAGACTGGAGATAGCATTGATGAATTCAATCGGATTATTCAGACAAATTATTACCGTAATTTTTAGCGCCTGTTTGCTTAGCCTAGCGTGCCACACGCAGGCTGCGACTATAAGCAATATGCAGGTTTACATCAGTCCCGATGAATACAGCCACCCTATTCTGTTGCAGTTTCCATGGGGGCCAGGAGAATGGGTATACCAAGGCACAACCGTTGAGCCCATTGCAGAAAGCATGTTGCAAGATGCATTCGGTGCTGCAGCAATTTGCCAAGGTGTGCAAAAAAGTAAAAGCCTCGTATGGTTGCGCCCAAGTTTATTTTTTAATCCTCAAGTAGGCGTTTATTACGGCACGATGTTGGCTCATGTTTATGATGGCAAAGGCAAATTCATCAACAAGTACGTGGGTGAAAGTAAAGTGCAGGGCAGTTTTTTCTTTAGCCGGCTAGAGAATATTACCGAGAGTTATCGTGAGGCCATGGGCGATTTAATCACAAAACTAAAAGCCGATAACGCCTTAACAGAAACCATTGCAGCCGATGTTGCAAGCGGCGACGAATTGGCAAGTTGCAGCCAAGTGCCTAACTTACCGGCCAATCTGCCAACCAGCGGTCTAAAAAAATAAAATTTTGTAGGCGCATAGACAAGCGAAAAATCCAGTGGATTGAATATTGCATTAAATAGTCGATTGATAAAAAAAGGGGAGCCATGGCTCCCCTTTTTTGGTTCATTTGCAAATGATTGACTATGCTTTAGTTTTCCAGCTTGTCTTCGATTAATTCTTTGCTGGCTAACACGCATTCCACTTCCCACTTTTTACCGTCGTCACCTTGAATGTCTACATCGGTAATAAGTTGACCTTCTTCCATTTCAACTTCCGTTTCAAGGATGGCGCCAGGGTGTTTTTCTAAAGCCAATTTAACGCACTCGTTCATTTGATTGTTATGATTCGCTGAGTCGGCAATAGCCGGTCTAGAGCCGTAATCGTCGTCCTCGTATTGCTTGAATCCTAAGTAGCCAAGTGCCGACAAACTCAAAATAAGTGCTGCTAGAAGTAATTTGTTCATTGTGTTTCCTTTATAAAAAGCAGGATTGCTGTGTTAAATATACGCTATTAAAAGTAAATTTACTGCACTAATCAACTATAGGATTAATTAGCAAGCCATCACCTCTACTAGGCAATCGTGTGAAGTAGGGGAATGCCCCATGTCACCAAATGCATTCGAACTCACCGAATTCACCACCCCGTTGTTTAGCTGCCGCCAATACCCTAGCGTCGTCACCACTATGCCCTTGTTGACATCGGTTGTGACCTTTGCCACCGCCTCGAAACTGCCTCGGTCATTAAAGACTTTAGCACGTTCACCATCAACCAGACCTCTGTCCATCGCGTCGGCCGGATGGATCATCACAAACTGCTCGCCTTGGCCTTTAATTTTGCTTTCAAAGTTAGCATAGGACGAATTAATAAAGCCATGGCTCTTGGGCGCAAGGATATTTAAAGGGTATTTCTTGGCAAGCTCTGGGTTGGCTAATGCCGTTTCCTTGGATGCCACGTAATCAGGCAACTCCGGTATGTCTTCACCAGGTTGGAAATCTTCGTACATTTGCCTAAATGGCCCCGCCACAAAGTTTTTCGCGCCCACCACTCTAAACTCGCATTTACCCGATGGGGTTGGGAAGTGGCCTTCTTTATGAGGCGCGCGGTTATCTTTTGTGCCGACGTTTAACCTAAAGTAACCGTGTTTTTTGAGGTAGTCTAAATTTATGCCACCGCAAGCAGGTGAGCTCCAATCCACATAATGCTCCAAGCATTCGGTGTCGTTCCATTTGAAATTTTCTTCTTCAAAACCTAAACGCTTGGCTAAGCGTCTAAAAATTTCATTGTTAGGAATGGCTTCGCCTGGGGATTCTATGCATTTGGTGTTGTAAGTCAGGTACAAATGGCCCCATGACAAAATCATGTCCTCTTGCTCTGCCCCCATCGATGCTGGCAGCAAGATATCTGCGTAGGCTGCCGTATCAGAAATGAAATGCTCAGCCGAGACCATAAACAAATCTTCACGGCTCAAGCCCTCTAATATCTTTTCTGACTCGGTTGCCTGCGTCACCGGATTGGTGTTCCAACACATCATGGATTTAATCGGCACCGCCAACTTTTGTTCGCCAGTTAACACGCGGCCAAGCTGCAGGTTGTTAACGACTTGGGTGCCTTTAGGGATTAAATCAGGGCGGCAAATCACATCAAATTTGTAAGGGTGTTCCCATACTGGAAACTGAAGTATGCCGCCACCCACATGGCGCCATGCGCCGGTCAAAGCCGGAAGGCTGGTTACCGCGCGTATAGCTTGGCCGCCTCCCCAACTTTTTTCTAAAGCCACGCCTATTCTTATTGCTGACGGTTGCGTTGTTGCATACTCTCTTGCTAACTTGCGAATATCCTCTGCGGGGATGCCGGTGATGGCCTCCGCCCACTCGGGTGTTCTTGTCAGTGCTTTTTCTGCCAATTCAGCATAGCCAACGGTGTAATTATCGACGTAGTCTTGGTCCACTAAGCCTTCGCCTATGATCACATTCATCATGGCCATGGCCAAAGCGCCATCCGTGCCGGGTTTGGGGCAGACGTGCCAATCGGCTTCTTTGGCTGTTTTGGAAGCATAGGCATCAATTACCACCACCTTAGCGCCATTCTTTTGCGCTTCCTTAATGATGTGCCAATGATGGAGATTGGTACTGACGGAATTGCACGCCCAGATAATGATGAATTTTGAGTGTATAAAGCTTTCAGGATCTACCCCGGCCGTTGGACCTACGGTCAGCAGCCAGGCCGTGCATGATCCTTCGCCACAAAACGTTCTTTCCGTAACGGTTGCGCCTAGTCTGGCAAAGAAGGCATCGCCCCCATTTAAGCCGTGCACCAAGCCCTGATTCCCTAAATAGCTATTAGGCATGATGGCTTGAGGGCCATGCTCTTTGATAATCGCCTGCCATTTATCGACGATGGTATCGAGCGCTTCATCCCATGAAATGCGCTCAAATTGTTTTGTGCCTTTAGGTCCAACCCGCTTCATCGGGTACAAAAGGCGATCCGGATGGTAGTGGCGTTTTTCATAATCGTTTAATTTGACGCAAAGCCCGCCGCGCGTCATAGGATGATCGGCATTGCCTTTAACAGCGATAAGCTTTTCGTCTTTAACGTGATACACCATGGAACAGGTGTCTGGGCAATCATGCGGGCAACCCCCATGATAGGTCTTAATTGCGCTGTCTTTTAAGTCATCCATAATGCACTCCATTAGTGTATTTTCAACTACGGCAAAACAAAACAAAGCTTAAAATAACATAAATTGTGACTAAATGTAATGCCCAATTTAGCCATGGCCGACTGGCTATATTGATGTCGACGCTGAGAATATTCGCCAACCGCTGGCACTATTTTTAACACCTATCCTCCAAGCTTGGTCGTTTTCTGATTTCAGGTTTAATGCATCCACACCAAACAAAGATTGCCATCCTAGGGGCAGGCCTAGCCGGCCTTAATTTAGCCAAGCTGTTACAGGCCAACGCTGAAATAGTGCTATTCGAAAAATCCGACAAACTTGGTGGCAGGATGGCCACCCACCGCTGCAATGGCTTCGAATTTGATCATGGGGCGCAGTATTTTACGGCTAAAGACCCCCTCTTTAAAGACTGGGTGGCCCGTCTAATGGATGCAAACGTCGTGGCAAGTTGGCCTGCGCGCTTTGTGGAGATTGAGCACAGAAGCATGCTGAGCCAGCGCACTTGGGACGATGCGTTTCCGCACTACGTGGGCATACCAAGCATGAATGCCATAGCGCAGCATTTGGCTGAGGGCTTAGACGTGCGATTTAATCAGCTGATTACTGGCATTAAGCCGCACCGTACAAAATGGCTATTGGAAACGGCCGATGGCCAATTTGCTGAATTCGATTGGGTTGTGTCCACCTTGCCCGCTGAGCAGGCCAAGGTGATTTTGCCCGACTCCTACCAGCAAAAAAAAGCATTGCAAAGCGTGCAAATGGAACCCTGCTTTACCCTTATGCTGGGCTATGACAGCGCTAGGCATAGCGCTTGGGATGCGGCTTTTATCAGTCAATCCATTTTAAGTTGGGTGTCCGTCAACAGTGCAAAACCAAATAGGGCCAAGCCTTATACACTGGTGGCGATGAGTCAAAATGCTTGGGCTAGGGACAATTTTGCTAGACCTGAAGCGCAGATCATCGCTGAATTGCTAAGTGAGCTTGAAGGCGTAATGGGGGAAAAATTAGGCGACGCCACTTACATAAAACTCAAAAAATGGAAATACGCGAATGCCGACAAACAAAAAACCGAACTGAGTTATGTTGACCATGCCGCAAAGCTGGCTTGTTGCGGTGATTGGTGCATCAGCGGCCGCATTGAGAGCGCGTTTATGTCGTCCTCGCGGCTGGCAGAAACAATTAAGGCCAGCCTTATTTAATGTTAGCCAATTACGTATTACTCGATTTAGAGACCACCGGCGCTACCCCACTTAGGGACAGAATTACCGAGATAGCCTTAATTCGTTTTCAGGATGGCATCGAGGTGGCCCGCTGGCAAACCTTAGTCAACCCAGAAATCAAGATTCCAGATTTCATCCAATCCTTAACCGGTATCAGCAATGAGATGGTCGCTGCGGCGCCAACCTTTGCTAAGGTTGCAGGTGAATTATTAGACCACCTAGACGGGGCCGTCATGTGTGCGCACAACGTGCGGTTTGATCACGGCTTTTTAAAAGCGGAATTTAAACGCATAGGCATTACTTTCAAACAACGCGTGCTGTGCACGGTTAAGTTGTCACGCAAACTCTACCCTGAGCATAAAAGCCACAGCCTGAGCGCCCTCATAGAGCGATACCGGTTTACTTGCACGCAACGTCATCGGGCCATGGGCGACGTGGAAGTCATGGCGCAATTCATAGCCCTGGCTAAACAGGATCTAGGCCTAAACGCACTGCAGGAGGCCGTGTCTGACCTCTCCAAAAAAACCAGCCTGCCTTCAGGCTTGGACGAAGAAGCCTTAGACGACATTCCAGAAACATCCGGTGTTTACTTTTTTTATGGTGAAAACAACCTACCCCTTTACATAGGCAAGAGCATTAATTTAAGGGCGCGGGTCATGTCGCATTTCAGCAGCGATCACCGCTCGACTAAAGAAATGCGCATCAGTCAGGAAATCAAACGCATAGATTGGCAGATCACTGCGGGCGAGTTTGGCGCCCTTTTACTGGAGTCAAAATTAGTCAAAGAACGCCAACCCATTCATAACCGTCAGCTTAGACGAGAGAGACAGTTATGCGCTTGGCGCCTAGCTAACAATCCCGATGCCATGCCGCTGTTAGACTTGGTGCGTGAGGATGAAATCACCCCAGAAAACATCGGTAGTTTATTTGGCACCTTTCGCTCAAAAAAACAAGCTGTTGTGGCACTGAGCCACATTGCCGAAGAGCAGGCACTTTGTCTCAAAACGCTTGGGCTGGAATCAGGAAAAGGCCCGTGCTTTAGGTCGCAAATTAAACGTTGCAAAGGCGTATGCTGTGGCAAAGAATCCAGCCAATTGCATTATTTAAGGCTGCAACAAGCACTGCTGTCGCTCAAGATAAAAAGCTGGGGATTTGCTGGCAAAATCGGCATTAAAGAACACAACCCCATCACCCAGAAGACCGATTTGCATGTGTTTGAACATTGGTGCCACCTTGCCACCGTTGACGACGAGGTGCAATTGCAAGAGGCCTTGCAATCGAAGTTTGCCTATCAATTTGACCTGGACACCTATCAATTATTACTCAAGGCATTGAGTAAAAAGAGCACGGTAATCGTCAAGCTCTAAGCCCCTAACATTGGCAATCAATGGCATGGCTTTTGCGTCTAAAAAGCCAATTAATTATTGCTTAAAATGCATAGAAAAATAGCGTTAGAGGCGCCACCATTGAAATACGCTATAATGTCGACATTAGGCCGACGTGGTGGAATTGGTAGACACGCAACCTTGAGGTGGTTGTGACTTAGGTCGTAAGAGTTCGAGTCTCTTCGCCGGCACCAAGGACAGTTTTATAAAGTCCAGTAAAAATGAGCTCACAGTGATGTGGGCTTTTTTTATGCCCGGCATTTATAGCCCTTGATTTGTTAAAGCAAAAAGGGCCGCATTGAGCGACCCTTTTTTGTGGCTAAGCCTTCTAGTGAGTCTTAGAGCTTGCTGTGTGCGCCATCGCAAAAAGGCGCGTTGGCGCTGACTTTGCAGCCACAGAAATACACCGTTTTATTTTCCGTCGCGTTAAATGCCACGGGCGAGAATGGGCCGCCTTGATGCGCGCCATCGCAAAACGGTTGGCTTTTGCTTTTACCGCAAGAGCACCAGTAATAGGTTTTGCCACTTTCCACGGCAACGGCATACGGGCTTTTTTGAGCAATTTCAGGGTTCATTTTTCATCTCCATGATGGGTATTCATTGTTTGATGGCTTCAACTGGTATATCAATTCTCACTTCATCACTCACGTAGGGAACGTGCTTGCCCATATTGAAATCGCTGCGTTTAACCACTGCGCTGGCATTGACACCGCAAGCCTCTTTTTTGGCCATGGGATGAGGCATGCATAAAAATGAGCTAATGCTCAAGCTTAAGTCTTTGCTAATGCCTTTAATGGTTAGCTTACCATCTATGGATTTGAGTGCGTCGCCCTCAAAATTAAACTGGCTGGACACAAATGTGGCCGTGGGAAATTTGCCCGTATCAAAAAATTCTTCTTTTTGTATGTGCTCATTAAATAAAGCCAAACCGGTGTTCACCGAGGTAGTATCGATAATAACGTTAGCCGAACCTTGCTTGGCCGCCACATCCAATACAATGGTGCCGCTGGTTTTATCAAACCGACTCAATTGCGTGGAATAGCCGAAATGGCTGTATGAAAACCTTGGGAAAGTGTGCTTGCCATCAATGACGTAAGTTTCTGGGGCAGCCCAGGCCGACCCCATCCATGCCATTAAACTAAAAGCGACGGCTGTTTTTTTCATTCTTTCACCCTGACCCTAAATACCCACTAAGGTTTTAACTAACATCACCATAGCGATGGTAGCAGACAAGATGCCAAATAGCAGCACACTAAGGTGGCTGGGGATTTTACCGTTAAGCATTCTGCCTAACAGCATACCGACCAGTGTTGCCCCAACAAACGGCAAGGCAATCGGCCATAAAATAGTGCCGTTGCCGGCATAAGAGAACGCGCTGGCCATGGACACCAAGCTGATGACGGCCAGTGAGGTGGCCACTATCATTTTGCTTTCTAGGTTGCTGATGCTGTGCAGGGTGGGCACGATAATGAAGCCACCGCCTACCCCCAATAGCCCAGACAAAAAGCCAGAAAAACCGCCGGTTAAAATAAGGCGCTTGGTGCAAGGCGCGGTCCAGAATAATTTAGAAGTGGCTGGATTAACCGAGCAAGCCGGTTCGGGTTTTTCCTCGTCATCGCAACCGTTAGGGTCATCGCAATCGTCCCCTATCAAAAGGGTAGGCGTTTTAAACTTTTGAAATGACCGAATCGACACGATCAACAACACCACAGAAAATAAAATCGCCAAGGCTTTTTCAGGTAATTGATGCGCCGCCATCACACCCAATGGCGCGCACAACACCCCAAAGCTGGCTAACAGTGTCGCTGCTTTATAACGCACTATGCCCAAGCGCAATCCCAATATGGCGGCTAAACCGGCCGATAAGGTGATGGCCATCAAAGAGATAGGGGCGGCATCAATCATTTTGAGGTTTAGGAAAAACACCAACAGTGGCAAGGAAAGTATCGCCCCGCCGGCACCCGTGATGGCCAGGACAAAGCCGACAAACAGACCGAGCAAAAGGCTTATATGGATAGGATCAAGCACAAATCGTCCTCAAAAAATTAAAGCGCTTTATCGGCATCAAGCTTAATCGGTTTGGCTAACCACTCCCTGCCCTTGAGCATGGCCCACCAATAAATAGGCGGCAAAATTCGCTCTTTTAAAATCCAGGCTAAACGCGACGGTTGTTGGCTATTGATAAACCACTTAGGAAAACTCGGCATTAAGCGACCGCCAAAACCAAACTCGGCTAAGACAATTTTGCCGCGCTGTACCGTTAATGGGCAAGAACCGTAGCCATCGTAAGCGGCGCGGTGTTGGCCTTTATTCAAATCGAACAAGACGTTGGTGGCAACCACCGGCGCTTGTTTACGCGCGGCGGCTGCGGTTTTTGCATTGGGGCAATTGGTCACGTCACCCAATGCATAAATGCTGGGATAGCGCTTGTGCTGCAAGGTGTCTTGACTGACGTCCACCCAACCGGCGGCATCGACCAAAGTACTGGCACGAATAAAGTCCGGTGCTTGTTGCGGCGGCACCACGTGGATCATGTCAAAAGTGGTCTCCAGCGTCGAGGTGTTGCCATCGGCATCGGTGGCGGTGAACCAGGCTTTTTTAGCCGGGCCATCGATTTTTGTTAAGCGGTGGTTAAAGTTTAATTTAGCCCGATAGCGCTTTACGTATTCCATTAAAGCCGGCACGTATTCTTTGACGCCAAACAACACCGGGCCGGAATTGTAAAATTCGATATCCACGTTGGCTAAACGGCCACTTCTAAGCCAATGATCGGCCGACAAATACATGGCTTTTTGCGGGGCCCCGGCGCACTTAATGGGCATGGGTGGCTGGGTGAAAACAGCGCGGCCTTTTTTGAATTTTTTAACCAGTTCCCAAGTGTATTGCGCTAGGTCATAACGGTAGTTAGAGGTCACGCCATTTTGCCCTAGGGTTTCCACCAAGCCTTCTATGCCATGCCAATTGAGCTTTAAGCCTGGGCAGACGATTAAGGCGTCGTAACTAATAGGGCGGCAGCCCTCTAAAATAACTTGCTTGGCATCCGGCTCAAAGCCAGCCACAGCGGCTTGTATCCATTTGGCTTTGGTTGGGATGACCGAGGCCATGGTTTTGACCGTGGTGGCCGGTTTAAAAACACCGCCGCCTACCATGGTCCAACCCGGTTGGTAATAATGCGTATCGGCCGGATCAATAATGGCCACATCCAATTTGCTGTTTCGCGACAACAAGCTGGACGCCACCGCCACGCCTGCGGCACCGCCGCCAATAATGACCACTTCATGGTGGATAACGCTGGCATTGTTTGCTTGCGTGCCAACGATGCGTTGGGTTAATCCTGACAAATCAAAACCGGCTTGCTTGCCGGCTTCTAAGGTTTGCGCCAGACCTAGGTTCGCACCTTCGCTCAAGGCCCAAAGCGTAGCCGCGCGCATGCCTGAACGGCAATAGCCTAATACCGGCTGTTTCGCCTCTTTAAATAATGCAGCAAAAGCGCTGACATCGGCATCAGAGATCTTACCGCTCACCACAGGCAAATAATGCGTTTTGATCTTTAGCTTTTTAGCCGCTTGAGCAATCTCCGCAAAATTCGGCTGATCGGCGCCTTCGCCATCGGGTCGATGGCAAAAGATGGTTTTAATGCCTAGCGCAGCAAGGGCATTAAAATCCTCAGGCAAAATTTGATCTGCAACCAATACGCCTTTTGCTAAATTCGCTAACTTCATTTTTTGCATCCCCTCATTATTTATTTAGCCCGCTATTAGGCGGCTTGTGCCGGCACAACACGACCGCAAGCTTGATTCGCTGGCAGTGCCACGTCTATGTATTTTGGGTAAGCCAATTTAAGCTCACTCATGATTTTAATAAAATCCTCACGGCTTCTGTTGTCGCCCAAACGTTTATTGTTTTTACGCTCGTTGCCCACGGTGGATTGCGTGTTGCCATTGTAATCGTGGCCAGGGTAGATAATCACGTCGTCAGCCAAACTGAAAATTTGCGCGTGTATGCTGTCGTAGAGCATACCGGAGTCACCACTTTGAAAGTCCGTACGACCGCAACCACCAATCAACAAGGAATCGCCGGTAAATATACGGTCACCGGCAAAGAAACTGATGCAGCCGTTAGTGTGGCCTGGCGTGTAGCGCACTTCTAAATCCAAGCTGCCCACTATCAGATGCACGCCGTCAGTCACTAGCAAATCACCGCACATGGCACCGGCATCGCGGTGCACCACACTTTTGCTGCCTAGCTTTTGGCGCAGGCTATCGGCGCCGGTCACGTGGTCGGCATGCACATGGGTTTCTAGGGTGTAGACCAACTTCAAATCTTGCTCAGTCAAGGCTTGCATATAGGTCGGCACTTCCGATTCCACCGTGTCTATCAAGACCGCTTGCTTGGTTTTTTCACAGGCTAGCAAATAGGTAAAGGTACAGGTGTCGGGCTCAAAAAATTGTTTAAAAATCATGTTATCTCCCTTAGGTGTTATGAATTAGCCTGGCTTTGCATGGCTGAAATAAAGCTTTCGTTGGCTGCGGCTGTCGTGCTCATTTGCATGGCCAATTGACCGCAAACCAAACCACACAAGTCAAAAATCTGCTGGTCTACTATGCTGTAATAAGCTTTGTTGCCTCGAGCATCGCGTTGAATTAAATTGGCCGCGCTTAACATAGTGAGGTGCTTGGACACATTGGCTTGCGTGCCGCCGGATAGCGCCACCAATTCGCCGACATTTTTCTCGCCATCGCGCAGGCCGTTTAGTATTTTCAGGCGCATGGGTTCGGCCAAGAGCTGAAAGTATTTGGCTATACGCGTGTAAGCTTGGTCATCTAATTGCATCATTGGTCCCCTCAAATAAAACTGTTTGTTTATATTACATGAGTATATAGTTATATAAAAATGTATTTGCTAAAATAACGGTATTATTTACAGGACCACACCATGCAACTCACCATTGATTGGCTCCACTTCACCCCAGGCAGCGCCTTAACTGGCGGCTTGATGCTAGGCTTAGGCGCCAGCATGTTGCTGTTGTTTAGTGGCAAAATTGCCGGCATTAGCGGCATCCTTGCCTACGTCATTAAACCCAGCCATCTGTTTAGCCAAGACGCCGCTTGGCGCGCCTTATTCCTCATAGGCTTAATTAGTGCTGGCACGATTTATCCATTTATTGCCGTCTTGCCGCCGGCCAGTATCGCTGCCAGCAACCCCACCCTGATTATGGCTGGGCTGCTGGTTGGCTTCGGCAGTCGCATGGGATCAGGCTGCACCAGCGGCCACGGCATATGCGGATTAAGCCGCTTGTCATTGCGCTCCATGGTGGCCACCCTTAGCTTTATGGCGGCGGGCTTTGTTACGACTTACCTTACTTTGCACGCGAGCTAAACCATGAAAAACACCATCACCTTTTTAGCAGGGCTTATTTTTGGACTGGGCTTGATTGTCTCTGGCATGACCAACCCGGCCAACATCATTGGCTTTTTGGACATTGCGGGTAATTGGAACCCAAGCTTGGTATTTGTTATGGTGGGCGGCATCAGCATTGCATTTTTCGCTTTCCGATACATGGCCAATAAAAAACTAACACTATTTAACGAACCGGTGCATTTACCCGGCACCACGCACCTTAGCAAAGAGTTGGTAATTGGCAGCCTATTGTTTGGCGCTGGCTGGGCACTAGCCGGCTTTTGCCCAGGACCGGCACTGGTTGCTCTTGGCACGGGATCAAAACAAGCCGGCTTGTTTGTGCTGTCTATGGTCATCGGCATGCTTGCTCACGATAGCTTGTTTAAAAAAAGCTCACACTAAGCCCGCAGCATTTAATGCTGCCATCATATTTATTTCATTTTTAAACACTACACTACCAAGACTGTAGGGCGAATGGCCCATGTTGCGGAGTTAAAAATGAATAAATGGAACGTATTGGTTTGGTTGGTGGAATGGGGATTCATGCCGTCCCTCATGCTGGTGTATTTGTTGTCCATGTTCGCCTAAGGCAGAATCAAAAAGTGGCCTTGTCGCTGCCCGAAAGACCTTCTAAACAACCAGAATGATCCATGCAAGCTGAGTCGTTTTATCGTATGATTTTAGCTCTGCAAGCTGATGGATTAGGATGCAAAAATGAAAAAAATATTGATTGCCAATTCCAAGGGTGGGGCAGGCAAAACAACCTTAGCCACCAATCTGGCCTCATACCTAGCGGCTGCAGGGCACAGGGTGCTGCTACAAGATTTGGATAGGCAACAATCGTCAGCACAATGGCTAAGCAGAAGGCCGGCCGACTTACCCTTAATACACAGCTACAACGCGCACACTAAAGAAAAATCAAACGGCGCCACATGGGTGGTCACTGACACAGCGGCCGGCCTACGCGATGAAAAATTAGCTGACGCCGTCAAGCAAGCCGATTGCGTGATTGTGCCTATCCAACCGTCTGCTTTTGATATGGGTGCCAGCAGCGATTTTCTTGATCATTTAGCCGAAGAAAAGGCCGTGCGTAAGAACAAAACCTTTGTCGCCTTGGTCGGCATGCGAGTCAACAGCCGCACCCATGCCGCCGCCACCCTAGCCGATTTCATGGAAGAAACCGGCTTCCCGGTACTCACCCACCTCAGAAACGCGCAGGTTTATGCCACGGCAGCCGAATTAGGCATAGGCTTATTTGACATGCGTCCATCTTTGGTTGCGCAAGACATGGAGCAGTGGGCACCGCTGCTAAATTGGATTAAAGAAGCGACCACTGAATAAAAAAGCACCCGCAATAATTTGCCGGTGCTTCAATAAAAAACATTCACTTAAAGCCAGCCGGTTTGCTGACCGTATACTAGCGTTGGCATTAATTTTTTTCTTTATTTAACTTCTCTGCCTTTTGTTTTTCCGCTTTCTCTTTGGCTTCTGCTTCTTTAGCCACTTTTTTAGCTTCTTTCTCTTTAATAGCAAACATATTTTCGCGCCATTCTGACAACATTTCGTCGTCTATCTCAAGCTGTATGGCCAATGCCTCTAGTGTACTTAGTTTTTTATCTTCTAATTTTCGAGCTGGCTTACCGCGCATTCTGCTCAATAGACGTTGCGATTCTTCTTCGCTTAACTCTTTGGCTTTTTCTAGGTATTCGTCCGCAGCCGGTTTAATTTTCATGCTCACTCCCTTGTTTAGTTATTTCTAACAGGGGTGAGTTTATCGATTTTAATTGCAGCGTAGGTTACACATTTATGACAATAGCCAATCGCCTCTTTTTAATCTTGTACTTTTCATATTGCTGTCATATTCAAAATTTAATATAAGTCTTATCTCTCCTTGAGATAGCATCTCAACTCGGGGCACCTTAAACAGTGCCCCTCTTTTTTGCCTTGCATTAGTCGCTGGTTATTTCCAACAACACTTCGTTACGCCTTAAAAAGGGTAAGGTCCAGGGCGGGTTATAGCGGGCCAACTCTGCTGGACCAGTGCTGGTCATGTGTTTAGCAGTCAGCCAAGCCCGCAGCTCTTTTTCCTTAGCCTGCTTTTTTTCATCGTCCACTAATCCAGAAAAGCGCAACACGGCATAGTGCTTAGATGAGATGGTCTTTATCACCACTAGCGGATTATTGGGTTTAGGGAGCGTCGCTAAGGTGAAGTGTCTAGGCATGACAAACCACACACGCCAACCTTTTTGTTCCGACTGTATGGCCACCGGCGCCGTCATGGCTATTTTTTCTGAACGGTTCTCCACCGTTACCGGCGCGGTCATGCTGATTTTTTCGCTTCTACCAGAAGCCGCTGCGTTGTTACCAAAAATGTAGTCGGCCAATAAGCGAAACCCTGCGCTGGTGGCATCGCTCATTTCCCCCTCAACCATTACTTCAGCAATGATTTTGCTGTCGTAGGTACGTACTTCAAATGCGCCGTCTTTTTCGATGAGGGTGTATTTTGCTTCTTCTGTGGCCATGGCCTTGTCTGCGCTAAATAATAGGGTGATGACCGATAATAGCACTGCCGCGAATTTCATTTTGCTTACTTTCCTAGCCTCACGGGCTAATAATGGGATTTATTTACGAAATTGCGCAGTGAACTTGGATTGTTTAAGCACCCAAGCATGCGGAAAGGTCAGGGCAGCCAGCCCAATAAACACCATTCTGATCAAGTCTGATTCAAAGGTGCGCGTTGTGGTAAAAAACCAAACAGCGCATGCCATGATGATGACCGCTAAAGTAGGCAAGACCAGTGCCATGATAAATAGACGTGCATTTAATTTGCCAAAGAACGCATGGCTTCTTATTAAATGACGGGCACTGTGCATTAAACAAAAATAAACAGCAAAGGCCAATATAGGCGGCAACAAGGTCATGATGGCTAAGACCGCATACGCATCCAATTTCTCCCTAATGTTTATCTGCCGATTAAATAATAGGATCCCCATTAAAAAAAGAATGGGGTAGGTAAGCCACTGGCTTACGGTCACTATACGCTGAGCCACGCTGGCGTCGACGAATACCGCGTACAAGCCAACTAGCGCTTCACCGTGCACGATGCTGGGTAAGCAAATCACGGCGGCGCCATAGCTTAGCTTTATCAGCATATGATTGGGGGTATTTAAGTCGTCTGAAAAATGCAAGGCAGAAAAAATTAAAAAGCCGATAAAAAACCAAACCGGCAACAGCAACCATAGCAAAATGATGCCCATGGCAACCAGCAAATAGGCCATTAAAAAAACGACCCAGGCCATCAGGCTGTTTAGCTGGTAAGCACGAAGGGCAAAAAGCACATCCAAAGAGCCGTGCGGCACCCCCAGCAAAACGATGGCACCCAGCGAGATAAACAACCAGGCAGGTTGCGCTTGCAGGCCCATGCCAATGGCAAAAAAAGCCACTAACAGCCCCACCAATATGAGCAGATTGCTTTGCATGAGCAGCCATTTATTCATTCAATTAGGCCTTAATGTTTGCTTAGCTTGTGCAGCAGATAACGCGGCAAGGATTGGATAAACAGAAAAGTCGGTAAGGACTTCATGACACAAAAAGCGTCATACAAACTGGCTTGATCCGACATAAATCTTACTAAAGCCGGAAGCGGGCAATGCTTAAACAAGGCCTTAAATAAGCTGCTAGCCATTTTAGGCTGACTTTTAATGACGTATAAAAATAAATCGTCCATGTGCCTTTGTAGCCATTTGTCTTTTGCAAATGCCAGCAATCGATTCTGCTCTACCATGCTCACGGCGCAGGCTTGAGCCCAAGCCTGGATGCGTTGAAAGGCATAACCCGAACTTGGCCGCGCTCCTCCTGCGTACAAACCAGCAAAGACGTAGCTAGGGTCCTGATGAGCCAGTATGCGCTTATTGCCCATAGGCAACACGCCGCACTCCTCCCTCACGACTCGATGCGCCATTTGGCATGTGTATTGCGCGACCGCCTGCATGAGCAAGGGCTGCAAGGCTTCCTTGTTATAACGATGCTCAGAAAATACCGTGTATTCAATCAGCGCTTGCTTGGCAGATGTGGGTAAAAAGTAGACGAAGGCCAAGCCGCTTGCAAAGCCATCGTCAAAATCCATAAGCACGCATTGATCGGCATCGAAATGGGCCTCATCCAAGGCTATTTCTTGTCCAAAAAAAGACTGCCAAAGAACCGAATCGCTTTCCATCGTATCGCGATGTGGGCGGGTATCCACTAGCCATTTGGCCGAGTACTCGCCACTTGCCGTTTTGACCTGCCATGCCTGGTTTACTTTTACGGCTGAGCCTATTATTTCTTCACCCAGCAACAGTTGGGTATACGAGCAACGATCAATGTCCGCCAGGGCTTGATTATAAAAAACGTCACTCGCCAACATCAGGTAGGGGTGCTTTAAGGCATCGTATGCATGGTCTTGCTGCTTATCTTTAATACGGAATGTTGGCCATGCGTGGGTCACCAAAGATTTGCATGCTGCGTTTGCCGTGTCCCAAAAACACCAGGTTCTATCGTTGCGGTATTGCAGGCGTTGCTCTAGCACCAGCACCTTAGGCACGTTACCAGGCAGCTTGGCTAGATTAGAGGCTAAACTTAAGCCCGCGCAGCCGCCACCAATAATAATGAGATCGTATGCGCTAGGTGTGGACATATGGCATCTTTTTAATGGCCAGATGCAAAAATTGTTTGTGAGGATTTTTGTAGTTAAAAAAATCCTTATCCAGCAAGGATGTCATGACAATTTTAAAGCTTAATTTCAGCTTAAGGCTGGGCGATGCAACCGACCTAAAGCGCCAACATTCGTATTGTTCTTTTTTCAAAATAAGGCCTATTTGCCTATACAAGGATGAGGCTATGGCGATGCTCAATCTAGATCTTAGGGTGATAAAACAGAGGCCTTCGTAACCACTCTTGTAGTACTGGTCTGCCAGCTGCAGTAGCGATTTTAATGTGGTCCTTAATTTACCTTGCGTGGCTATGTCCGGATTAATCAGTTGCGCGGGTTCTAAGTTGCCTATCAAGCTGGCTGGTAAATACCGGCGCTTAAGATGGGCGTCTTCCGTGACGTCTCGGCATATATTGGTGATTTGCATGGCTATGCCTAAATCAATGGCATGCGCTAAGGCTCTTGGGTCATTCACATCCAAAATTTTACTCATCATCAAGCCCACCGTCCCCGCTACTTGATAACAATAAACAATTAATTCTTGTTCGTTTTTAATTCTCACTCGCTGCAAATCCGACAGCACCCCTTCAATAAATAGAATGGGGACGCCAACGTCAATTTGGCACTCACTAAACAGTTTAATCGCATCGGCAACGATGGGGTCAGTTGATGCGCCGCTTTTTAAATCCTCAGTTATTTTATCCAAAGCCAGTTTGGCCGATTTTATGCTGGTGTATTCGTCGCCCAAATCGTCTACAAATCGACAAAATCGATACAAGCGAACGGCCCTATTGGCTTGTTTTTTAGTTAATAAAAACTTAGCCCAGGAAAACGTTTTACCCTTATTCGATAAAACCTGGTTGGATTCCTTTAGGTAATCGATTTGCTGATTGGCAAGCTGTGTCATTTAAAATCCACTTCTGCAGGAATAAGCTTATCCAGCACTTTGGCTGAGCACAGCACCCCAGGCAAGCCAGCGCCTGGGTGGGTTCCGGCTCCGGTTAAGTATAAGTGCTTGATGCCCTCGGCCTTGTTATGAAAACGGAACCAAGCCGATTGCCTAAACAAGGGGGCGATGGAAAAACCCGCGCCATGCGTGCTTAAGTAATCTTGCTTAAAGTCTTTAGGCGTCATGAAGAAATCGTCTGTGATGTATTTTTTTAATTCCGGCAATATGGTCTTATCCAGCGCATCAATAATTTTATCTTTTAGTCGCTCGCCTTCTGTGGCCCAATCTATATTGCCTTGTAAATTAGGCACGGGGCAAAGTACGTAAAAACTGTCGCACCCTGCAGGGGCAAAACTGGGGTCAGTGGCAGTGGGTCTATGTAGGTAAAGTGAAAAATCCTCGGATAGAATTTTTTTATCAAATATATTTTCCAGTAAAGATTGGTAGGTTTTGCCCAGCCAAATAGTATGGTGCGCCACCTGCGGATACTGACGGGTGGCGCCAAAGTAAACCACGAATAGGCCCATGGAATAATGAGCTACTTTAAGTTTAATTTTAGAGGACAGCGCTACCTCTTTTTGATCCACCATGTGTTGATACAGGTAAGTGGCATCGGCATTGGCTACGATTAAATCGGCTGGGTGGTGTTCGCCGTTTTCTAACAACAAGCCTGTGATACGGCCTTGCTCAATCATCAATTTTTTAACGGTCGCATTTAAAACTATGGAAATGCCGTTTCTTTCCATCAGGCCTTTAAGTGCGCTAACTATGGCACCGGTGCCTCCCATGGCAAAAAAGACCCCGTAAGCCCTTTCTAGGTAATGAATTAAGCCATAAATACTGGTGGTTGAAAAAGGATTGCCGCCAACCAGCAAGGGTTGTATTGAAAAGGCAAGGCGCAACTTGGCGTGGCTTAAATGCCTTGATACCATCGCCCAAACCGATTCGTAGCTTTTTAATACGATCAACTTAGGGACCAAAGTGAGCATTAAGAAAAATTGGTGAAATGGCCTGGCCGATAATTGGCTAAAGGCAATGTCAAAAATAGCCTGCGAGTGCCGCAGCAGTTTTAAATAACCGGCCTTGTCTTTGGGCTCTATTTTATCTATTTCCGACAGGGTGTCTTCCAAGGTGCCGCCGTAATCAAACGTGGTCTTATCTTGAAAGTAGAAGCGGTACCAAGGAGTCAACGGCACCAGCTTAATGTGTTGTTCAATTTTTTCACCGAACAGTTCAAATAGCTCGGCAAGTAAGAAGGGGGCTGTGATAACTGTTGGGCCAGCATCGTGGGTGTAACCGTTGCGCACAAACACTTGCGCGCGACCACCCAACATAGGGCTGCGATCGATGACGGTGACTTGGTAACCTTTTGCTCGTAACCTAAGGGCAGCAGCGATGCCGCCAAATCCAGCGCCGATTACCACGGCTTGTTTAGTCTGTTTTTGCACTTTAGGTGATCACTAGACCAGACTGATTAATAGTCATCTTTATGTTGCCCATTTAATTAGCCGCACGGTGGCAGCCTAGTTTATTAATGTTGATTATGCATTGGGCGATAAAATGGCTTGCATTATCCACTGCGAAGCCAAGGCAAGCTTAGCTGACATTCGTCAACCAGCTGCATTATTTTTGCATAGCGCTCGGCTATTTAGCCAAAAAAATGTGGGCACGCATCATTTTGTATTTAACAAAAAAATCCGTGCCCACATGCATGACTACTTAGTCTTGCTTACTATTTTTTTTCACTTTCAGATACAGCTACTGACCAAATGATTACACCGAATGCAATCTTGTTTAAAACGTCAGCAAGGTTGTACACGATATTTAATGCTTTCATGCTGTCTGCAGGATCTGAACCGGTTAGGTAACCGAAGTAGTAACCTAATGGGTAAATTGCCCAACCAATGGTCACAATCCATCTCATCAAACTAAATGCAGATTGCACATTTTTTGGTGCCTGACCGGCGTTAATTTTGCTGGCTTCGCCGGCAAAAATTTCCCAAAGAATGTAGAACCAACCTAGCATACCGATGATGAACGCTGGCATCACTTCTAAGTAGCCTGCTTCACCGGCATAACCACCAACCAACATGACCAAGGTACCTATCATTAGACGCCAGAACACGCCTACTGGCACTTTAGCGATGGCTGCTAAGATTAAGTAGAACTCAATCATTAACAATGGCACCGTAATTAGCCAATCGATGTAGCGATATACGGTTGGCGTTGAACCTGTTGCCACCCAAACGTCGCGCATATAGAAATAATGCACCGCAGCAATAAGGGTAACCAAACCGGATACCGTTAATGATGTTTTCCATTTACCGGCAACGCGATCACGCTCAAGAAAAAAGAACGCGGTTGATGCAATCAACGCCATTGAGATTAGCCAAAACGAAATACCAACAAAATCGCTAGACTGAAGAATGGCAGCACCTTCAGCAAACGCAGGCAATGAGAGACCTAATAAACCGGCTCCCGCTACCAAACTGGTCTTACTTAAACGCTTTAAATCTTTAATCATTTATTTCTCCTAAAGAGTAATTTTTGAGTTTGACTTACAATTCATTAACTTTTACAGCATTGACACAATAAACCCAAAGTGGGTATACCTACAACCATAAGTTATTTATGGTTTTTTTAAGCACTGGATGGATAAAGGCCTATATAAAACATGGTTTTATAATCAATGATTTACTTGGACAGTGTCATCAATTAAGCATAGAGTTGTGGTAGGGTAATTAATGTTTTTTGAGGTAATCAGCATGGTAAATAAATATCATACGGTTGTTATTGGAGGAGGTTGCCTTGGCACAGCAAGCGCAATCTCAATTGCCAATCACCTTAAATCCATTAAGAAAAATCCAGAATCGGTATGTTTGATAGAAAAAAATGTCTTAAGTAGCGCCTTATCCATCAAGCACTCTGGCATTGTAAGAGCTGCGAATGCCGATTCCAATGCGGCCGCATTGGCAAAAATTTCCAGTGAAATGTGGCTCAATATAAAAAACTTCTGGGATACGGAAATTGAATGCGAAAGAACTGGTGCTATTTGGATAGCCAAAAAAAATGAGTCCTCCAGCAATCAACGTTGGGATAAATTGGCCGATGATTTAAAAGCCATACCCATTGATTTCAAAAAAATATCCATGGACGCCGCGCACAAGATTTGTCCAGATTACGTCAAACTCTACGATAACGAAGTGTTTTACCACGAGCCCGACGCATGCCAATTTGATCCCTCACATGTCAGGCAAGCCTTGTATCAAGGCATTAGGCGCTCACACGCGACTCTTTTTGAAAACGAAGAAGTGATGGGCTTCAAAAAAAGTAAAAGTAACAAGATCACCGAAATTGTTTTAAAGAATCGTATCATTAAGGCCGAGTTTGTTATTAATGCTGCCGGCGCTTGGAGCCCAAAACTTTTTAAAAACATAGGCATCACCATTCCAGTTGGCGTTGAACCGGTATTCGTGGTGAATTGGCTAAACAGTCTGGCTGCCAAAAAGAAAGTGATGCCCATCATTGCTGATTACACTAACAGAGCCTATTTTAGAAGCTGGCGTGATGGCGAAATACACATGCATCAGCCACGTAAGAGGGGAATAGACGAGGCCAGCACATTGTTTGCTGATAACCCTTTGGCGATTATTGGCGCGGACTTTATTACCAATCCAGTCAATCAAATGCAAGGCTTCTCCAGCCTGAATCACTACGAAGAAATAGCCCACAAACGTTTCAAGAACCTACAAAATACGGTTTTTTCATCGGGCTACCAGTCTTATTTTGATATCACGCCTGATTTGAAATTTATCTTGGGTCCGGACGCCAAAATAAATAATTTATACCATTGTTTGGGCTCAGGACAGGCGTTTAAATATGCGCCAGTGTTCGGGGAAATGATGGTGCAATTTTTATTTGATGCCGGTCAATTGTCTGATCTTGCCGCACCCTTTTCTATCAAGCGTTTTAGTTCGGGGTACATGAAAAACTTCTGGGAAAAAGTAACCGGCAACGATTACACCCTCAACCAAGATAACAATGCGCTATAAGGCTTGCGCGCAAGACCTGTAGCGACTTAAATGTAAACAAAAAAAGAGCCTGATGGCTCTTTTTTAAAGTTAAATCTTATTTTTGCTTAACCGCATTTACTCTCGCCACAATTTAGGCAGGTCAAACAACCGTCCATGACAATCGCGGCTTTGGTATTGCATTTAGCACACAATTGCGCGCCCTTAGGAAACCCTTCGGCCGTCACTTCGTCACCGGCTTTAGCGTGCTTTTCTAAGTACTCGGCTTTTTTCTCGTCCACCAATTTTTGTTGGTGTTGATCCAGACCGGCTTTTTTTAACATGCCAATTTCTTGCAAGTGCTGCTCCACCACTTCACCGATTTCAGCAACCAAGCTAGGCACAAATTTGCCGCCTTTTTTGAAGTAGCCGCCACTGGGTTCAAACACGCTTTTTAATTCTTCCACTAAGAAAGTGACGTCGCCACCTTTACGGAAAACGGCAGACATAACGCGCGTGAGTGCCACGATCCATTGAAAGTGCTCCATGTTTTTGGAGTTAATAAAAATCTCAAACGGACGACGGTGTTCTTGCGGCGTGTCTTCGTTCATGATCACGTCGTTAATGGTGATGTACAGCGCGTGCTCGGTCACCGGTGTTTTAATTTTATAGGTGTTGCCCACTAGCTTGTCTGGGCGGCTTAGCGGCTCACCCAATTGCACCACTTTGGTGGCGGCTTTGTGTGCCTCTATTTCTGCTGCTTTTACTTCTGCGTCTTTTTTATCTTGCTCGTTAACCAACGCGTAGCCGACGATTTTCTTTTCAATTTTAGTTGCCATGTTCTTATCCTCTTAATCGGTCTGTATTCTAAAAGTATCGCTTAGAACTTACCGTAATAGCCTTCTTTAAGTGCGTCGTACAGATTGGCCGCAGAGTGAATTTCGCCGTCGTACTCAATCTCTTCGTTGCCTTTCACTTCCAATTCCGTGCCATCGTCCAAGGTGAATTTGTAGGTGGTGTTTTCCAAATCTTTTTCAGTCACCAATACGCCTTGGAACGCTTCTGGATTGAACCTAAAAGTGGTGCAACCTTTTAAGCCTTTGTCGTAGGCATACAAATAGATGTTTTTGAAATCTTCAAAATCGTAATCGGTAGGCACGTTAATGGTTTTAGAAATCGAGCTGTCTATCCATTTTTGTGATGCCGCTTGGATATCCACGTGCGCTTTAGCTTGGATGGTAGAAGAGTCCAAAAAGTAGTCCGGTAATTTTTCGTCTTCTAACTCACTAAACGGCATGGCTTTAGCATTGATTAATTCACGGTAAGCCAACAATTCGTAAGAGAACACGTCTACTTTCTCTTTGGATTTTTTACCTTCACGGATAACGTTACGGGCGTAATGGTGGGCAAACGATGGCTCAATACCGTTACTGGCGTTGTTCGCCAATGACAAGGAAATGGTGCCGGTAGGCGCAATCGAACTATGGTGCGTAAAGCGTGCGCCCTTAGTGGCGATTTGGTTGCGCAAGCCTTCAGGAAACTGCTGCATGTAGCGGCTGTATTTGCCTAACAATACTTTACCGGCAATTTTGCTACCGACTTTGATGCCGTCTGCGGCCATTTCTGGGCGCTTGGCTAGCATGTCTGCCGTCACTTCAAATTTCTCTTCCATGATGGGTGCCGCGCCTTTTTCAGTGGCCAATTGCACAGCCACGTTCCAGCCTTCTTCGGCCATGACGCGCGTGACTTCATCCGTGAATTTGAGTGAGTCTTCTTCACCGTATTTCATTTTCATCATGGTTAGGCTAGAACCCAGGCCTAAATAGCCCATGCCGTGACGACGTTTACGCATGATTTCATCGCGTTGTTCTTGCAATGGCAAACCATTGATTTCCACCACGTTATCCAACATGCGGGTGAAAATGGCCACCACCTCACGGTATTCTTTCCAATCAAAAAATGCTTGATCGGTGAACGGGTGCTTAACAAAGCGGGTTAGATTGACTGAACCTAATAAGCAAGCGCCATAAGGAGGCAAAGGCTGCTCGCCACATGGGTTGGTGGTGCGGATGTTTTCGCAGAACCAGTTATTGTTCATTTCGTTGACGCGATCGATCAAAATAAAACCCGGCTCAGCAAAGTCGTATGTGCTGGACATAATCACATCCCACAAGCGACGGGCTTTAATGGTTTTATAGACGCGGCAAGCTACTTTACCGGCATCGACGCCGTCGGTTTTAGTTAAGTATTTACCTTTAACTGGCCACTCGCGCCACACCACTTGCTCGGCATCGTTCACATTTAAACCATCCACGATGGCTTCTTTTTCTGTCACCGGGAAAGCCAATTTCCATTCGGCATCGGCTTTAACCGCTTCCATGAATTCTTTGGTGATCAAGCAAGACAAATTGAATTGACGCAAACGGCCATTTTCACGCTTGGCTTTAATAAAGTCGGTCACGTCTGGATGGGAAATATCAAAAGTGGCCATTTGCGCACCACGACGGCCACCGGCACTGGACACGGTGAAACACATTTTGTCGTAGATATCCATAAAGGACAATGGGCCGCTGGTGTAGGCGCCGGCGCCGGCTACAAACGCACCTTTAGGACGCAAGGTAGAGAACTCGTAGCCTATGCCGCAACCGGCTTTTAGGGTTAAACCGGCTTCGTGCACTTTACCTAAAATGTCGTCCATGCTGTCGGTGATGACGCCGGAGACCGTGCAATTGATGGTGGAGGTAGCAGGTTTGTGCTCTAGCGCACCGGCATTAGAAGTAATGCGGCCGGCCGGAATGGCACCACGGCGCAAGGCCCATAGAAATTTCTCGTGCCATTCAGCACGCTTTTCTTCCGTTGTTTCAACGTCCGCCAATGCCCTTGCCACGCGCGCATAGGAGGCGTCCATGTCGGCATCCACGTGCTCACCGCTTTTGGTTTTTAAACGGTATTTCTTATCCCAGATGTCCAGCGACACAGGCTGTATGGAAATCTCTTTTTCTGAATTTGCCTGCGACGTGCTTGCTGATTCAACTGCTTTAAGCATGGATGCTTCTCCCTAAAACGGATAGCTTAGCGGGTGGCGATACGCCCTCCCACGCCAAGTCCGTGATTTTTAATTAAAAACTTTTATTCTTGACAACGCTATTGGCTAAAAGCACAAGATGTTGTGTCTGAGCCAGCAATTTATGCCTTTATTTTGTGGCCGTCAACCCCATATTCGATCGCTTTTTTTGCACCTTTTTGGTGTGTTTTTTATCAAATGGCGCCGGTATTTGCATAGCGCCGCAAAGTAGAATCAGTTGCTTATCATTATTAATAAAAAATAATTAAAATAATTTTCTAGTAAAAGTTTTTAGTTTATGCGTGCCCCTCAGTCGAGTAAAACCCGCTTGGGATTTTTGTGAGAAAATGCACCATGCCCCGTTTTCTTTATAGCGCTTTACTCTATCTGTTGTTGCCCTTGGTGGCCGGCAAGCTAGCTTTGCGCTGCATTAAACAATCGGCGTATCGGCCACACTGGCGTGAGCGCTTTGGCTTCTATAGTCTGCCACGACAATCTGGCGTCATTTGGCTGCACTGCGTGTCGGTGGGCGAAACGCGTGCGGCAGCGCCACTGATCCATGCCCTACTAGCGCAATACCCAGAACGCAGCCTATTGCTCACCCACAGTAGCCCTAGCGGTCGCGCCACCAGCGAGGCGCTGTTTGGAAATCGCGTGCAACGCGCTTACCTCCCCTACGACTTGCCTTTTGCGGCGCGAGGCTTTTTAAACCATTTTAAACCGGACTTAGGCGTGCTGCTGGAAACGGAAATTTGGTTTAATTTAATCGCCACTTGCCAACAAAAGCAGATCCCCCTGGTACTAGCCAACGCCAGGCTCTCAGAAAAATCCGCGAGAGGCTACGCAAAACTGGGTAAGTTGGCGCAAAACGGGCTACAAAGTTTGCACTTAATTGCCGCGCAAACACCGAATGATGCCAAGCGTTTTCAAGGCCTAGGAGCCAAGCGCGTGGAAACCCTAGGCAATTTAAAATTCGATGCCTTACCGCCTAGCGACACCCTAGCCAAAGCCGAGCAATGGCGTAGCTGGTTTGGTCGGCAACGGCCGGTATTTTTAGCCGCTAGCACCCGCGAGGGTGAGGAGGAATTAATCTTGGATGCGCTAGCTGCCACGCCCATATCCGATTTGCTGACGGTCATCGTGCCACGACACCCTCAGCGCTTTGGCCCAGTGGAAGCACTACTCAAACGACGTGGCATCGCCTACGAAAAGCGCTCGCAATTAAGCATGGAAATAAAGCGCGCCACCCAAGTGATATTAGGCGACAGCATGGGTGAGATGTATGCCTATTACGCCAGTGCCGACTTGTGTCTAATCGGTGGCAGTTTATTGCCTTACGGCGGGCAAAACTTGATTGAGGCGATGCGCTTGAGTAAACCGGTATTGCTGGGGGCGCACACCTATAACTTTGAGCATGCGTCTAATGAGGCGGTGGCCAAGGGCGCCGCTATGCGCGTTAACAGCGCCCAAGAAATCAGCGCGGCCCTCCTCACCTTAATGAATCAGCCCGACCGGCTAAACGATATGGGCGCAAAAGGCTTAAGCCTTTGCGAGGCCTCGCTTGGTGCCACAGCAAAAACACAAAAGCTAATCACCGCAATACTAAAATCTAAATCGGGGGCTTAAGGCTGCAGACTGATGTTTTTCATGGCCATATCGACCACTTTCTTCGCTAAAGCAGTCAATTCTTGATCGGCATCCGCTTGGTCTCTAAAGCTGTCACTGCTAATGGTTAGCATGGTGGCTTTAAGCAGTTCGCCACTGACGCTATCGCTGACTTTACTTTCAATTAACAGCATGGCGGTTTTTTTGTCTTTGCCTGCGGCTTTAGAGGCCAACTTCAACACCGCCGATACCGGCAAAATGTTTCTCGGCTTAAAGCCCTCACCTGCCACATCAGCACCAGAAATGGATACGTTGACTTTCAGTGTGCCTGGCCCGGCTTTATCGGTTAAGGCAATCACTTTGGCAATTTTTTGTTTTATGCCATCTTCCAAGGTGGCCCTGGTTTTTTCCATGGTGTCTGCGGTAATTTTGTCGTTTACCCCGGACTGGTTAATCAACACACTGTCTATCATCACCGCTTGGTAATTACTGGGATCAAATTTAGTGCTGGTGTAACGAAA
>Ga0208856_1000160_pt1 | contig 29165 bp, 20 predicted proteins | sample LakMenEpi13Jul12_FD_150690 | JGI IMG/M metagenome (GOLD analysis project Ga0208856, IMG submission 150690) | Freshwater microbial communities from Lake Mendota, WI - 13JUL2012 deep hole epilimnion (SPAdes) | ecosystem: Environmental > Aquatic > Freshwater > Lentic | place: Lake Mendota, Madison...
CCTGCCGCAGCGCCTCGCCGAGCGCGCTCGTGCGTCCGTCGAAATTCATCCCGGCAAAAGTATCCGTCGGCCGCAGCCGCGAATCCGCGAGGTATCCGCGCACCACGAAATTCTCCGCCATCGTCTTCCGCCACGCGCTCAGCCCGCCCGAGAGCGTCTCGCGGATTTCCGCACCGCGCGACATCTTCGCGCCCGGTTCGTTCAGCGTGAGACTGCGGCTGTTGTCCGCGACGATCGCAAAAACATTGGCCCCCGGCTTCGCCTTCTCGCGGATCCACATCGGCTCGATCAGGCACGCAAGCAACGCGGCCACGCCAAGCAGCTTCAGCACTGCGCACAAGGCACGCAGCGCAGATCGTCCCGGCGCGCGCAGATACGACCACGCGATGAACACGAGCGCAAACACGCCCGCCGCCGCGACCGGCGCGAGCCATTCCCTGCGGGCAAAAAAAATCGCGCCGACGACCATCAGCGGCTCCGTCCGAGTTCCTCGTAGTATCGCCGCACGCGGTCGGAATATTTCACCGGCACCGGATCGCGATCGATCGGTACCAGCGATTCCTTCGACTCACGCCGCGCGAGTTCCTCGGTCACGCGATTGCGAAGCTCCGCCAGCGGTTTGCTGATCTGCGATTTCACGATGTCCCACTTCGGCTGCGCGCCCTCGCGCTTGAACTCCGAGCGCACGACCTTCGCCGCCTCGCGAATCTCCGCGACCTCGCGGCGCAACTGCTGCGAGTCGAGCATCTCCTCGACATTCCGAAGCCGGTCCGACCAGTCCACAAATCCATCGCCCGTCAGCGGCGCGCGTTGATCGAATCGCGGCCCGCCATCGAGTCCGCCACCTCCGCCTCCGCCCGCGTTGTTGCCGCCGTTGCGCGATCCCGCAGACGACGCGATGTCCGCAAGACGCGAACCCGCCGGCTTGCCGCCCGGCTGTTCGCCACCGCGCGACGCGCCAGGCTTGCCGCCGCCTGATTGCCCCTCGGCAGCGCCTTGCGAATTCTGCGGCTGACCGTCCGCACCGGTGCTGCCCTTGCCGCCGCCCTGTTTTCCTTCGCCGTCGCCCTTCCCCTGTTGCCCCTGCCCCTTCTGCCCCTTGCCCTTGCGCCCTTCGCCCTGCTGTCCATCGCTCTTCTCTCCCTCCCCTTTTTGCCCGTCACCCTTCTGGCCCTCACCCTTCTGGCCCTCACCCTTCAGGCCATCGCCTTTCTGCGAGCCTCCCTTTTGGCCCTCATCTTTCTGAGCGTCACCTTGCTGTTCCGAAGTCTTCTCTTCTCCGTCGCCGCCAGCCTTCTCACCGTCTGCTTTCGCCTCGCCGCCCTTGCCCGGCACTGAATTTTTCCCACCCGCGTCCTCGCGCGAATCCGCGCCCTTCCCCTGCCCTGCTTGCGAGTTCTGCGCCAAATCAGGACGCGCCTCAGCCATCTCCCGATCGAGCTGCTTGCGGAGCGCATCGAGTTCCGCGCGTGCCTGACGCAACGCCTCAGCCTCATCACCCAGCACGCTCTCCGCCGCGCGCTCGACACCCTTCTTCACCTTCTCCACTTCGCCGCGCGCCTTCTCCTCGAACTGCTTCACCTGCGCGCCGTATCCGCGTCGTGAAAGTTCGCCCGCCTTCTTCAACGTCTCGTCGGTGCCCGCCTGCGCATTCTCGCGCAACGTGTCGTAAAGCTGCCGTGCCAGCAGCGGCTCCGCGGCCTCGGCCTGCTCGGACACGCGCTGCATCCGCTCGCGCAAATCGCCGAGCCCCTTCTGCTGCTGTTCAAATTCCTGCGCCAGCTTCTCGCGCGGGCTCGATCCGTCGAGCGTCCGACGCTCCTTCTCCTGCGGCTTCGCGCTGAGATCCTCCGCAATCTTTTCCTGCTTCTGCGCGAGTTCGCGGGCGTCCGCACGCATCTGCCGCATCTCGTCCTTGAACTGCCCGCTCGCCTTCTTGCGCAAGTCATCGCGTATTTTCTGAAAGCCCTGCTCCGCGCGTTTTCCCTCCGCCAACGCGCGCGACGTTTCGCCCTTTTGCATGGACTCCGCCGCCTGCTGCGCGTCGTTGCGCGTCTGCTCGAGTTGCTTGCGTTCCTCGGCGAAACGCGACTGGTTCTCCGCCTTCTCCATCTTCTGCTTCAGCTCGTCCGCATCCGCGAGAAGCTGCTGCTCCTCCTCGCGCAACCGCTTGAGCTGCCGCTTCGCTTCTTCGCGCTCCTTCTCCGTCTTCGCCTCCTCAGTGGCATTCTGCAGCTCCTTCACACGCTCATTGATGTCCTGCTGCCGCTGCGCGAGTTCCTTCAGGCGGTTCAAAACCGCGAGCTGCTCCTTCTGTTGATCGTTCTGCGGCTGCTCCGCCTCGCTCTGTTTCTCATACCGCTTCTTCTCATCCTTCATCTCGATCTGGTCGAGCTGAGCGCGCTGCTTGTCGCCCTGCTGCTGCCCCTTGCCCTTCCCCTGCTGCTGATTCCTCTGCACGCGAAATTCATGCGCCGCGAGTTTCAGAAGCGCGTTGTAGGCTGCGTGCTCCGCCGCAAGCGCATCCGTCAGCGGCGCGGTCGCCTTCTCCGCCGTGGTCAGAAGTCCGAGAGCGCGCTGCATTTCCTGCATCACAGTCGCCGCGATCGCCGCGGACTTCGGCTCCTCGATTCTTTCCGCAAGCTTCTGCGCCATGCCAAGCGCCTCCTCCTGCGAATCCTTCACCACCGGCTCGTCCTTTAAATATTTTTCACTCGGAGCAGCCGCAGCCGCGTCGTCCTCCGCGCGTTTCAGATTCCACGTCGCGGTGATGATCTGCTTCTGCAAATCCGCGAGATTCGTCGCCTCACCGCCCCCACCACCACCCGGCGGCGGCTGGCCGCCGGAACTGTCGTCGCCGGGCCGGTAGATTTCCTCGAATGGCCGCACCTCCGCGAAGAAAATGTCGCTCTGCGTACGGCGCAGCTTTCCGTCCGGGCCCACGTCCTCGGCCCACAGATGCCACGACACCAGCTCATCTACTTTCACGCCGATCTCCTCGAGCTTCAGCACATGCTCCAGGTGCAATTTTTCATCAGGCTTCGAATCGCGCGCGAGCGCGATCTCCTTCGTCTCGCCGCCGCCGATGGAATAGCTGATGCCCGCCGCACGCAGCCCGAAGTCATCCCACGCATCCACACGGAACGCGACTTCCTCGATCTGCGACACACGCTGGTCGCCCTTCGGTGTCACGATCTTCAGTTCGGGCCTGCGGTTCGGCAGCGCATCGAGGGAAAATGTCGCGGCGAGCTTGTTTGCACGACCGTCGGCGTCCTTGAGTTTCAGCTCCCACACCGCGCTCTTGCTGACTGGAAAATCCTTCAGCTCCACCACAGCCTTTGCAGCATCCACACGCAGCGGCACCACGCTTCCGTCCTTCGCGACGAGCTGTGCGGACTGCACCGGTTTGTTGAGCTGAAACGCCACATCAAGCGTCGCCCCCTGCACCGCGCTCACACGCCGCGTGTCCGCGATCAGCTTTTCCGGCAGCTTCGCAAATTCCGGGAAGCGCATGCGCGCATCTGCACGATCCAGCCGCGGGTGCTCGAAGACCTTCACCGTGAATTCCCGCGACGCACGTCCCGCATATTCCACGCGATACGAAAGGACGCCGGTCACCTCCGGCACACCGCCGCCGAAAACCGGGTCATCGAGATTTTTCACCAGCGGGATGCGCTTCGCCGGAGCATTCTTCGGAGTGAGCAGAAGCACCGCTTCGCTCGGCACGTCGCGTCCAAATTTCGCCAGAACCACGAGCCCCGCGCCACGTTCCAATTCCACATCGCCCGGCGTTACGGTCACTTCTTCCCGCGTCCGGTTCGCGACGGGCCGCGGCGCATTTTCCGATGAAGGCCGAAGCGCGGCAGCCGAGAATCCGAGCAGCGCGAGCATTGCAAATTGCAGCGCTGTCGCGCCCGCGAGCTGCCATCCGGGAACCGTCTGCACGCAGTCACGCCTCCGCATTTCCGCGACCGCATCGGCCACGACGCGCTGCTGGAGAAAGTCGAGCTTGCCCGTGACGGGATCGGCACACTGCTCCACCGCCGTGACGAGCAGCGCGTGCAAATCCGGATGCCGCTGCTCCACGCTCCGCGCGATCGCGAGATAGTCCGGCTCCCATGCCGCGATCGTCCGTCGCACGGCAATCCAAGCAATGAGCGCCGCACCGCCAAGTCCGCCGATGGCGGCAGCACCGCGCACATCGGATCTCCAAAGCGCGAATCCGATTGCGCCCAGAACCAGCCACACGGCTGCCGACCACAGCATGAGGCGGAGAAGTTTCTGGCGCCGGACAACCGGCTCCAGTGCGGATTTGAGCAGAGGCAGAGTCATGGGGTGACCTCGGAGTTGCGTTGGGCTGCGGAGAGCTTCGCAGCGACGGCGGTTTCCACCATCAGGAAGATTACTGCGGCGATCACCAGCCAGCGCCACAGCTTCTGCTTCTGCTCGGCCTCGGTCGCGGCGGCATGGATACCTGCATCCTCAGCCGTCACAGACGTCTGCTTGTCCCCTATCGGCAGCGCGAGCGCCGCGAGAGAGTCGGGCGCGAGCGGCGACGTGCGGCTTTCCCCGGGATCGAGATTCACGACAAAGCGAAGTTCGCCGGGATTCGCGATGTAGATCCCCGGCTGATCGGTTGCGTTGAATTTTCCGCCTGCGGCGACGGACGCCTCCGTTCCATCCGGCTTGCGCATCGTGAACGGCTGCGGCCCCGGCGGCAGCGGGATTTCGTCACCGACAAAATATTGCGCGCGCGCCGGCGGCAGCCCCGCGCTTTCATCGAGAAGTGCGTGCAGCATCGGAACGAATTTCGACGAAAGCGCAAGCTGGCTGTCCGCAGGACGCCAACTGCTCGTGAGCACGATCACGCCGCCTTTCCCGAGCGGGACACGCACGATCGCCGGGTCGCGGCTCTCGAAGCTCGCGAGCACGCGCGCGCCCGGAAGTGCAGCGGGATCGATCCGGCGGTAGTGCCAGAAATGGATCTTCGTGAAATCGCTGAACCGCGGATCGGCGAACGGCGCAAACAGCGGGCTCTGGAAATCAATCTGCGCGAGCAGCGCGTATTCGCGGACCGTCGCCTCGTCGGCGCTGAACTCGGGAATATCGATCAGCCGCGCGAGCGTTGCCGCGCTCTTCGTGTCGGTGAGCGGCACCACCACGAGCTTCCCCTCGCGGGCGAACTCCCTCGCGGCGGCAAGCTGCGCATCGCTCGCACCGTCACCGATCACGACGAGCTGTGTCTTTTGGAATTCAAACGTCACAACCGTATCATTCGCGCGGCGCGCGGTGATCTCCACGATCTCCTGCGTAGTCTGTTGGAACGCGCGACGCAGGTAGAACAGCGAGCCACGCGTGTCGTCGTCCGCATCCGCGCCGAGGAACATCACGGGCATGCGCCGCGGCTGCGGCGGGAGCAGCCAGAGCGTGTTATCGAAATCAACATCATCGCCGGTGAGCGAAAGCTTCTCCACGCCCGCCGGTAGTTTCGGCACGCGCACCACACGGCTCTGCCCTGCCGGGACATACGCATCGAGCCCCGCATCCGCCCCCGCGCCCCTCGCGAGACGGAAACGCTCCGTCTTCGCCTCCGCCGCATTGTTCACCCGCACGCGCATCCCGCCTTCCGCACCCTGCCCATCCACTTCCTCACCGCCGACGAGCCACTGCGCAGCGGCATTGCCAGTCTTCGTCGCCGAAACTTTCTCGAAACGCACAGTCACATTCGCCGGCCATTCGAGACCCTGGAGCCCGTCGAGCCGCGCGCCCTCCTGCATGTCGGTGATGATCACGATCTCGCCGCGCGACGGCAATGCATCGCGTGCGCCGCCAATCAGATCGAGTGCCTGCAAAATCGCCCCGCCGAGATTCGTGCCACTCCATCCCGGACTCACCGACGCGAGCTGCCGCACCGCGCCGGGCACGCGTTCGCCGACCGGCGTCGCGCGCCAGCGCTCCATGTCGGTGAGCACGCGCGATGTACGATCAAAGGCGACGACCACGACGTTATCAGCCGGAGTCATCGAACGGAGTAGCGCCTCCGCCTTTTCCTGCGCCTGCTTCCAAAGCGTCTCGCGCCTCATGCTAGCGCTCGTGTCCACGAGGATCGCGACGCGCCGTCCCGCGGCAGATCTGCCCGCATTCTTCGCAGTGCTCTCGCGGAAAAACGGACGCGCAAACCCGAGCGCGAGGGCGAGCAGCACGAGGCAGCGCAGCAGCAGGAGCCAGAGGTTTTCGAGGCGGCTCCGTCGCGTCACGCGCGGCGGAGTCGGCTGGAGAAACATGAGCGAACTGAACGGCTTCACCTCGCGCGTCGTGCGGCGGATGAGATGAAAAATGATCGGCCCTGCAACGGCTAGCGCGCCGAGGAGAAAGAGCGGCGAGAGGAAATTCACGCCGCCCCCTTTCTGCGAATGAGCTTCCCGCGCATCGAGCGCGCCTTCAGAAAATCAAACAGCGCGAATTCGAGCGGCTTCGAGGTGTCGAGCAGCACGTGGCTGATACCGAGCCCTTCGCATGTGCCGCGCACGGACTCCATGTGCGCCTCGAAGCGCCGCACGTATTCCGCGCGGGCCAGCGATGGATCGAGAAACAGATCGCGCCCGCTCTCCATGTCGAGAAAGCGCGCGGCCTGATCGAAATCAAACGTGCGCTCCGCCGGATCGATCACTTGGAAAACGACCACCTCATGCCGGCTCGCTGTGAGCAGCGGCAGCGAGGTCGCGAGCGACTCGATCGGCGCAAGCAAGTCGCTGATGAGCACGATGAGGCTGCGTTTCCGCACCAGCTCCGCGATGCGCCGCAGCGGTGCCGCGACATCCGTGCTGCTGCCGTGCGCGGGCTTTTCCAGCGCGAGCATGAGATGCCGCAAATGCCCCGGACGATTCCGCGCGGGCAGGTATTCGCGCACCTGTTCATCAAAGGTGAGCAGCCCCGTCGCGTCGCCCTGATGCGACAGAAAATACGCGAGTGTCGCCGCGAGCGTACGCGCATATTCGGCCTTCGTGTAGCCGCCCGAGCCGAAGTTCATTGAGCGACTGCCGTCCACCAGCAGGCTGCAACGCAGGTTCGTCTCGTCCTCGAATTTCTTGATGAAATAACGATCCGTCCGCGCGACGAGCCGCCAGTCGAGATCACCCCTGCGGCTTGTCCGCTTTCGTCGCGCCGAAGCCAAGAAGTGCGAGGAATTCCGCTTCGTCGAGGATGCGCACACCTAGGTCGCGAGCTTCGTCGAGTTTGCTGCCGGCACCGGGCCCGGCGATGACGAAATGCGTCTTACTGCTCACGCTGCTGCTGACGTTGCCGCCGAGCGCACGGATTTTTTCCTGCGCCTCGCTGCGCGACATCTTTTCCAGCGTGCCGGTGAGCACGCAGGTCTTGCCGGTGAATGGTGATGCCGCCACGGACGCAGTGCCGCCCTTCGGATGGATGCCGAGATCACCGAGCCTTTTCAGCACGGCGCGCCCGATCGCGCTTGCGAACCAATCCAGCGCATTGCGCGCGGCCACGGGGCCGACAACCACCGTGGCGTCCATCTCCGTCGCGCCTTTCCTTTTTGCCGGAGCGGCAAAATCGGCAGCGATGAGCCGCTGCCCGACTGCCTTCGCCTCCTCGGCGAGCGCTGCGTGCTGCGTGGCGAGCTGTTGTTTTTCGAGTTCGCTTTTGTCCTTGTTGATCCGTGCGCGCGGGCTGCTCGCCTCGATACGCTCGCGCAGTTCGACGAGCGCAAGCACGTCGCGCAGCAGCTTCGAATCGCCGATGGCGGCAAGATCGTCGTGAAACTTCGCAAGATCGTGCGCAGTCTCCTCGCCGATCTCAGGAATGGCGAGCGCGTGCAGCCAGCGGGCGAGCGGCTGTGTCTTCGCTCGCGCGATGCCCTCGATGACTTTCGTGGCGTTCTTCTCGCCGAAGATGCGCGGCTCGTCATCAGTGCCGAGGTTGAGCTTCGCAAGTGCGTCGAGGCGCAGCTCGAAAAGATCGAGTGGCGATTTCACGAGGCCGCGTTCGACGGCCTTCTCCGCGAAGACTCCGCCGACGCCCTCGATGTCGAGTGCGCTGCGCTGGCCGAAGAACTCGACGCGCCGAACAAGCTGCGCGGGACAGCCGGAGATGTTTTCGCAGCGCCACGCGACCTCGGTCTTCTTGCCGGTCGAGACCTGCGAACGCGAAATCGTCCCACCACACGCGGGGCATTTTCCGCCGACGTGCCCGAAGAGATCGAATGGCCGCGCATCGTCGTGGCGTTTCGATTTCATGACTTCGATCACCTCGGGGATCACCATGCCGGCCTTCCGGATGATCACCGCGTCACCGATGCGGATGTCCTTACGCCTGATTTCGTCGTCGTTGTGCAGCGTCGCGCGCGAGACGGTGGAGCCCTGCACGAAGACGGGCTTCAGTTCCGCGACGGGCGTGAGCACGCCGGTGCGTCCGACCTGGATCGTGATGCCGAGCAACTCCGTGATCGCGCCGGAAATCCACGGCACAGGTTTGTGAACAGTCGCGTAGCCCGGCGCCTTCGCCTTCGCGGGAATGCGCTCCCACGCGGCCCGGTCGTTCACTTTGATCACGATGCCATCAATCTCGTAGTGCAGCCGCGTGCGCAGGTCGCGGCTCTCGTCGTAATCGCTCACCACCTCGCGCTGATACTTCGCGATCACGTCCTCCATGTCATCGCATTCCCACCAGACTTCCTGCACGGGAAGACCGAACTTCTTCAGCGCACGCAACGTCTCCGCGTGCGTGGCAAAGCTGATGCCGTCGAGCGCACCCACCGCGTAGAAAACGGCCCGCACGGGGCGCTTTCCGACGGCGCTGGAATCGAGCTGTTTAAGCGTGCCCGCGGTGGCGTTGCGCGCATTCGGCAGCGTCTTCTCGCCGGCGGCTTCGAGCGCGGCGTTCATCGCCTCAAATTCCTTCACCGGCATGTACGCCTCGCCGCGGACTTCGAGCAGCGCGGGCGGGTTTTGCATGTCGAGACGCAGCGGGATGGCCTTTACCGCGCGGAGATTTGCCGTGATGTCATCGCCCGTCGTGCCGTCGCCGCGCGTGACGCCGAGCGCGAGCACGCCGTCGCGGTAATGCACGGAAATCGAGACGCCATCCACCTTCGGCTCCATCACGTAGCCGACTTTCTCCGCACCGAGCTGCTTGCGGATAGTCTGATCAAACCAGCGCAGTTCCTCGACCGTACGCTCATCCTGCAAGCGCACACGCTTCGCAAATTCCAGCTCCGCATCCGCGCCCGTGAGCGTCGGCGGCTCGATCTTTTCCAGTGAGAGCATCGGCAGCGCATGGCGCACCTGAGTGAAGCCCTTCGACGGCGCGCCGCCCACCCGCTGCGTCGGCGAATCGGGCGTGACGAGTTCCGGGTGCGCGGCTTCGATCTCACTCAGCTCACGGTAAAGCTCGTCGTACGCGGCATCGCTGATCGTCGGCTGCGCCTCGACGTAATATCGGCGATCGTGCCCGTTGATTTCGCTGCGCAGCTTTGCGATTCGTTGCTTCGCGTGTGTGACGTCCATTGTGATGTTGCGCATGTTTCACGCTGGACTGAGGCTTGGAAGCAGAAAGGCGCGGACTTTGGTAGGGCGGGTATACGCGTGGGTGCGGTAGCGCCGCAGCCCCCAGTGCCGCCGCGTGTGGGCGATCAGTCCGTAGCGGTGCTCGTCCATGAACCACACCCGCACCGGGCGTTCCCCGTGTGCGTGCAACGCCCAGAGCTGCCGCGCCAGCGTCCGCTCAAACCGATCGGTCTCGGCGTGCCTTTTGAGGTGGTGAGTCCGGCGCGGACCCGCCGGACTCCGCCGCATTTTCCGACGTGATACCCCATCCCTCCGATGCCCATCTTTGGAAACTTGACTTGATCCGATGACTGCCGCACTTACGAAGCCGACTTCGTGAAACGCCGCATCTCCATCCTGCTGCTCCTCTGCTGGCTGTGCGCCAATGTGCTCGCAGCTTCGCCGGCATTCCACGAGCTGCTGCACGGTGCGAATGCGGGGCACGGGGAGCATGAATGCGTAGTGACGCTGCTCGCCACCGGCGGATTGGATTCTCCGACCATCGCAACGTTCTGCGTGAACGCGCCGATGATGGTGCAATGCTCCGACCTGCTTGTGGGCGACGCGGATGTTCCGGCGATTTTCCTCGGCGGCGGTCTGTCGGATCGCGGGCCGCCGATGGCAGGCGCATAGGGAGAGTTTGAAAAACAACCCGGTGCATTTCGCGCCGGGTTTCAGAGTGCCGGTGAGGCCCGATCCCGCATGGGACGGATAAAGGCGTTCTCAACGTCCCGCACGGGACACATTTCCCTCAAGTCTGAACGGGTTGCGGCGACACATCGCGGCACGACTCCTGATTTTCCAAACGCTCCCTCTTCATCCGCCATGCGCAGTCGCGCGCGGCATTTCATCCATTCGTCTCCTGGCGCATCCGCGGAATTCCCCGCGCGGCGCAACTCATCCAACTCATCCAACTCATCCAACTCATCCAACTCATCCAACTCATCCAACTCATCCAACTCAGCACTTATCTCATCTCATCATGAAAAATATCCTCAGCATCTCCATTGCAAGCGTGATCGCGCACGGCCTCGCGCTCGCGGAAAAACCAGCCGACCCGGCCCCCATGCCCCTCGACGAAACCATCATCAGCGCACCGCTGGCGCGAACGCTCTTCGAGCAGGCGCAGCCCGTCTTCATCCTCAAGGGCGACCGCCTGCTCCTCGCACTCCAGCCCACGCTCGGCGAGACGCTCTCGCGCACGCCCGGCGTGCGCTCCACCTACTACGGCCCGGCGGCAAGCCGGCCCATCATCCGCGGGCAGGACGGCGACCGCATCCGCATCCTGCAAAATGGCAGCAACACCATTGACGCCTCGGCGGCAAGCGTGGATCACGCGGTCAGCTTCGATCCCGTGTCCGTCACGAGCATCGAGGTCGTGCGCGGCCCAGCGACGCTGCTCTACGGCCCCAATGCCATCGGCGGCGTGGTGAACACCATTGACGGACGCATCCCGCAGGAGCGCATCGCCGTCCCGGTGCGCGGCAGCATCTCGACAAACTACAGCTCGGTGAACGCGGAGCGCGGGGGCGCCTTCACGCTGGAGGGCGGCGTCGGCGGCTTCGCCTGGCACCTCGAAGGCTACAAGCGCGCGACGGACGATCTGCAGATCCCCGGCTTTGCGCGTTCGGAGCAGCGCCGTCTTGCCATGCCGCTCGAGGAGGGGCAAACGGAAGCGCACGGCGTGCTGCCGAACAGCAACATGAGGAACGAGGGCCTCTCCGGCGGCGCGTCCTATATTTGGGACAGCGGCTTCTTCGGCCTCGCCTTCTCGGGCTTCAACACGAACTACGGTTCGCCCGCGGAGCCGTCCGTGACGATCGATCTCGAACAACGCCGCTGGGATTTCCGCGGCGGATTCACCAATCCGTTCGCGCACATCAAGGCCATCAAATACAGCCTCGCCGTCTCGGATTACAAACACACCGAGTTCGAGGGCGCGACGCCAGGGACCACCTTCAAAAACCGCGGCTACGACGGGCGCATTGATGTCACGCATGAAAAGCTCGGCCCGTTCGAGGGCACGTTCGGCTTCCAGACGCAGCGCAGCGATTTCTCCGCGCTCGGCGCGGAGGGATTCCTCCCGCGCACCGAGACGCTCACAAATTCGCTGTTCGTCTTCGAGGAGGTGGCGCTCGATCCCGTCCGGCTGCAATTCGGATTGCGCTACGATCACATCACGGCCAACGCCGAGGAGGATGCCAGGTTCGGCCCCGCGCGGAACCGCACATTCGATAGCGTGAGCGCCTCCATCGGCGCCATCTACACGCCCGTGGAAGGCTATGCCATCGCGCTGAATGGTGCATTTTCACAGCGCGCGCCCACGTATCAGGAACTGTACGCGAATGGGCCGCACGTCGCCACGGGCACATTTGAAATCGGCAACGACATGCTGGAACAGGAAAGATGCCTGAACCTCGATCTGTCGTTCCGAAAAAAGACGGGGCGCGTCACCGGCGCGCTCACCTTTTTCTACAACCGCTACACGGACTACGTGGGACAGTTCGCCACTGGTGCGACGCGTGACCTCGAAGGTGAAGTGCTGCCGGAGTACGCCTTCCGGGCGACCGACGCCGAGTTTTACGGTGGCGAAGCGGAGGTGACATTTCACCTGCTCGATCCCGCAACCGAACCGGCCACGTCCAACCCCGACAAGCGCCACGCACTCGATCTCGAACTCAAGGCCGACTACCTCCGCGCCACCGACCTGAAGACGGGCCGCCCGCTGCCACGCATCTCGCCCATCCACGCGAGCGCAGCGCTGAACTACCGCTGCGACCGCCTCAGTGCGGGCATTGAGGGCCAGTTCTCCGGGCGGCAAAATCGCACGGCAGACTTTGAGACGCCGACCGACAGCTACGTGCTGCTGAATGCCAACGTGAGCTACCGCCTCCCGATCGGCCGCACGGAAATGACCTTCTACGCGAAGGGCGTGAACCTCACCAACCAAGAGGCGCGCGAACACACGTCGTTCCTCAAGGACATCGCCCCGCTTGGCGGACGCGGCGTTGTGTGCGGGATGAAGCTGACGTTCTGAAACCATCCAAGCAAAGGGGCGCGTCCGGAATTCCGGGCGCGCCCGGGCGGTGGTGGGATCGACCGGCGGCCATGCGCGTGAGCGTTGCCGATGCCATCGTGAAGCTGCTCGCCGGTTCTGGCATCGCGCAAGCCGTGAACCCTCGCGACATCTGCGGGCAGCGAACCCGGACGGCAATCCGACTCTTTCATGGATTTTGCGCTTTTGTGTGGAGAAAGGCGGGCGCTCAAAATGCGACCGATTCTCAATCTCAACATTTTCCTTGCTTCTGAGACTCAGTCGCAGTAACTCCCGCGCCGTGAAAGCCAACTCTTCATCCTCTGCATTGTCAAAATTCACCTCCGGTTCGCCCCGGAATCCTCTCATCGCGACCGCTGCCGCCATCCTTTTTTCGGCACCGGTTCTCCTCGGCCAGACGGGCACGACTCACACCCTCGATACGACGGTCATCGAGGCAGAGGGCGTGCCGTTCATCCAGCAGCCATTTCTTCCCTCGGTGCAGGGCGTGAAGATCAACGCGGGGAAGAAAACGTCGGTCATCGATCTGGATGCCTTTCCGCTCATCACGAACAATAACTACCGGCAGGCGCTTGCAAAGACGCCGGGCCTTTATCTAAGCGAGGAGACGACGCCACTGCTGAGCCTTGGTTACCGCGGGCTCGACCCCAGCCGCGTGCAGTTCACGCAGGTGCTGAAGGACGGCATCCCGATTCATGCGGATCAGTTCGGGTATCCGGAGGCCTACTACACCCCGCCGTTGGACACGGTGGACCGCATTGAATTCCTCCGCGGGGGCGCGGCGCTGCAGTACGGGCCGCAGCCGGGCGGGGCGCTGAATTTTGTGACGCACCGTCCCCGGGCCGATGTGCCGTTCGCGGGCGGCACGACGAATGTCTTCGGCAGCGGAAACATGTTCTCGAACTTCAGCTACTTCACCGGCACGACCGGGCGGCTGGGTTATTACGGCTATTACAATCACCGAAGCGGCGACGGATTCCGGACGACGAACAGCGATTTCAATCTGAATGCGGGGCAGTTGAAGCTGGAACTCGATGGAAGCACGAGCAGCCGGTGGATCCTCGCGCTCGAAGGCTACGAGGAGGATCACGGCGAGCCGGGCGGCCTGACTTTCGCCACCGGCAGGAACCGCGTGAACTACAACGCAGATCGCAATGCGACCTCACGGCAGTTCGACCAGCTCAAGCTGCGCCGTTACGCGGCATCGCTCCAGTGGGAGCGTGATTTTTCGGATGAGACAAAAATGGTGATGTCCCTGTGGGGCACGTATTACCAACGCTACAGCGAGCGCCAGCGTGGCGGCGGCTTCGGCACGCTGCCCACCGGGGCCGCTGCGAACACGAACACCATCGAGAATCAGCAATTCTACACGTTCGGCTTCGAGACGCGCCTGCGGCACGACTACGAATGGCTCGGCGGAAAGAACACTCTGGCTGGTGGCATCCAAGTGTATCGCACCGAATCGCCGCGCACCGACAGCCGTGGTGCCTCTGCCTTCGCAAGCACAGGCACGATCCGTAATAACTCCGACCGCTCGGTGACCTACCTGCCGGTGTTCTTCGAGAACAAGTTCACATGGGGAAAGTTCTCGGTCACTCCGGGCATCCGCTTCGAGAACGTGTGGCAGGGCGTGACCGAAAATGTGAACCTGGACAAGGCCGCCGCGCGCACTCCGCTGGCGGATCATGACGAGTCCACATTTGTCGCGCTCCCCGGCGTCGGTCTGAATTACGAGCTGGCGCCAAAGGTGGAATTGTACGGCAATATCTCGCAGTCCTACCGCCCGAAAATTTTCTCCCAGGCAGTCCCGACCGGCGGCACGTCCGTGGTCCCGACCGACCTGCAAGACAGCGTAGCATGGCAGTACGAGGTCGGATTCCGCGGACAACCCAAGCCGTGGCTGAACTGGGACGCGAGCCTCTTCCGGCTCGATTTCGATAACCAAATCGGAACCCTCGCCCTCGCTGGCGGACGAAGCACCGTGGCGAATGTCGGGCGCGCCATCCATCAGGGGGCCGAGCTGGCCGCCGAATTGGACATCATCGGTCTCGCCGATGCCATGCGCGGCCACGCCCCAGCGCCGAAGCCCGCCGATGGCAAGACCCCGCCGCCGCCCACGGTCGGGTCGCTTGGTGAGCGTTACGGTTCGCTCAGCCTCTACGCGAACGCCATGCTGCTCGACGCAGAGTTTGTCTCCGGACCGCAAAAGGGCAAGACGCCGCGTTACGCCGCCGACTACGTCGCCCGCACGGGCATCATCTACCGTGCGCCGCAGGAGCGCTTCCGAGTCGCCTTCACCGGGACGATGGTCGGGGACAGCTTCGGCGACGACGGCAACTCCGCCGAGCGTTACGTGCCCGCCCACATGGTTTGGGATCTCACCGGCGAGGCAAAAATCTACAAGGACGTGCTCTCCGTGAATGCCGGCATCAACAACGTCTTCAACGAAGACTACTACTCCCGCGTGACGGACGCCGGCATCGACCCTGCCTGGGGCCGGAATTACTACATCGGCTTGTCGCTAAAATTCTAGCCGCCTCTTGCGCCTCTTGCGCCGCCTCCGGGATCAAGCTGAACTTCTAGCCACCACACATGGCCCGTCACTCAGCTACCCGGAGGTTTGACGCATCGCCTGGGTGATCATTACCGTCCTACGCCTTCCGCCGCCACATTGACGCCCCGGGGCTGATCCCCGAAAGAAGCTTGCACAGACCGCCAATACAGAATCTCCCAAGTCCCTCCAACCACACCAATGCTCGAATTCTTTCACAAAGGCGGCCCCATTATGTGGCCGCTGCTCCTCCTCTCCATCGTGGCGCTCACCGTTGTGCTGGAGCGGCTCATTTTCATCGCGCGTGAGAAAGCGCGGCGCTCGGCTGCTGACGTGGACGAGATGCTCACGCAGGTGGAGCGCGGCGACCTCAATGCGGCGGCAAACATGGGCACCACGTCGCGCGACTTTGTGGCGCGCGCGCTCGCGTATGCGCTCACGCACCGCGAGCGCTCATTCAGCGAGGCGATGCTGCGCTCGGCAAACTGGGAGTTGAAGCGCTTTAACCGCGGCCTGACGATCCTCGACACGACCATCACACTCGCGCCGCTGCTCGGCCTGCTCGGGACGGTGACGGGCATGATCCGCAGCTTCGGCATGCTCGGCGGCGCGGAACTCGGCGCGCCCGCGGCGATCAGCGGAGGCATCGCGGAGGCGCTCATCGCGACGGCGTTCGGCCTCGGCATCGCGATCACCGCGCTGCTGCCTTTCAACTACCTGAACGCGCGCCTGGAAGAGGCCCGCCTCGAAATGCAGGACGCGGCGAGCCACACGGAGATCCACCTGAAAAAGTAGCGCATGAACATGTCTCGCGAAGCCATGAGGAAAGAATTGAATTTGGAAATCATGAAGGCAGGAAGCGCCGGTCATGACGCTTCCTTTCCTGATTTCCCGCCTTCCAAATTCAATGCCTGTTCTTCCAAAAAACCGTAGCGCATGAACATCCCCAGCATCCGCCCACGCAAGCACGCGCGCATCGAGATCGTGCCTCTGATCGACATCATGTTCTTCCTGCTGGCGACGTTCGTGATGGTGTCGCTCTCGATGGTAAAGAACCGCGGCATCCCCGTGATTCTCCCCGCCGCGAGCACGTCCTCAGCGCAGGACCGCAAGGATCACGTGACGGTGAGCATCGCCGAGACCGGCCAGCTTTATCTCGACAAACGCGAACTCTCGCAGGAGCAGCTCGTGACCGAATTGCGCGCGCTGCACAAGGCAAACGCAGAGCTGCGGGTCTTCATCCACGGCGATGAAAGCGCGCGCCTTGGCCTCGCCATCGCGGTGCTCGATGAGACCCGCAAGCTGGGCATCACGAAGGTGGCATTCGAGACGCGGGCGAAGCCATAGAAAGATGATCGCCGTCCGCGAATCGCAGCCGCCCGCCGCCAGCAGCACCATGCTCTGCCTGTGCGCGGCATTCGCCGTCGCCGTTCATGGCGCGCTGCTCTTCGCGTGGAAGTATGCGCCGGAGGAAATTGCGCCCGCGGCCATCGAGGGCGAAAGCGTGGAGGTCGCGCTGGTCGAATCCGCGCCCGCCGCCGCAGCTACAAACGCGGAGCCGGCGCCAGTGCCGGAATCCACACCTGCGCCTCCACCCGAGCCGCCGAAGAAGGAACCGGAGATGACTTTGCCCGAGCCTCCCAAGCCCACGCCGCCGCCGCGGCAGGCGACCGCCGCAACACCATCGCCGAAGACAACGCCGCAACCCACGAGCGTGAGGAAAAGTCAGGCGCCGAGAAATTCCACCGCAACAGGAATCACCAGCGGCGAGAGTTCGCCCACTGGCAAATCCGCCGCTGGCAGCGGTAGCGGAAAAAATGCAAAGGCGAGCTACGTCGTTCGCCCCATCGCCTCATATCCGCCGGAGTCGCGCACAGCCGGCGAACAGGGCGTCGTAATCCTGCGACTCACGGTGGACGGCAACGGGCGCCCCACTGCAGTGAGCATTGCAAAGAGCAGCGGCTTCCCTCGCCTCGACCGCGCAGCAGTCGAAGCCGGCTGGCGATGCCGCGTGCGCGACGCTGCCGCAGGTTCGCACCTCGATGCGCCCGTGCGCTTTAATCTCGGCGACCGATGAACACACGCTCCGCAAATCTCCCCGGCGTCGTGTGCGCGCTCGCCGGGTCGCTTCTGGCGCTCACTTTTCCCGTCATCGCCGCGGACGAGGCAAACCCACAGCCGATCTCGCTGCCCGGCATCCACAATGCCTTCTGCGTCACCGCGCGCATCCTCGCCGGTTCGCAGCCGGAGGGCGACGCCGCCTTCGACGCGCTCGCAAAGGCGGGAGTGAAGACGATCATCAGCGTGGACGGCGCGCGGCCTGATGTGGAGGCGGCGAAGAAACACGGCCTGCGCTACGTCCACCTGCCATTCGGCTACGACGGCATTTCCACGCAGCGCATCGCGGAACTCACGAAGGCCGCCGCGCCCGAAGCGGGGACGATTTTCATCCACTGCCACCACGGCAAACATCGCGGCCCCGCAGCGGTCGGTGTCGTCTGCGAAGCTGTCGCCGGCTGGACTCCCGCGCTGGCGGACGCATGGATGAAGCAGGCGGGCACCGCGCCCGACTATCCCGGCCTCTATCGCGCCGTGCGGGAATTTCATGCACCGTCACCGGAGGAAATCGCGCGCATCGGAGCACTTCCCGAAACGGCAAAGACTCCCGCGCTCGTGAACGCAATGGTGGCGATTGACGAACGCTTCGACGCGCTGAAGTCCGCGCAAACCGCAGGCTGGAAAACACCGGAGGCGGAAGCTGACACCGCACCCGCGCACCAAGCCACGCTGCTGTGGGAACAGCTCCGCGAACTCACGCGCACCGAGGAAATGGCAAAACGCCCTGATGATTTTCGCAAACTGCTCACCGACTCGGAACACGCCGCCGCCGCGCTGCGCGACACCCTCCGCACTTCACCCGGCGACACCGCGAAACTCGACCCCGCACTGAAGCAGACGACACAAAGCTGCACCGCCTGTCACAAGGCCTATCGCGACGGACGCAACGAAAAGCCGTAGCCGTTTTTACGATGTCCTTCAGCCCCGAACGGTGCCCGCTCTGCGGCCAGCCGAACGATTGCGCCCGCGCCACGCAGCCGGACGACAAGGGCCCGTGCTGGTGCATGAAGGAAACCTTCCCGCCGGAACTGATCGCACGAGTGCCTGAGGAAGCGCGCGGCTGTGCATGCATCTGCCAGCGCTGCCTCGCTGATGCGCAACGCGAAAAGTAGTCCCACGCTTCAGCGTGCAAAGCCTTTCAGAAAGCGGGGACGCGTTCAGGCCTGCACGGCTTTTCGGGCTGAAGCCCCGGACTACTTTCCTTCCTCGCCCGCGAGCGCACGCGCGGCGCGGCGCTTTGTGGCGATGCGCTTCACGAGTTCGTCCGCGATCACCCCCGCGAGGATGACGATTCCGATGATTGCAAATTCCAGATGCGTCGGGATGCCGAGAATATTGATCGCATTATAGAGCACGCGCATCACCGCGGTGCCGATGATCACACCGATGACCGTCCCCTCACCGCCGCGCAGACTGCATCCACCGAGCACTGCGGCAGCGATGGCGTAGAGTTCGTAAAATTCACCAAGGCCCGAGGGCTGGATCGAGTTGAGATTCAGCGAAAACAAAATCCCGCCAATGCCGCCGAGCAGCGAGCAGAGGACGTAGGCCGTGATTTTCATCCGATCGGTATTGATGCCGCTGTATCGCGCCGCCGTCTCGCTGCGCCCGAGCGCGAGCAGGTATCGGCCCCAGATGGTACGGTTCAGGAAAATCGCTGCGACGACTGCGATGACCAGCAGGAAAAACACGGACAGCGGAATCGAAAAGCCTCCGGCAACGTGCAGCTTTCCGATCGCGAAATTGCGCAATCCATCGTGTGCAGTCCCGAAACCGCCGGTCCCGTCGTGAAGGACGTGACGCGCGAGGCCGCGGTAGATGAGGAGTCCGCAGAGCGTGACGATGAATGGCTGCAGCCGCAGCTTCGTAATGAGCAGCCCGTGAGCGAGCCCGATGCACAGGGAAACCGCGAGCACTGCGAGCAATGCCACCGGTTCGCTCCAGCCCTTCTGCATGAGCATCCACGAGAGCAGCGAGCCGACGAGACCGATGGTCGAGCCGATGGAAAGGTCAATCCCGCCCGTGACGATCACAAACATCGCGCCGATGCTGATAATGCCGAACAGCGAGATCCATCCGACGAGATTTTGCAGGTTGTAAGCGCCGAGGAAGTTCGGGCTGAGCAGCGCCGTCGCGACGAAGATGAAGACAAAGAGGCCGAATATCCCGAGGAGTTTTTTCATGATGCGGAAGCGGTGTGTGCGGTGGCGAGGCGCATGATGGCCTCTTCGGAAAGTTCGTCGCGGCGCAGTTCGCCGGTGATGCGGCCCTCATGCATCACGAGCGTCCGATCGCTCATGCGGAGGACTTCCTCCATTTCACTGCTCACAAAAAGTATCGCGACGCCACGACCGGCGAGTTCCTCCATCAGCCGGTAGATTTCCTGTTTCGCGCCGATGTCGATGCCGCGCGTCGGTTCGTCGAGCAGCAGTACGCGCGGCTCCATCGCGAGCCACTTTGCGAGCGCGACCTTCTGCTGGTTGCCGCCGGAAAGGAATTGCACGAACTGCGAAAGATTCGGCGTTTTCACGCGGAGCTGTGCGGTCATCTCCACCGCGATTTCGCCCTCGCGACGGCGGTTCAGAAAACCGAGGTGCGCATCGCGGCGCAGGCTCGCAAGCGTGGTGTTTTGGCCGACCGCCATTTCCAAAATCACACCCTGTTGTTTACGATCCTCCGGCACGAGCGCCATGCCCGCCTGAATCGCATCGAGCGGTGAAGTGATGCGCAAGGGCTGTCCATTCATCCGAATCTCACCACCCGCCGCAGGCTCGATGCCGAAGAGCACTTGCAGCATCTCGGTGCGCCCTGAGCCGACGAGCCCGGCGACGCCGACGATCTCGCCGGGGCAGACGGAAAAATCGAGCGGCTTGCGCGGATGCGCGGCCGTGCGGAGTCCGCGCGCTTCGAGGACCGGCGCGCCTTGGCCACGCGCGGTGCGGTCGTGGCGTCCGAGATCGCGCCCGACCATGAGGCGCACCATCGCGTCGTGCGTGATTTCAGCGCGCTGCAGTTCGCCTGCATTCGCGCCGTCGCGCAGGACGAGCACCCGGTCCGCGAGTTCCTTCACCTCGCCGAGCCGGTGCGAAATATAGATCACACTGATGCCCCGCGTGCGCAGATCCTTCACCACGCGGTAAAGCTGATCCGTCTCGTGCTGACTGAGGCTCGATGTCGGCTCGTCCATGATCAGCACACGCGCATTCGTGCCGAGCGCCTTCGCAATTTCCACGAGCTGCTGCCGGCCCGGCGAAAGCGCGCTCACGAGCGTGCGCGGCGCGGAGTCGAGCCCGACCTGTGCGAGCAGTCCGAGCGAGTCGGCGTAAAGCCTGCGACGATCCACGAAGCCGAACCGCTGCGGCTCGCGTCCGAGAAAAAGATTGGACGCGATGTCGAGATTGTCCGCGAGGTTCAGTTCCTGATGAATGAGCGCGATGCCCGCGTGCTCCGCTGCACGCACATTCGGAAAGCGAACGCCCGCACCGTTCACGAAAATTTCCCCGCTGTCCGGCTCCTGCACACCCGCGAGGATTTTCATCAGCGTGCTCTTGCCCGCGCCGTTCTCACCGATGACCGCAAGCACTTCGCCGCGCCCAAGCGCGAGGCCCACGTCGCGCAACGCCCGCACGCCAGGAAAACTTTTGCACAGCCCGCGCACTTCGAGCAGCGGACGGGCGTTCGGATCGAGAGGAATCATCGCGCTTCCTCGGGATGGATCGGATGGTACGGCCGCTTGGCCGGTCTGGAGCACCAAAGGTGCGAACCCATGCCAGCCCAGGGCAACGCCCTGGGATTCCTATGAAAAGAGGACAAAGCCCTTAAGGGGCGGCCCCACTGTGACGCCCCTTCAGGGCGTTGTTCATTCACACGACGATACCCAGGGCGCTGCCCTGGGCTGAAATGAGGACGGGCCTTTGGCCCTGAGCGCCGCCTCGCGGCAGCCCTCCATCCCATCGGTGGAATCAAATTCATGCGCGTGCGTCGCCGCTGCCGTTACTTCCCGGCTTCCTGCATCTTCTTCAGATCCGTGCGGAACTTCTCCACGTTCGGCTTCGTCACCTCGACGATCGGCACCTCGAGAAAACCACCGGGCGGCAGCACTGATTTGTCGCCATTCGCGAGGCCGTTCAAAATACGCACCGACTCGAATCCGTAGAAGTAAGGCTGCTGGCTGATTGTCCCGACAACGGTGCCGTCGATGATCCCCTGCAGCACGGCATCCTGCTCGTCGAAACTCACGATCTTCATCATGCCGATTTTCCCCGCTTCCTTCGCGGCTTCCATGCACTGCGGCGCGTTGTAGGCGAACAGACCGACCATGCACGCAAGGTCGGGCACGGATGCCATCGCGTCCTGCGCATTCGCCTTCGCACGCGCGTAGTCGAAATTATCTGTGCGAGTATCGAGCACCGTGAACTTTTCGCCAGCGAGCGGCGCTCCGTTGGGATCCGCCTTCATCGTCGCGCCAGTCTGCTCCGGGCGGTCGAGCAGTTCGTCAATGACACCCTGGCGGCGCTGCTGTGCATTAAGCTGCTCGAGACGTCCCACAAAAATCATCACCTTCCCGCCCAGCGGCAGCGCGGTCTTCACGAGTTTGCCCGCCGCGCGGCCGGCCTTGTAGTTATCCATGCCGACGAAGCAGAGACGCTTCGAATCCGGTGCGTCAGAATCGTGAGTGATGACGGGGAAACGTGCCGCTGCCTCGTTGATGAGATCGATCTGGTTCTTCGCATCAATCGGACTGATGGCCATGCCACTCACGCCGCGTGCGATGAGCCCCTCGACCATGCGCTTCTGATCCACCACGCCCTTCGGCGGCATGAGCACCTCACACTCCACGCCGAACTTCTTTTCCGCCGCACGCACACCCGCTGCCGCCGTGTTCCAAAACGGATCCACGCCATTCGTGACGTAGGCGAGTTTCTTCTTGCCCGAGCTGGAAGCCGCGCCGCCATCGGGCTTCTTGTCGCAAGCTGTAAAGAGCGCGGTGACAGCGATGGACAGGGTGAGGAATAAAGTGCGCGTAGGGATTTTTGGTTTCATGGGAGAGGAGGGGCGGATGCTGCACGGGCGGGCTGCATTTGGAAAACAGATTTGCCGGGCGAGATCGTAGGTGCGCTCGTGAACGCGCGGGCGATCGCTCGCAACGCGAGAGCAAGGCGTGCCCGCGCTTTTACAAGCGCGGCTACGAGCCATCAGTGGACCGTCATCCCGCCGTTCACGTGCAGATTCTGCCCGGTGACGAACGATGCCGCATCGCTCGCGAGGAAGACGACCGCACCGCTGAGATCATCCGGCACGCCCCATCGGTCCGCGGGGATGAGCGCGCGGTAGCCGTCCTTCTGCTCCTGCGGATCGTCCGCGTGCCGCTCCACAGGAATCCAGCCGGGCGCGATCATGTTCACGGTGACGCCCCACTTCGCGACCTCCGTCGCGAGGCCGCGGTTGAAGCCGTTCTGCCCGCCCTTCGCGGCCATGTAGGCGGTGAAATTTGGCACGCCTCGCGCGACGACCTCGGAACCGATATTGATGATGCGCCCCCACCGCTGCGCCTTCATGTGAGGCAGGCACGCACGCGAAAGCAGATACGGGCTCTTCACGAAAAAATCGAGCATCTGCTGGTAGAATGCCCAGTCGTATTCCTCGATCGGCTTCTGCGGCTGAGCGGGCGTGGCGTTCAGCACGAGGATGTCCACCGGCCCGAGCGTCTTCGCGATTTCGGAAATGATGCGCGGCACGTCCGTCTCGCTGCTCACGTCGCCGCGCACGAGCATCCCCTCACCGCCCGCTGCGCGAAATTCCGCGAACGCCTTCTCCGCACGCACCGTGCTGTTTTGAAAATTCAGCGCGACCTTCGCGCCTGCGCGACCGAGCGCGACGGCCATCGCCTTTCCGAGGCCGGTGGTGCTGCCGGTCACGAGCGCGACGCGGCCTTTCAGTGAAAATGGGGAAGTGGTTTGCTGGGGCATAAGTCTCCGCGATGTGTGCATGAACCCCGCCGGCGATCACGAACGAAAAATGTGCGCGCGTTGCGCAGCGCAGCTACCGCACATGGCACGGCAACCATGGTCACGGCAATCGGATCAAAAGCATGAGGACACCCTGAGTGGCGTAGCAGGAGGGCGGGGAATTTCAGGGGAAGGAATTTTTCACGGCCTGCGCGCCAAGCGAAGCCGCAAGTTGCGCGAACGACGATGCCATCCCGCGTAGCGAATACTTCTCCCGCGCGAGTTCCCGCGCAGCCGCGCCGCACGCACGCAGGCGCGCAGGATCGCGGAGGATTTCCTCCAGCGCATCCGCGAGCGCGAGCGCCGTGCCATCCTCATTTTTCCCGGGATCGAACAGCACGCCGGCACGTTCGCCGACGATCTCGGGAAACGCCCACGCCCGCGGCTGCACGACTGGGACGCCCGCGGCCATCGCCTCGATCACGTAGAGCCCGAATGCCTCGCTCGCTGTCGCCGGCGCGCTGAAGACATCGAGGCTGCGGAGGAAACGGACCTTCTCCTCGCGAGAGACATTCGGCAGAAATTCGACGTCGCCCGCGCAGTCTGCGGCGGCGAGCTTCGCGCGCAGCATGTCCACGCAGCGCGCGTCGCCATCCGCCATCGATCCCGCGCAGCGCAGGCGCAGCCCGGCGATCGTGTTCCGCTTTTTCAGGATCATGAACGCGTCCACCAACACCCCGATCCCCTTCCCCGGCACGAAGCGCGCGAGGTAGCCGATCGTCGGCGCGCTGTGCGGCTGCTCCGGCTCCGCGTCGAAATCCTCCAGCGCGATTCCGTTCTGGATCACGCGCATCCTTCGTTCTGTTTCCGCATCGCTCCAGCGCAGGCGCGCGGCCATCAGCTTTGCGAAATATTTGCTCGGCGCGACCCACACATCGGCGTCCTTCATCCGCTCGGCGAGCAGCGACCATATCTCCGGCGCGCGCGAGCCGAGGCCGTCGAGGAATGTGTCCTCGCCCTGCAAAAATCCGACGATGGGAACCTTCATCTCCTCGCGCAGCGAACGCGCGAGGCCCGCCTGGAGCGCCGTCGAGAGCCACACGGAATCCGGCGGCCTTCCGTCGAACGCCGTCTTCAGCCACGCGACCAGTTCGCGCAATTCGCCCGCCTGGTTCCCCATCTCACCGCGCAGCATGGACAGCGTCATCTCCGCGACCTCCGGCCCGCCCGTCTTCGCGGCGGCGCGGCCCGCGAGCATTTTCAAAATCCACCGCGCGCTCAGCAGCCGGTCCATCCAGCGCGGCATTTTCCGGAGCAGCGGAAATTTCTCGCGCAGATACGTGCTCACGCCCCCGAAAAAAATCGGCGCACCGGGGCTCGCGGCCTCCTCGTCGAGCGTGAGCGGCAGATACATCGGAAGCAGCAGCGCGCGATGGCCCTGCCGGTGCAGCTCCTTCGCGAGCGCATTGTCGCGCATGCACACGCCGCAGTGGTAGCTCCCAGTGCCGGGCGTCAGCAGGACGATGTTCATTTTGCCCGCAGATCGTAGCAAATCAGGCGCGGCCTCTTGCCATCGCGGTCCGGCTCGTTCTGCTGCACGTAGAGCAGCCCGCGGCTGAGCGCGGGCGGCGTCCACGTCTCCGGCGCGTCGAACAGCTTCGTGCGTTCGATCACCTTCCCGCCCTTCGGCGAAATCCCGATCCACGCAAGCTCGCCGAATTCGCCGAGGCACAGCACGCCGTCCGCCGTTGCGAGCAGGTTCGCGCGGCCAAATCCGCGGCCCAGATCATCGCGCCAGAGTTCGCGTCCGCTTGCCACCTCGCGGCAGGCGAGTTCCGCAAGCTGCTCGCTCTGCCCGGTGAAGCCGAAAATGCAGCCATCGCGCACGAGCGGCGTCATCCAGTACATCCCGAAATCGCCCCCATGCCACGCGGTCGTCGTCGTGAAATCTTTCGCGACCTCCACGCACAGCCCGCCCGCGGTGTACACCTCCGACACGAAAATGCGCGCGCCCTTCCCCTCCTCCGCCGATGCCACGACGGGCGAGGAGACATTCACCGATTCCGCAATCGCCGCGCGGTGCGGCGCCGCTGCGAGCACCTTGCCATCCGCCGCGTCCACGACGAGCAGCCCGCCCGTCGCGGGCCGGCTCAGGCCTCCTGCAAAGATGAGCACGCAGTCGCGCCCGTGCAGGCGCGCGGGCACCGGCGAAGCGTAGCTCGCACCCCACTCATGCGCCGCGGCCCAGAGCAGTTTCCCGGTCGCCGTGTCGAAGGCCACGGAGTTCACCGGCTTCCCGTCCATCACGCCGCCGATCTGCACGATCACGCGGCTGCCCATCACGAGCGGCGTCGAGCCGAATCCGAAAAATGCGGGCTTCATCGAATACTCGCGCGCGCAGTCGTGCTCCCAGATCATCTTCCCGCTCGCGAGATCGAGGCAGTGCAGCCGCCCGGTGACACCGAAGACAAAGACGCGCCCGTCCGCAATCACCGGGCTCGTCCTCGGTCCCGTCCCGCCGCCGTAGCGCGGCTGGTAGGGTGCCGCGTAGTCAAATTTCCACTCCGATTTCCCCGTCGCCGCATCCCGGCATTCGACCGTCTCCTTGTCGGCGAGCCGGTGAAACACCACGATGCGCCCGCCGATAATCGCAGGCCCGCCCATCCCCTTGCCGAGCGGCATTTCCCAGAGCACGCGCAGTCCCTCCGCGGGGAATTTCCGCAGCAGTCCCGACTCCGGCGTCGTGCAATTGTAGGCTGGCCCGAGCAGATGCGGCCAGTCGGCGACCACCGGCTTTTCCGCGGCGACCGAGTGAGAAATGCGGAGCACCGTCGAAGCGAATAATGCGATGAGCGCAGTGAGCGGGGAAATTTTCATGTAGGGTGAATCAGTCGCAGACTGAGCGTGATTTTTAAAATGGGCCACTGTCAAAAGAGTTGCGCAGCAAATTCTCCTTCACTCTTTCGCTTTGTGCTTTTGTCTGCGTCATCCACCATGTCGCCAGTGGAACCAAAGCGAAAACCAGAGAATCTCGACGACCTGCTCACCTGCGCCGAGCGCTATGCGGAGGCTGCCCTCCGAAAAACTGGGTCCATGCTCCCCGTGCTCTTCCTGGTCGGTCCGGACGGCCCGCAGATGCTTGTGCCGGACAACCTCGCCGACGCAGCCGCAAAGGACGACTTTGCGACCACGGCGCGGCTCATGTGTGTCGCCCATGGTGCTACCGCGTGCGTGATGGGACTTGAAGCTTGGGCGAAGTTTGCCACGGGACAGGAACAACTCGACCCGGCCGAACCGCCATCGGAATCCTTCGATCGGAAAGAAATTGTGGTTCTGATGGGCGAGGACCGTGCCGGAAAAAAGCAAAAGCTCCTCCCGATTGTCCGAAGCGACAACGGGACGTTCTTTGGTTTCGGCGAGGGAACCCTTCCCGCCTTTGATGGGATGGAGGGTCGCTTCGCGCAAATTCTTCCACCAAACATCCCGGCGGAGAATGAGCGCTGCCTCGCAAAGGCCATCCTCCAAGTCAAGGGGGTGGCCGCAGGTAAGCCGGCCACCAAGCCAGAGCGGCGTCACCGTCGCTGATTGGGAGGGATGCACGAAAAGGGGCAATACCGCGATCGAATCGAAACGCAACTCAAGTCCCTAAACCGGACCAAACCGTTAAACTTCTCCACGAGATTCCTGTATGAACCGCGAGCCAACTCTTTCCTCAAATTCCAAACACGCGGTCTTCTCGTTTTTCTCAGGAGCCGGATTCTTGGATTTGGGTTTTGAGAAATCCGGATTTGAGATCGCCTTCGCCAATGAACTCAATGCCGAGTTCGTGGAGGGATACCGCCACTCCCGCGCGAAGATGGGACTGCCGCTGCCGCGCTACGGCATCGCCTGTGATTCGATTGACGACCATCTCCAGCCGGAGGGGGCCGCCACGCTGAAGAAGCAGATTGCCGAGGTGCGCAAAAGTGGACAGACGGTGGGCTTCATCGGCGGACCACCCTGCCCGGACTTTTCCGTGGGCGGAAAAAACCGCGGACACACCGGCGACAACGGCCGACTTTCCCGATCCTACATCGACCTAGTCCTCGCCCAAAAGCCTGATTGGTTCGTCTTTGAGAATGTGAAAGGTCTGTGGCGGACGAAACAGCACCGTGAGTTCTTCGATAAACTCGTCGCGGATCTCGCTGCGGCGGGATACCACACGAAATCGAAACTCCTCAACTCGATTGCCTTCGGCGCACCGCAGGACCATCGGTCCAACTAAATTTCTACCGAAAATACGACCGATCATGAACATTAAATCCGCCCTGCTAGACTGCGCTCGATCATTTACAGAGGCTCGGAATGGAAGCAGAGAATCGGCGAATAAGGCAGCTAAACAGTTCTGCGATGAACTCACAAAACTGCTGCCGGAGAGTGGACGCGCTGGCATGCTGCTCAAAAGCGGTCTTGGCATGGGAAGTTTCGCTGATGTCCCTTGGGTAGCAGTTCTTCACGACCAATTTGGTGGCACTGCCAGCAACGGCTATTTTGTCGTGTTTCTCTTCTCAAAGGATTCGAAGCGAGTGTATCTCATATTGGGAGTAGGTGCAGGTTCTGCTATTTCAGGAACCTGGAAAAGTTCGGATCGTTTCAGCACCGAAGCAAAGGCTGAAAAGCTGCGATCGCAATGTCGCAATCTTGGCGATTTTGGATTTCGCCTCGCGAATGATCTAGATCTCGCAACAACCGGATGGAGGGCCAGCAGCTACGCGGCAGGAACTTCCGCATACAAAGTTTACGATACGGACAAGCTACCTGATGCCTCAGACATCGAGGTTGATTTTTCCCAGGCCTTCGAATGCTTTTCGCGGCTTATCAAACAAGGATTTAGTTTGGATGAATCATCTAATTCCATGCGGAAAAATGAGTTTCAAGACACCCCCATCTCCCGCGCTCTTCTCTCCAAACCCTTCCTGATCCTCACAGGCCCGTCCGGCACGGGCAAGACGCGCGGGGCGATCCAACTGGCGGAGAGTCTTTGCGATGAGGATTGCCGGGCCGTGGTGGCAGTCGGCGCGGATTGGACGGACAACCGGCATGTGGTGGGTTTCCTCAATCCACTGCAAACGGTGGATGCCACGCCGAACGGAACGCCGATTTACGAGACAACGGTTATCCTGAACCTACTGCTGCATGCGAATGCGGAGGAGAACCGGGACAAGCCGCACGTGCTGATTCTGGACGAGATGAATCTTTCCCATGTGGAGCGGTATTTCGCTGATTTTCTCTCGGCGATGGAGCTGCGCGACAAGGAGAAGGCGCTGAAGCTGCACTCCGCCGGACGGGCAAAGACCCGCGAGGGTGAGGACGTGGAAGGCAGCATCGATTTTCCCGAGAACTTGTTTGTGATCGGCACGGTGAACATCGACGAGACGACCTATATGTTCAGCCCGAAGGTGCTGGACCGGGCGAATGTGATTGAGATCCACGCGGACCCGACCGCGCTGGCGAAATTCCTGAAAGGTATAGGCGGCGAGGCGGGACCGGAGGCGCGTGACCATGGGATTTCATTTCTCGACGCGGCGCAGGCGATTCGGAACGAGGAGGAGCACGTTAGCGTCCCGCCTTTGCCACCCGCAGTTAGGGTCCTCGCTGCGGAACGCCTGATAGAAATCTTCGAAATCATGAAGCGCGGGCGTGGGGAATTCGGATTCCGCACCGGGCGCGAGGTGCTGGCCTACCTGCGGACGGCGCATTTTCTCACATCGGAAGCGGAGCGGGCGGCATGGTCCGGGTCGGAGGGTGGCTGGCTGAAGGCGTTGGATGCACAGATCCTGCAAAAGATTCTGCCGAAGCTGCATGGCAGCCGCACGCGTCTTGCACCCTTGCTCGGAGCGCTCGCTCAATATTGTGCCACAGGAACGAAAGCCTATGCCATGGAGCATTTC